>JAEEGL016764766.1_pt1 | contig 10473 bp, 9 predicted proteins | sample 9134231 | NCBI WGS metagenome assembly JAEEGL01 (sample SAMN16246548, study PRJNA631951) | gut metagenome | biome: gut microbiome; feature: rumen; material: fiber-attached | host: Bos | place: Iran: Karaj | collected 2018-10 | reverse complement strand
TTCAATGATTTTATCTGTCAACTCATTGACATATTCGTATCTTTTTTCGCGTGTTTCAGGCGATTCGTCCTGCGTGTTGAGACGGTCAATCTCATGCAGCATTCTGTCTATAAATGGTGTGATGCTGTTGACCAATGATATCTTGGCTCTCTGCTCCAGATTCTCTTTTTTGTTTTTTGCCAGCAGCATCGTGTTGACATATTGTTGTTCGGCAATTTCTTCTTGTCGGTCATCAAGAAGAGCCATGGCCTTACGGTTACTCTCCTCCCAATCTTTCAATGGTTGTGCCAAATCATCAAGCAACCCGTTCTTGTCTTTTTTTCTGCGAAGGAAAATAAAAATGCCGATAGCCACGATGGTCAAGATAATTACGGCTACAACGGCAAATATCAACAGATTGGTTTGGGCAACAGCCTTGTTTAACTGGTCAGCCCTGGATTCCAAATACCTGTCTTGACGAGTCTGCTCCTGCTTGTCTAAGTAAAAATTACGGTTCAGGTCACTGTTATGTTTGTCGTTCATGGCGGCATACACCACACTGAGTTGCTCTCGTATTGATGCCACGAGGTCTGGAGCCTGATTAATCAGCGTGTCTTTCGTCAGAGCCTCTTGCAAGCATATCAATGACGACGGGTAATCATTAATACTCCAATAACACTGAGAAAGTGTACGGTATGAACCTGCCACCTGATACACATCGCCGTATTCTGTAAAGATATCAAGCGACTTTTGAGCAAGATAGCCAGCAAGCAAACTGTCAGGCATGTTGTCGGGATTCAAATACTTCATGGCCGGTAGATTGTCCGCTATCAGACGCGTAGGCTCGGGGGTGAGATGCTCACTGATGGCTTGCATGGCATTTGCCGTCCAGAATGGGTAGTTGTTCTGAGTCGACAACATGTAACAACGCAACAGATGGTCAAACTCTATCTGGTTAATCTCATCTTGACTGCCCTCATTGATGATGCCGCCAGCACCTATGTTATAAAGATAATTGAGATATTGTGCGGTATCATTCTCAATGATCATTTTGCTGTCGATTTCCAATAGCGCATTGGCGGACTGCTCTTCCAATCCTACATAATAATAGTAAGTTGAAGTAACAATGGAATACTCCGACTGGCCATAAAAGAAACGGTGTTTTAGATGGTCTGACAATTCGTCATACCCTTCCTCTATACGATTGATTCTTGCCGTGGCACTTTCCTTATATGTATAGAAATCCCTGTTTCTTGACTCTCTCTGGCATAAACGCATGTATTGGACATCGGCTATCAGCAACTCAACCTGATTATCAGTCAGTTGTACCAATGAGTCCAACAGCCGGTATGCCTGTTGGTATTGCATTTTGGCAATACTGACAAAGACCTTGTTGTTAAGCGCCTCTGCCATGCCATCGGGATAGTCTGAAGCCAAATCTATGGCACGATCGGCATAATAGGATACAGAATCAAGATTTTGATAATGGTATGCATAAGACAAATCATTCAACTCATCAACTTGTTCGCGATGGCGAGTGTTGCAAGCCGAAAAAAGGATCAACGAGATGAACAGGAAAATAACTCGTGATACTATTCGAAAGTGTTGAGCATACCTCATTGTTATGATAAAAACGGCCTCTCCCTGCAAAGATAAGGCAAGGAGAGGCTCGAAATATCTTACTTATCCACGTGCGGCTGCTATATATCCCAGCGCTTCACGACATTTGTCAGAAATTGCTTTCCAGTCCTCTGCCTCAATAACCTCCTTCGGGAATAGTTTAGAGCCCATACCCACGCAGAGCACGCCAGCCTTAATCCAACTTTCCAGATTCTCTTTTTCTGGCGAGACTCCACCGGTCACCATTATATTGGACCATCTGAGCGGTGCCATCATATTTTTAACAAAAGACGGACCACCGACATTACCTGCAGGGAACACTTTTGTCACGTCGCAACCCATAGCCTGCGCATTGTTGATTTCACTGACTGACCCGCATCCGGGGCTATAAGGAACCAACCGACGGTTGCACACATCACAAATAGCGGGGTTGAAGTTAGGACCAACGATGAAATTTGCACCCAACTGTAAATACAGAGCAGCAGTTGCGGGATCAACTACGGTGCCAACGCCCATAATCATCTCTGGGCAATTTTTGGCAACCCACTTGTTTACTTCTGAGAAAACCTCATGGGCATAATCTCCGCGATTCGTAAACTCAAAAACGCGGACACCTCCGTCATAACATGCTTTAATTACTTTTTTCGCCACTTCGGCATCGCTATGATAGAACACAGGCACCATGCCGGTCTCACGCATTGCCGTAATAATTTGAACTTTATTAAATCTTGCCATTTCCTATAATCAATTATCTTTGTACTCTACCTGATGCGTCACCGCCAGCCAGGTTTTCTACTTCTTCGCGGGAGACAAGGTTGAAATCACCGGGAATTGTATGTTTCAAAGCAGATGCAGCCACAGCATATTCCAATGCTTTTCCCTGATTGTCGGGATAAGTCAACAATCCATGAATCAATCCTCCAGAGAAGGAATCGCCACCACCTACACGGTCGATGATGGGCATAATATCATAACGTTTGCTCTGATAAAATTCTTTTCCGTTATAAATCAATGCTTTCCAACCATTATGAGAGGCCGAGAAGGATTCACGGAGTGTACTAACGACATATTTGAAACCAAATGTGTCCATCATACCCTTGAATATGCCAAAATAGCCTTCCGCATCTGTCTTGCCGCCTTCCACGTCAGCCTCTGGTTTGAAACCTAAGCACAGTTGAGCGTCTTCTTCGTTACCGATACATACGTCAACGTACTTCATAAGAGGTTTCATGATGCTTTGTGCCTTTTCCGAGGTCCACAGTTTCTTTCTGAAATTCAAGTCACAGCTGACTGTGACACCATGCCTTTTTGCCGCCTCACATGCCAACCGTGTCAACTCTGCCGCCTTGTCACTGATAGCAGGTGTTATTCCGCTCCAGTGGAACCACTGAGCGCCCTCCATGATAGCATCAAAATCAAAATCTTCGGGGTCGGCTTCAGCGATAGAACTGCCAGCGCGGTCATATATCACTTTAGACGGACGCATAGATGCTCCTGACTCGAGGTAGTAAATACCAACGCGGTTGCCACCTCGGGCGATAAATTTTGTTTCTACGCCATATTTGCGTAACGCATTGACGGCGCATTGACCGATTTCATGCTTGGGGAGTTTGGAGACAAAATATGCCTGATGTCCATAATTTGCCAGACTGACAGCCACATTAGCCTCGCCGCCACCATATACGACATCAAAAAACTCACTCTGGACAAATCTCTTTTGTCCTGGAGAAGATAAGCGAAGCATGATTTCGCCCAATGTTACGATTTTTGCCATTTTCTTGTTTTGTCTTAAAAAGTTTTTAAATTGAATGTTAAATTGCGAGTACAAAAGTAGTATTTATTTCCCGAAAAAAGAAAGAAATGAAGAAAAAATGACCATTTTTGCGAAATATTCTAACCATGCTCACACTCAATTCGATAAATATTGTTATTTTTGCACATCGAATTATTGATGTGTTCAGATTTTTATAATCAGATGAAGCAAAAAATCAGGATTAAAGATATCGCAGAACGGGCGGGCGTGTCTGTGGGTACAGTGGACCGTGTGCTGCATAACCGTCCAAACATTTCCAAACCGGCTCGTGAAAAAGTGGAAAAAGCCTTGCAGGAAATGAACTATCAACCCAACATGTATGCAAGTGCATTAGCATATAATCGTTCATATACTTTTTATTTCATCATGCCCAAACATGCTTCCGAGGCATATTGGGAAGAAATAGAAGAAGGAGGCATGAAAGCCTGTGACGCCCGACGCGATTTTCATATTGACGTAAAATTCATCTATTACACTCGTCTTGAAGACTCCACATTTCTGACCGCATATCAACAATGTCTCGACTTGAATCCAGACGGAGTCATCATAGTGCCATCCAACCTGGAAATCACCCGCGAATTCACAAATATTTTGCATGAAAAAAACATACCATTTGTACTCCTCGACTCATACATGCCCGATTTGAGACCCTTGGCTTTTTATGGCCAGGACTCTTTCAGCAGCGGTTATTTCGCTGCGAAAATGCTCATGTTGTTGGCTGCAAATGAAAAGGAACTGATGCTCATGAAACTCACGCGTGACGGACGTGTGGCAAGCAAACAACAAGATAACCGCGAAGTCGGTTTCCGCCATTACATGCGTGAGCATTTTCCGAAAGTGAAAATCAATGAGGTGCAGTTACCATTAGCAGACGAGGAAAAATCTTCGTATGACGATATTTTGGAGAAATATTTCTCAAAGCATCCGAAAACCCATCATTGCATCACGTTTTGTTCCAGAGCTCATATCGTTGGGGAATTTTTACTGCGAACCAACAGGCGTGACGTGCAAATAATGGGATATGATATGGTTCATAAAAACGCCAATTGCCTACGCGAAGGCAGCATATCTTTCCTGATAGCACAACATGCCTATATGCAAGGGTATTATTGCGTTGAAGCGCTCTTCAGGGCCATCGTTCTCAAAGCCCAGGTGTCGCCTGTCAATTATATGCCGATTGAAATACTCAATCAGGAAAACGTCGATTTCTATCAACGGACAATGATATAAAAACTACTACATAAAAAAACAACTACAAACATGAACAAATCATTATTTATCAAAATCAATCCTGCCGACTCCGTCGTGGTATGTCTGCAAGAATTGAAAAAGGGTGTAACCATCACTGTCGATGGTAGAGAAATCACGGTGATGCAAGACACTCCTCCCGGCCATAAAATTCTCATCACTGACAAGGATGAAGGAGAAGATATCATCAAATACGGCTACCCTATCGGTCATGCCAGAAAAAAGATGTCTGCCGGGGAATGGGTGAACGAGAACAATCTGCAAACGAATTTATCAGGCACTTTAACTTACGAATATCAGCCAGTCAATGAACGGCTTGCCATCGAAAAAGAGAATCGTACGTTCATGGGATATGTACGTAAAAACGGTGAAGTGGGCGTAAGGAATGAGATTTGGATTGTCCCGACAGTGGGTTGCGTCAACGGCATTGCAGAGCGTTTGGCTGAGTTGTTGCGTCAGGAGACGCATTGCGAAGGTGTTGACGCCATCTATACATGGCACCACAATTATGGCTGTTCACAATTGAGCGGTGACCATGAGAATACGCGCAAAGTGTTGAGAGACATCGTCTTGCACCCCAATGCCGGCGCAGTGCTGGTCTTAGGATTGGGATGTGAGAACAATCAGCCTGACACCTTCATGGAGATGTTGGGCGATTATGACAAGGAACGTGTCAAACTGCTTGTGACTCAACAAGTTGACGGAGACGAGGTGGAAGTCGGCATGGACATTTTGCGTTCTTTGTATCAATTAGCGAAAAACGATAAACGGACAGCCTGTCCCCTCAGTCAATTGCGTGTTGGTCTGAAGTGCGGAGGAAGCGACGGTTTCAGTGGCATCACGGCCAATCCGTTAGTTGGTGAATTCTCTGATTATCTGGTGGCCCAAGGCGGGACATCCGTGTTGACAGAAGTGCCGGAAATGTTTGGCGCTGAGACCATCTTGATGAACAGATGTGAGACTAAGGAATTGTTTGAGCAAACTGTTCATCTCATCAACGATTTCAAAGAATATTTCCTCAGCCATGGTGAACCTGTAGGAGAAAATCCCTCACCGGGTAATAAGGCTGGAGGCATTTCCACGCTTGAGGATAAGGCTTTAGGGTGTACACAAAAATGCGGGCGTGCACCTGTCAGTGGTGTCATGATGTATGGAGACAGACTACAGCATAAAGGCTTGAATCTGCTCTCGGCCCCAGGAAATGATTTGGTGGCTTCTACGGCCTTGGCTGCTTCTGGATGCCAGATTGTATTGTTTACAACAGGCAGAGGCACTCCTTTCGGAACGTTCATTCCAACAATGAAAATATCCACCAATTCAACACTTTATTCCCGTAAATCCAACTGGATAGACTTTAATGCTGGCGAACTGGTCGAAGGCGTCCCAATGCCTGAAGTACTCAGTAAATTCATCGATAAGATTATTGCTGTGGCTAGCGGAGAGTTGACCAGAAATGAAGAAAACGGTTACCGTGAAATTTCTATCTTCAAAAACGGTGTGACTTTGTAACGATTATCTGCGATAAGCACCAACACGATTGCGGGTGTCATCAATCAACACAAACGTATATCAACATGGATATAGTATTATACTCTTTGATACAATATCTTCGATCGGGCGCATTCGGGCTATCGGCCAGAGTGCACCCGCTCTCGCCATTCAAATGGGAACGATTGATTCGTTTGGCAACTACACATGACGTCACTGACATCCTTTATCAAGGACTGCATAAACAACAGGGGAACCCATTGCTCAACATCCAGCTTGAGCAACTGGCCGACGTGGCAGAAGAGGCATCAAGACAAAGAGATACGCTGTTTGACCAATATTCGCTGGAAAATGCCTCGTTGCCAGGTAAAAAGACAACCGAAAAACTGGACCAGATATGTAAAACTTGTCATTCTGAAAGTGACATTACCAAGGAGACTGCTCTCATATTCGGCATTTTAACCCATAATACAGAAAAAATGCTCAATCAGGGGTTCGGGTTAAGGGGAATCGTTGATTTGGGATTGTCTCTTCGCAGCATCGGCGACAAGGTTGACTATGTGTTATTGGAACGATGGTTAGAGCAAACTGGTACACGAAAGATGGCACAATTACAAGCCAACATTCTCATTGATTTGTTTGATTTTGAGAGCGAAGAACTGCCTTTCATGGAGAAAAAAGGAAACAAAGGTGGAGAATTGGCGATAAAATGTATTACGCAAATTGAGGATTTGAGAAACACTGGCGATATTAAGAGTGACGGATACGTGAAAAACAACAAAAACCGTTTTTCAACGGGATTTCGTCGTATGTGTATATATTTCCCATACGCTCCGTCAAAAAGTCTTCGCAGCATGACCAACAGCATGAAAGACGGATTGTCACAAATTGAGGAATAACAGATTAGCTTTCTTTTGTTAAAAAGGCCCCCTTTATAAAAGGGGAATGATAAAAACACAAATATATTTGGCTTTTCACACGATTTATCGTAACTTTGCATTCGCATTGGCAAATGGTCATAAAACACCATTTCACCACAGAAAATCTGAATAAGGAGCATCTCAATATGGCGAAGATAAAATGTCCTGATTGCGGGCACATGATTGACGAAACAGCGATAACTTGCCCCGTTTGTGGAGTAAGTATTGCTGAAAACGTGGTCAGATGTGAGCATTGCGGCGAAGTCTATTTCAAGGATGAAGGACTTTGCCCTAATTGCCATCGCCCGCCAGTAAAGAGATCTGGCCAAAAACAGAAAAAGCTAGTTGCTCCCGCCGAAAAAGAAACGTCAGTGACGAATAAAGAAGATGTCACGCCAGATGAGTCCCTTGCCAAAGATGATACCATTTCTGCTGAAATTTCCAACGATGCTGCTGACATTTCATCCCCTACGAGACAAGAAGACGTTTCACCTGATGAGGTTTTGGCCGAAGAGTCACAGGATCAAACTGATTCACAGGAAGACGGAGAAGATGAGCCTACACCAAAGAAGCCTTTTAGGCTAAAAGTGGTACCAATGATTGTGTCTGTTGTCATTGCAGCCATAGTTGGGTCGGTAAGCATTTATTTCTATAGAGACACTAAAAATGCAAAGGAAGAACAGGCGTATGGCTTGGCGATAGACAGCTCTGATACGCTTGAACTGATGAACTTCTTGAGCCAATACAGTGACGCATCAAACGAGCACAAAAATAATGTACGACAGCGACTAACGTCATTATTGGAAGAAGAACGGTCATGGAAGAAACTGCTCGGTCAAAAGTCTGTTGAAAATGTGAACCAATACTTGAGCAATAACCCTCAAGGTGCACATTCTCAAGATGCTAAATTGATTCTTGATTCGCTTGATTGGGCTGCTGCCAAATCAGAAGATACTTCTTTGGCTTACAACAATTATCTTACACAGCATCCCGACGGTAAGCACGTGGAAGATGCCAAATACAAGATATACGGCAGCAACATGAGCGAGGTTGTAGAAGAAGAGAAAACTTTGGTTCAGAATACCATACAGAGTTTTTTCCAAGCCGTCAATCAAAATGACAAGGAATTGCTCAAGAAATCGCTGCACACTCAAGTGTCTTCTTTCATGAGCACACAGAACCCGTCGTTCAGCGAGATTAACGCATGGCTAGACCGTCAACATGCTGGAGTAGAGAAACTGGCATGGCATATCAATGCCCCCACTGAGATTACCAAAAAGAAATCAGAGATTGCCGCATACGAATACAAAGTGAACTTAAACGGGACGCTTGAGATTTCTAAGAATAACGTCACATCCAATGATCCATATAAGATTTCTGCGATGATAACTCCGGCAGGCAAGTTATCAGCATTGTCTATGATTAAGATTGTCAAGCAAGAAGAAGGTTCGAGCGCATCTCAAAATACAAATTCTGAGAAAAAACAATCTGGTACACCAACTGCCACGAAACCATCCTCATCAAATACAACTAATAAGCCGGCAACAAGCAAGCCATCCTCGTCAACGTCAAAACCATCGACGAGCAAGCCGTCAACGACCACCAATAAGCCATCGACGTCTAAGCCGTCAACAAGTAAGCCCACAACAACCAGCAAACCGGCTTCGTCAAAAACTTCGTCGAGTAAAACCACAACAACGACGAACAAGCCAGCAACAAGCAAGCCTTCGACCAGTAAACCATCGACAACAGCCACAAAGGCTTCCACAAGTAAGCCATCAACGTCATCGTCGAACACTAGCCAAAGTCAAAAGAAGACAAGCACACCCGCAAAGAATACTACTCAGAAAAGCGGCACTAACACCAATAAGACCTCGTCGTCAACAAGCAATAAGTCTTCTTCAACCAACAAATCGTCGAGCACGACAAATAAGACTTCAACAACCAATAAATCGTCAAACACAACAAATAAGACATCAACGACTAAGAAAAATTCGACACCGACAAAAAACAATACGAGTACAAAAACGACTACAAATAAAAAATGAAGGATGTCGACATCCTTCATTTTTTTATTAAGAATTCCTCATCATTTGTAACAATTGTTTTTGTTTATCTGTCAAACTCGTTGGCAATGTTACTTGATATGTAATAATCAAATCACCTTTTCTTCCATTTGCAAGTGTTCTCCCCTTTCCTTTAAGTCTCACTTTACTGCCGTTTTGCGTATAGGGTTTCACTTTCAACTTAATTTTCGAACCGCCACCTAAATCCAGCACCACTTCTCCGCCAAGAATAGCGGTGTACATATCAATACTCACAGTGGCAGAAGTATCTTTGACTACGGTTTCGGCAGAATGCCCTTTCATGCCGCCAAACAACTCTTCAAAGAAACTGCTGAAGTGTCCATTTCCCGCAAACGACCCGAAATCAATTCCGTCAAAGGGAGAACCGGAATAATTGCCACCATATCCCGATTGGCCCATGAAGTCAGCATCGCGCCACTTCTCGCCATATTGGTCGTATTTCTTACGCTTTTCGGGATCGCCGATGACCTCATAGGCCTCGTTCAGTGCTTGGAACTTAGCTTTGGCTTTCGGGTCATTGGGATGTAAATCCGGATGGAACTGTTTAGCCCGCTTCAGATAGGCTTTTTTCACGTCTTCTTGCGGGATGTTCTTATCTACTCCTAAAATCTTATAATAATCAACAAATGCCATAATGACAGACCTCCTATTTCTTTGAATATATCTCACATAGTATTCAACTAATCAACAAATTACATGCCTATCGCACCGAGAAACTGTTAATATTCATTAAACTGGGCACTTTACAAATGAAAAAACAAAATAATCTTCACCAAAAGGATTGTATTTCAGAGAAATATAGTAACTTTGCAGCCGATTTTGCGCCTTCGAGTAAAAAGAATGGGGCATTCACTATAAAGTCTCACTTTATTAACAGTTTTTTTAATTAATTTTATGTCAAACCTTAAAAATGTAGAGCCATTACAGGACTTCAATTGGGAAGAGTTTGAGAATGGCAGCAATGTAAGCGTTAGCAAGGAAGATTTGCAAAAGGCTTACGACGAGACCCTCAACAAGGTGAGCGAACACCAGGTAGTTGATGGTAAAGTAATCTCTGTGGACAAAAAAGAAGTTGTTGTCAACATTGGTTACAAGAGCGACGGTATTATCCCCGCCAGTGAATTCCGCTACAATCCCGACTTGAAAGTTGGTGATATCGTAGAGGTTTACGTGGAGAATCAAGAAGACAAGAAAGGTCAGCTCATTCTCTCACACAAAAAGGCACGCCTGAGCAAGAGCTGGGAGCGTGTGAACAACGCCCTCGACAATGAGGAAGTGATTCAGGGTTACATCAAGTGCCGCACTAAGGGTGGTATGA
>JAEEGL015719739.1_pt1 | contig 10473 bp, 7 predicted proteins | sample 9134231 | NCBI WGS metagenome assembly JAEEGL01 (sample SAMN16246548, study PRJNA631951) | gut metagenome | biome: gut microbiome; feature: rumen; material: fiber-attached | host: Bos | place: Iran: Karaj | collected 2018-10 | reverse complement strand
GCCCATGCTCACTCGTGAGCATCGCTGCAAATCGGCCTCAAAGATATCCTTCATCTTGCGGTTAAATTCCTTGCTGTAAACCAGCGCATTAAACTCAAAATTATGTTCGAAGCTACGGAAATCGAAGTTGGTCGACCCTGTCGTCACAAACTCGTCATCGACAATGACGACCTTGGCATGCATCATGCCGTTTTCATAGTAATAAATTTTCATGCCCGACTGCAGGCACTGCTTGATATAAGAGCCCGTTGCCAAGCGCAACATCGTCGAGTCTGTCTTTCGGGGTATCATCAGCCGCACGTCAACTCCCGAGAGCGCGGCGCTCTGCAATGCCTTGAGAAGGGGATCGCTTGGGAGAAAATACGGTGTCTGAACATACACGCAGTTCTTGGCAAGTGCGATTGCCTTGAAGAATACAAGCGAGATGTTGTTCCAGCGGTCAGTGGGTCCACTGCCCACCATTTGAACCAGGTAATCGGTGTTGACAGGTGGGGCACTGTAGTGCATTGTTGGCGACGTGAGCAACTTACGGGTTGTGAAAATCCAGTCGATGGCAAAAGAGTACTGCATCGCCGCAACTGCCTCGCCATGAATACGCAAATGAGTGTCACGCCAGGGCTCCCACTTCTTATCACCAATAACGTACCGGTCGGCGATATTCATGCCGCCCACATAACCCACCCTGCCGTCAATAACGACGACCTTGCGGTGGTTGCGCCAGTTGATACGGAAGGCGACATTGGTCAACGTAACCTCAAGGAACGGGTGTACCTCAATACCTGCATCACGCATCCGCTTCAACACACTCGACCGCACATAAAACGAGCCGACATAATCATAGAGCACCCTGACCTGAACGCCCTCGCGGGCTTTGCGCATGAGCAACTCAATCAGTTGCTTGCCCACTTCATCATTCTCGATGATAAAATACTGCAAATGAATGTAGTCACGCGCTGCTTCGATATCACGTTTCAGGCTCTCGAACTTGTCAATTCCCGTGGTAAAGACTTCAATGTCATTGCCAGCGAACATGTGAGGCGCCGTCAACTTGTTGACAAGAGAAATGAGTTGATGGGAGGACTCACTCAGGGTATCATCCAACTCGATGCCCTCAGAGTAGTCATTCATACGATGCAATTCACGCAAGTCGGAGCGCGAAATCAACTTCATACCCTTAAGGCTGCGACCGAAGGTGAGATAGATTACCAAGCCCAATACCGGCAGCAACACCAGCACCAGCATCCATGCCATTGACTTCACCGGATTGCGGTTCTCGCTGAGCACCACCACAATCACGGCGAGCACAGTGAGAAAATACAATACCAAGAGAATATTGTAAATCAAATTAGCATATGGGAACAACTCGGCAAGAATCATAGCCCTAAGGTTACAGTATCTATTAAACAATAACGGACGCGACACAGTCACGTCCATTCATCTTTAAAACAAGAGGCAGCGTTGTGATGAAGCCACCATTAACGCACAACCACCTTGCGCGACCACTGGTTACCGCATCTCACGATATAGAAGCCCTTGGGGAAGTCCACCGATGCCCTCTGATCCGCACTGACACGAACCACCTTGATCTGCTGTCCGGTAATCGAATAGACGTTAAACGTGGCGTCACTGTTGCCAGCAATGAAGACGATACGCCCCTCGGCACCCTGCGCAACAGGTCCCTGCACAGCCGATTCAACGCGCTGTGGCAGGAAATTGTCGGGAACCGGGACGGCATTCACCGCGCCGATTGCCAACATGCAGGTCAATATGTAGAGCATTCGCTTCATTCGCTTCTTGTTTCAGTTTCGGACGGCAAAATTACAACTTTTCACACAATCGTCAAGCATTTTGCCCGTTTTTTTTTATCATTTAGACTCTACTTTAACCTAAAAGTTGCATCTGCCGTCCTTGCATTTAACAAGAATTAAAGAAAAAGCCACATCCGCCCTACGGACTATTTCCTGATGATGCGGCCTATCTTACTGGTGAGTTTCTCGCCTAACACGCTGCGGGCCATCTGCTTCATCGACCCGGTGCTATCCATCAGAGCATTGCGAAGCAAGCGCAGCGCTTCGCTCTCGTCATCGCTATCGGTGAACACCTCAAACACGACCGGACGCTCCTTGGGCTGGGGACTGAAGAATGTGTCGACCACAGCAAGGTATTCTTCCTTGTTGCTTGCGCTCAAGTATTCAAAGCCCAAGTCTTGGGCATAGTGCTTCACTAACTCGGTGGACTTATTGCCAAAGTGGCCTGCGGCAGCCATATAGAGGTCGCCATCGGGACCAAACTTAGACGCTGGATGGTCAAAATTGTGGAACTCTGTACCGCGACCGTTGTTAATGAGCATGATGCGCACATTGCGTCCCACATGCCTGTTACCCAGCACATTTAAATCATAGAAGAAGGCCAAGTCACCAACAACAGCAAAGCAGAGTTTCTCGGGGTTGACCAGCGATGCACCAATCAACGTGGACACGTCACCGTCAATACCAAAGCCACCCACATTGCAAGCGGTCCTTACACTCTTGGGCAACTCAAAGAAATTCCAGCTACGCAACGAGTTGAGGATGCCCACATGAAGCGTCACACCCTCAGGCACCTTATCCACACTGTGCTGTGCAATCCACACATTGGAGAAAGGCAGTTCAGGCAGCGCCTTCAACGCCTGTTGATGATAATTCCTGCAAGCGTCCAAATAGGCTGTTCGAGGTTCAGTATCGGTGGTGTAGTGCTTGAAGAAGGTAATCTCCTCCATTTCAAACACACACGTCAGACGCTGATAACGGTCTCGCAACTCGCCATCAGGATTGATGCGCCACAATTTGCTACCCACCATCGATTCCACTGAATAGTCACCACTCACCTCGCCGATGTGAATCATCAAAGAGGGACGAACCGGATCCTGGCTCCAATTATACTGGGAAGCAATTAAAGCAGGATGGAACTCATATTTTCCGTGATACCCACTGGTAACGTCACAGAAGACCACTGCATCATGACAGGCACAAAAAGCATCTACTGCATCGGTCAGTTCAGGGGTGAACGGCTGATGAGCGCCTACAAACACAGCAATCTTGCCGCCTGTCGGCAATTCTGGAAAGTCATCGTGAGGCATAATCCGCCTGATCATTTTAGCAGGGGGCAATTCCTGCAGCGAGTAATCCTGGTTATAACCCGTCTCGAGATTGATGTGAACCGGGCCACCGCCATGACGCCGCAATGCAAGCAATGCCTTGTTGGCCTTGATAACGCAATCCCAAGCATCGTTATTTGACCGCACCATATTCAGCAAGATGCTGTCAACCACCGTATCGGCCTGCTGTTCTGAACGGTCAATGACCTGAGGCACAAGGTGGCCCACCCTCATCGGATTCTGGGTCGATGTCACGGCAAGAACCGGGAGTTTGCGATAGAAAGCCTCGGTCAAGCCTGACACATAGTTTCTTGAAGCCGTGGCACCAGTGCAACTCAGCACCACTGGCTCACCGCTCTCGCTGGCAATGCCGCAAGCAAGATAGGCAGCCGACCGCTCATCGACCGACGAGAACACCTTGAAAAACGGGTCACACTGCACACTGGCCACAAAATTGAGGTTAGTTGTGCCTGGTGAAGCGATGACATATCTAATACCATGCGACTTGAGCAGTGCCACTAAAATCTGCACATTACGCTCTGCTGAATAGAATTTATCCATATTTATCGATTATTCTTTCCATCTTGCATTAACGGTCTTAGCGTTATTGCAAGTGATGATTTGACCTGAAATAGAATTGGATGCGTCTGAAAGCAAATATGTTGCGACTTCGGCTATCTCCTCGGGCAGATAAGCCCGGCCATTGGGATTATAGGAGTACTGAAGATTATCTGGCTTAATACCTGTCATAGCAGTTGCAGTGACTCCAGGGGAAATCGCATTGACAGCGATGTTATATTGAGAATACAAGTGAGCCAATCCCTGAACCAGGCTATTTATTGCAGCCTTAGTTAATCCATAGGGCCGAAAGTCAACCGTATCACCCGTTTCCGAAGAAATGAACAACACTTTTCCCTTATATGGATTCTTAATAATATGAGGCAGTGCCATCTGAGTCAGGAAATAAGGGCCACGAAGGTTGGTTTCGATCTGCTGATTGAAACCGTCCAACGTAACCAGTTCCAAGGCCTTCTCGTGTAATGAAACCCCCGCATTGTTTACCAGACAATCTATGCCACCGAGTTTTTTTACTGCTGATGAAATGAAACTGCCAAAAGTCTCGACTTTACCCAGATCCAGTTCCAATGCTTCACAACCAATCTCAGACGCGACTTTATTCAGCTTTTCAACATTGCGTCCCGTAATTAAGACATGGGCGCCCTCATCCACAAAACGCTTTGCCATGGTTTGGCCTATTCCGCCAGTACCACCAGTGACAATGATTCGTTTCCCTTTTAATCGAGCATCAGGAGAAAGGTATGAAATCTTTACCACCTTGACAGGAGGCGGCATAATCAATTCCATTATCTTATTAAAAAGCGATTTCTTCATCAGAAAAAGACACTATTTGTTGTTATTCAAAAAAGCCTAACTCACCTTGAGCTGGTAAACATACCCGAGCCACCAGTAATCATTACCGTGTCGCCTACTATACTTGCACCTAAATCACTGACCAGGAAAACAGCTAGATTGGCAATTTCCTCCGGGGTTTCTGCCCTGCGCAATGGGTTATAATAGGCCAGGTTTTCCGAGTCCATAAAACTCGAGGTCATAGGGGTCACTGTGACACCTGGCGCCAAAGCATTAACCGTGATGCCTTTGGGGGCAAGTTTGTCAGCAAAGCCCAGTGTCAATCCATTCAGCGCACGTTTAGACAATTGATATGGGCCCCAACCAGGTCTCATCGAAGACGATGAACTCACATTCAGGATATGGCCCTGAATCTCATTCTTGATCATGTGTTTAGCAATCGTTTGACACATGAAGTAAACCGATTTCAGGTTTGTGCCCATCACTAAATCAAAATTCTCGGGCGTCTTCTCCAACCACGGCTCTTTATCGGTAATGCCAGCACTGTTAACCAATATATCAATGCGCTTATCCTCGATATAATTGGACACTTTCTCCAGCAGCCCATGAGTATCAGCCAAATCCAAGATAATGTGATCACAATTCAACTCTTGAGCCACTTTTTGGGTCTTTTCAGGATTTCGGCCTACAATTGTCACCATTGCACCGCACTCGATCAATTTTTTAGCAATCGCTAATCCGATTCCACTGCTGCCGCCCGTAACGATAGCATGCTTATTCTCCAGAATATGACCAAACCCAACGTCTTTAATTACGACGGCAGTCTTTTTGTTACGCCATGAATACAACGTAGCCCTATTGCTTGTGGCAAAATTAGACGCTAACTGCTTTATAAGTTTTATAAACCTCATTATGGTGTGATTAGTATTACTCGATTAAAAACTCAGATTTCAACCAGCCGATTCATCTAAACTGCGATTGTGCCATTCATGCAACAACAAGAATGACCATCTCACATGAGTGACTGGATTCTAAACCATAACCTCTTGCGAATATAATCCAAGACCAAAGCTACTGCAAATAATGCCACTATCAGCAAAACTGCCGCAACCGAGAAGAATAAGACGTTGTGACTGTAAAACAAATTCCGGCTAAAATCGGTGATACACCAATGGTGCAGCAAGTCATCGGTGTGAATTAAAAACACTGCAAAACTTGATGCCCCTACCGTATTCACAAATTTAGACTGGAAATTCAACTTTGTGAAGAAAAGGCTGAAATAGACTGATGAAACGATGATAAAAGGATTGTTGTACCAGAACAATTTACCCGCTACCTTCCAGAGAGACGGAGCCTGATAAAAAGACACCACAACAATCAACGGAACCAAGGTAGAAATGATACAATAGACAAGCATGTCCCATTTCTTGTTCAACGAGAACAGTTTGCCTCCGTGCATCTTTATATATCTGGCAATCAAATAGATTACCATAAAATGCAATAGTGAATACCCACCATTAAAGCCTAAGTAATCATGCACCCATCCCAGGAACACATCAAGTAAAACAAAAGCACCGACCGTGATTAGACTCTGCCGTTTACTTGCGTTCTCCATAAACAGGTTTAAAATCGGTGACAACAGGTATAATCCTATATAAGACGGGATGAACCAATGAGTAAACACATTCAGATGATAGATGAAATGCTTTATTGACAACGGCACACTCCCCGTGAAAGCACAAATCAGATAGATTAAAATATTATAGAAGTATATCTGGAACAACAAGCTAGCAAAGCCCTTAAACTTGGGCTTAATAGAAAACCAGCCTGAAATAAAAATATAGCAATTAACACATACGAGTGCAAAAAACTCAACAAAATACTGATATGCCGCATGCTGCATATCTGTTGTGCACATTTTGCGTGTGGGATAACCCAATGCCCAAAAATCCAAGTGAACCAATACGACAAGAGCCATCGCAATGATGCGAAGAAGCTCCATGCCGGAATGTCGAGTTTTAACTCCCATCATTAATAATCACTTATCGTACATCAGGAAACTAGGTCAAATCGCATTTTCGTCGAAGATTCATCGTCACTGCTTCTCACGGTGCAGATACTTTTTAACAACACCCATGATAACGACTTTCTCTTGGGCTTGCAGTCCAAGCCAATAAATCGACATGCAAGAAGCTATCAGGCTTACAACGCACAACAAAATAAACCGCACAATTGTCGAAGGCATTAACAGATAAATCATCAATGGCGGAATAAATGCAGGAATGAATACATACAAAGCCCTAAGTAGCACTTCCTTTACATACATTGTCCAAGGCATTTTGATCATATCCTTCACCAAATAAATCCTCACAAAAATCAAGCCGAAATAGACAATGATAAAGATGATATATGACCAAGTGGGGCTACCACCCAACTTAAAAGCAATCCAAGTGAGCGGGAACACCCAGAATCCACAGATGGTCATGACAATCTGATACTTCCTGATTTTTCCCGTGGCAAACTGGGCGGTCACTAGAGTATTGCCCAATACTGTACTGATTGCTGACAGGAACGTCAATCTCACAAAGACAACAGCATAATCAGGCACGATGCCTAGCCATAATGTCAACAGTCTCTCAGCTTCAAACCCAAAAGGTATGGCGAACAGTATTGTCAAAAAGAATGAGAATTTCGCACCACGGCATACCAACTGATGCATTTGAGCCAAGTTGCCTGCAGCATAGGTCTTGGTAATCTGAGGTCCCAGGGCCGTCATGAAATTGGTGACGAACTTGGTCGACAAAGCATTTACCTGACCGGCAATACCTCTTGCCGCATTCAGCGTTACGCCAAAATAGATATTGATCAGCAGGTCGATACCCTGGGTATTGAAAATCCATGCACCCTCGCCAAAAAAGTTCCAACCTGCGAAACCGGTCAACTCCTTTAGCATCGGTACATTGAAGACGAATCGGTATTTACATTCCTCAAAATGCCTTCGACAATAAGCCATATAGATGCCTCGTATAAGGAGTGAGCAACAAATGCCCAGGACTGCATTGGTTTTCAGTTTATCAAATGGAGAGAAGTACAACAACGAAACGACCAACAGACCCAGAATGGCCTCAAGAATGGTCATATAGGCATATACCGACATCCTCTCATGAGACACAATCGCCGCACTGTAAGGAACATTGATCAAAGCAATCATGAATCCGATGATACTGCTCCACATCACCCAGTTGGCAGCATCTAATCGTTCAGGAGGTATGTTCATCTTATGGTTCAAAAACCATATACCCAAAGTGGCGCCAATAAGCAAGACAATCAGTGCAATGCCCATCTGCACATTTACCGATGTGGAAAAGACATCTTTCAGCTTTTGCATATCGCCTCGGCCCAACTCAAATGTCAAGTGTCGGCTAATAGATTTCGAGAGCGACTTTGTCAACAGTCCCATCATCGAAATCACTCCACCCACGGCGCTCATGACGCCATAGTCGGTAACACCCAGCACCTGAAGGACAACCCTGCTCGTGAACAGGCCCAGCAAGGTCATGAAAATCATTCGGGCATAGAGCACCAATGTGTTCTTGGCAATGCGACGGTTGCTGAAAATCTCATTTTCAGGAGCCTTTTGCTTCTTAGACACCGGTGATGATTGCTGATCAGACGGTTGTTTCTCTATGTTGGAGTCAATAGACATATAGTAGCAGTACCTAACTTTGAATTAGACCTGTAGAGGCGTAAAGTTGAGAGAAATCCTTTAAAATTGAGACGATGAGCGCACGTTTACGGTCATTGGCAGCAGTAGTCCACTTGGAAATAATGGCTTGTGCCTGCTTGCGAAAGAAAGCATCACCTGTCGAGGCATACATAAACACGAGTTGCCAAGCCCGCTGAGTGTCGCTTTTAACCTTTGGAAGTAAAGCCCGACAGCATTGCAACCAATGCCCGGCTTTTTCCTTGTCCTGTAACGCAGTATAGCTCATGAGCATGAGAGTCGCATGCTGGCTCGCAATATTCACTGTGGCCGGCTTTAACGCCGCGAAGCGTCCGACAAACACAACCATTGCGGCAACATCCTCGGTTGTCAGTCCAGAGCCATCACGGCCAAGCTGGTGTTTCAGGGCAAGAATGGCACGCGAGAGGTGTGCCTCGAAGTTGCGGTAAGGATGACGATTGCCCTTGCCAAACTGCAAAATGCGGATATACTGTGGACGGATGTCGGGGGTAGAAACCAGGAACAGGTTCCCTACCGACATCAACACCTTGCCCCCATTGTGACCTTGACGACACTGTAGCGTGCCACATACACCGTCAAATTTACCGCCAACAATCTCGACCTTGTCGCCTTCTTCCAAGTCAACCATATCAATCGGATAACAGGGCAGTTCGTTGGCATAGGCAACAGCAATCGCCTTGAACACATCCATATCATGGTCACTGATGGTCATGTAGCGCTTTTCATCCTGATTATTATCGGGATGAGGCAACAGCCAAAGCGATTCCATCGACTGCTTCATGGCAAGAATGTTGGTGTAGCTGTCACGGACAAAGATGTAATTGCCAGCCAGCTTCTTGCGCGTCATCCTGGACTCGCCAAACAATGAAGACGCCACAACACAAGTGGGCATAAAATAGTCGATAGGTTCTTCACCCTTGCGCAATCTTGATGCAGTCAAAGTGTCAAACTGCTGCTCGAGTCGTTTCACACTCCCTCGGGCACTCAAGACATACCATTGCTTCAGGTCAGCATCCACTATTTAAAGAATATCTAATAAAAAGTCATGACGAGGCTATCTTAATGCCTTGTCATACAACAAATTAAGACCATATTTATGGTCAACTTGGGAAAATATATCAACATTTTCCGATATTTAATCATCCCGTATTGATTACATTTTAAATACAGGACTCACGCAACAAAGGTAACCACACTCGGTGACATGACAAAATATTTTGGTAAAAAATTTCCCAAGTTGGAATTTACACTTCTTTGAAAGCCACATTTACCTATTGATTACCAAATACTTATAAAGACAACCACCAAAAACAATGGCATTCAAGGAAGTATTGGCAAACATTGATGCCCAGCATAATGCAACACGAAGAAACAAAAAAGGATGCGCCCGACTGGCAGGCGCATCCTTTTATCTTGATTCCGATGTCAATACTCTGATAATCTGTCGTGAATGAACCTCAGATTTTACAGCTCATTTACATCAGATCTCATGAATCACTTTACTCATCACTCATCAGAGCATCAACAAGCAGGGTAGCATCCTCGATGTCGATCAAACCATCACCGTTCAAATCGGCAGCCACAGGGTCAAGCATTTCAGTATCGCCTGACATCAGACTATCGAGAAGAGCTGTCACGTCGTTGATATCAACGATACCATCCTTATTCACATCACCGGGAATGCTCTCACCCTGCAGGAGGATGACTTCACGAGTGTTACTCCAAACGCTCCTGGTACCGTTCACATAGTGTTCCATCACGCGATAGAGGTAAGAAGTACCGGGAGTCAAACCAGTTACAGTATAGAACTTGTCGGGGGTAATGCCCTCAATCAAGTTGTAGTAACCGCCGTCGGCATTGAAGCTTCCTCTCTGGATGAAGGGCTCAAGGTCAATAATCTCACCACCGTAGATCTGGATGCTCTGAAGCTCGGGATAGTAACCACAAGTGAATTTAACTGCGCTGGCATTTCCTGCGTCAAGCACAACCAGATAAGTATCTACCTCCTTGGCAAGAATAATTTTCTTGGAGTCGATATCGGTAGAAACAGTCAGTTCGGTATTGGTACCCTTGGTGTAGGATTTAGCCTTGATGATAACGCTCACCTTATTGTATCCTATCAAATCACAGTTGGCAGTAATGACCGAATTGCGGGAAGCAGAGATAAATCCACCGTCAAGATAGAACTTTGTACCTGAGAAGGTCCAACCGTCAGGCAGAT
>JAEEGL014165491.1_pt1 | contig 10473 bp, 16 predicted proteins | sample 9134231 | NCBI WGS metagenome assembly JAEEGL01 (sample SAMN16246548, study PRJNA631951) | gut metagenome | biome: gut microbiome; feature: rumen; material: fiber-attached | host: Bos | place: Iran: Karaj | collected 2018-10 | reverse complement strand
CTTTTGAAGTTTTAATAGTTTCATTTTGGTTTAATTTGATATTGATTTCTGTGATTGAAAATACAAACTGATAGTAGTTTTACTTTCTTATGCATCTTCTTAATGGGAAAATTTATCGTTATTGAAGGAACAGATTGTTCATGAAAAGAGACACAAAGCAAACTTTTATGTGAGAGATTTGCGCAAGAATGAATCTCTTTGGGATATCGAAGTTTCCCTATGTATGGAAGTCCTACAGGGAAAATTATTGGAGGACCTTATCTCTGAAAACCAAGTATGGGAGAATGTTTTTTCCCAGAAGGAGCAGCAAATGTAGATCCTAAAGTAGCTTCTCTGTATTTTGCAGCAGATAGGCTGTATCATCTTCCAGAAATAGAAAAAAGTAAAAAAAATCAGAATGTAATTCTTGATAGATATGTCTATTCTAATATGGCTCATCAAGGAGGAAAACTTACTTCTTTTACAGAAAGACAAGCTCTGTATCAGTGGATCGAAGAATTAGAATTTCATTGTTTATGACTTCCTGAAGCAGAAATCAAAATTCTTCTCCATATGCCTATCAAATGGACTCTAGAACTTCAGAAAAAAAGGACAGAACTTGATCAACATGAAAGTAATTGTGCTTATCTCGAAAATGCAGAAAAAGCATATTTAGAAATTGCAGAAAAGTATGATTTTCACCTCATCGAGTGTGGAGATGAAGACCGTATTAAAACAATTGGAGAGATTAATGATGAACTCTTGGAATATGTAAAACAGTGTCTCTAAGAGTTTTGGATAGCATTGGATAACATAGTTTCAAAACAAATCTTTGAAAAGTAAAGAAAAAGTTGTTTCGTTTCAGATTTTTTATTGCTTTTTTAAAATTTTTTCTCTACAATTACATAAGGTTTTATTTGTTATCGAATGCGATTATGTCAAGTTGAATTCCTCCACAAGTATTAGATGAAATTGAAACTTTGAAAAAAAATAAAAATTTTGATGAAGCGATTAGACTCGTAAATTCTCTCTTATCAAGAGATCCAAATAATGAAGATGCATTATTACAAATTGCTGATATTCAGTATCAAAAAGGAGATATTGGAAAAGCTGATAAGGCTGTAGATTTTTTGAATGCAAAGAAAAAAGACGATCCTTTAGCATTATATATTAAGGGAATCTTAGAAATGGAAAAAAACAATCGAGAAGAAGCTTTGAAAATTTTAAAAAGAGCTTTGGACCTTACGAACGGAGATAATCATGAAATTTTGAGATGCTATGGACTTTGTGAATACCGATACGGACATAGAGAAAAAGGAATTCAACATTTAGAAAAATCTTTTGCGATGAATGATAAAGATGCCGAAGTGATCTATAATCTGATTCAATTACATATGTTAGAAAGTCATTATAATGATGCTGAAAAAATGATTGATTACTATTTGTCCCATCACGATCAACTCATCGTCGTCGATAAAGATCTTAATTGGTATGATAGAAAAATCTCTTTATTTGTAAAAGCAATTGAAACGAAACCTCAAAAGAAAAGAAAAAATGTCCATTAATCTTCAGATTTTTTCTCTTTTATTCCTTATGATTGTATCATGACATCAAAAACTTCTTCTAGAATTTTTCGAGATGATTTATCTTCTCTCTTCAAGGCTTATAAAGGACAGATTGTTCGAGTAGCCATTTTAAGTGCATTTCTCTTTTTTCTCTTACATGTTTTGATGGGAGTTTCTTTTTATGGAAATTCACTCAATGAAGGAATAAAAAATAAATTGGGAATGTATTTTTATATCAAAGACAGTCCTGAGGAAGAAGACTATATCTATAAACAAGTCATGACTTTGAAAGAGAAACTTCAAAAATCCTGAATTAAGGCAAGTTTCTCAAGTAAAGAAGATGCAGTGACCTTTTTGGAAAAAAGATTACCAAATCTGACCGGAACTTTTGCAAGATTTTGAATCAAAAATCCTTTGCCTGCGACATTATATGTAACTTTAAAAGATAAAGAACAATATGAAGTTTTACAACAAATCATGCTTGAAAATAAGTCCATTATTCTCAATATTCAAGATCTCTCGCAAGTTCAAGATCTCTGAAGTCAAGAAAAAAGGATTATCAATATTATTAGACTTTCCAATTTTGTACAAATTATTTGTTGGATCTTTATCGGAGTGGTAGGATGGGTAATTCTCTCTTTCGTAATTTTCTTTCTCAAAGGACTTTTCAACACCTTTAGAAAAGATATTCAAGTAAAAAAACTCTTATGAGCAACAGCTTCTCAAGTAATTCAACCTTTTATTTGGACTATTTTATTTTCATTGATTATTGGTTTCTTAGTTTCCCTTCTGCTCACAGGAGGAGCATTTGTAACGTTCGATTATTATATGGCACAAGTCTTTAGAGTTACTTTGATTCCTTATCTCTTAGAACATCGAATTAATGTTGCTCTGTTATTAGCTATTGAATTGGGAGTATTTTCTCTTTTGAGTATGACGATTGGATACCGTTATATTTATCGTTTACATAAACAATTGAGATAATTAATCGGGATAATGAGAATCAATGCCAAAATATTCTTCAAAACTGATTCGATTTCACTCATTCCAAAGTTTATAAGAAAGTTCTGTCCCTACATATCTAAAATGCCAGGGTTCATACATATATCAAGTATTTTTTTCTTTTCCCTTTGGGTATCTTAAAATAAATCCAAATTTGTAGGCATTAACATTTAGCCATTTTCCAGCTTTCGTATATTCAAATTCGCTACTAACTTGATTGAGATCAAAAGCTAAACTTGTTTGATGTTCAGAATTTCAAGGCCTTGCAGAATATCTATCTGCGGCCTTTTTTCCATCTCTCTTTACATAATTTTGATAAAGTTCCTTTTGCTTACGATAAGAACGATATCCTGAAGCTATAAAAAGAGAAACACCTTCTTGTTTTGCTGCATTTTTCATCCTTTCAAAAGCACGATAAGCAATGGTATGGATACATTGTTCACAATTGTTTTTTCCTTGAATTGCTACAAAAGTGTCTTGGGGTTCATAGTCAGAAGGTAAAGAATAGGTTTTATTCGCAATTAAATATCCATCTACATAATACATATTATGAGATTTCGTAATAAGGAATCCTTTATTCGTTTCACCTATCATTTCTTCATCTCATGGAGAAGGTATGTTCGGAAAAAGTAAATCTCTCCCAAGAGGAAGATTCAGATTTTTTTCACTTTGAACGAGAATTTCTCCATTTTTTTCTTCCCAATTCCATCCTCCACAAAGCAAAAATTCCCCCAAAAAAAAAGGGAAAATGAAAAAATAAAGAGATCTTTTTTTCATGGTGTATGAAATGAAAACAAAATCTAATTACTAGATTTATTAATAGATTTAATTGTAATATCGAAAATCAAATCTTTCCCAGCTAATTTGTGGTTCATATCGAGAGTTATTGTTTTGTCTGTTTTTTTCGTAATCACTGCAGACATTCCATAATTAAGATATACTTCTTGTCCTTCTTGAAAACTTTCGGCACCAGGCATTTCTGAAAGATCAAATTCCATTACAAGATCATCCCTTCTTTGTCCATATGCTTGATCAGCAGGAATCGTTACGGTTTTTGTTTGTCCTACTTTCATTCCTACAACTCCTTCATCAAAACCAGCAATCATCTGTCCAGCTCCAACATCGAACGTTAAACCTTCTTCATAATTTCTTCCTTCAGAATAGACTCCTGCAGCTTTTGCAATACTTTCGATACTTGTATCAAAAACTTCAGAATCATTGAGTCTTCCAATATAATCTACAGTGATATTGTCTCCTTTTTTAATTTCTGTTCCTTTCCCTTTTCCATCAGCAGCAGATAAATAAGTTTCAATTGCAGTTTTTGCATCCATGTTTTCTGTAGTAGTAGATAAAACTTTTTCTTCATCACATCCTAAAAGGAAAAAAGAAGAACAAATCAAACATAAAACTAAAAATTGTTTCATATTGTTTGGTAAAAAATAAAATTACATTTCAAATAATAAGTTTTCGTCGAGTCAAGTCAAGACTTCTCTTCGTCAATTTCGAGAAATTCCGAGAGGAACCTCAATTTTTTCTTCTTTTCCTGAAAGATACCCGTAAAAACTACCAGAAGTAGAAGAAGTTTCATGAAACATTTCTTGAGGAAGAAAAGAAAAATCTGAATGAAGCGGAAAGGAAAGATATACAATAGTGAAAAATGAATCGAGTTTCTGCGGTAAAGAAATGAGAAGCGTATAATTTCCTTGATCATCTGCCACAGAAGAATGAGAAAGAATCGTTCAAGTCAAGGTTGTTAAGGCTCCTGACTGATTTAAAATATCTAAATAACATTCCGTAATTCCCGATAATGCTAATAATTCATCGAAAGAAAGTGAAACTTGGATTTGTGAATTTTTACTTACATCGAGAGAGAAAAGCGGAGTCCCTACCTCTACAAAATCTCCCACTTGCACAAAGAAATTTTTAATCAATCCTTCTTGAGGCGATCTGGAAGTTAATTTATTGACAGAAACATAAGCAGCATTATAGGTCGCTCTAGCACGGTCTAGATTATTACTTAAATTGTTAAGTTCTTCTTGAATCGCATTTTTCTGTAGTTCGTAATCGAGATTTTTCTGATTTAAATCTGATTCGGTATTTTCGATCTGTTGAGAAAGATTAGCGATTTTATTTTGTTTCTCTGTCTGGAAGGTATCTGAGAAAAAAGAAGCAAAATCTGACTGTAAATGATCGAGTGTAGGCTGTTGTCCTTGGATATTTTGCAAGGACGACGAGATGAATTCTTCTTCCAAACCTGCAGAAAGTAATAAATAACAAAAATCAGAAAATTTAGAAAGAAATTGACGATTCGTTTGTAAAAGTGTAAAGAAATCTCCTTGAGAAAGTGAAGATTGTAAACTTGCTAAAGAAGAACGATATTCTCCAACGAAAGAAAATTCAGATGTATCGATTTCTGCTACTTGAGAAGAAAAACTATTCCAAAGAGCTTGAAGCTGGGTACTGATTTCTTGATTTTTTTGAAGGGCTTCTTGTTTCTTTTGTTCTTGTTTTTCAGGAGTTACTTCAGATAGGGTAAAAATCTGATCTTCTAAAGTAGCCATTTGGGTGTTCAGACTTTTAATCTCTTGTTCTATCAAAGAAAGCTCTTTTTGACTATCGGTTTTTCTCGTATCGTACTGATATTGAGCGGTATCATAAGTGGTCTGAGCTTCATCAAGACCTTGAGTGTAAAGGTAAAAAACATCTTCCAATTGGAGTACGGGTTGCCCATGATGAACTTCTGTTCCAACCGGAAAAGAAATACTTTTAACTTGTCCTTTGGCTTCAGAATGTACTTTTACTTCATCAGGTTCAAGTAAAATTCAAGTCTTAATCCAAGAAAATTGAGTATAGATGTTGGAAAGACTTACCAAAGTTTTAGGATTTACTTCTTCAGCATTCAGATTTTCTTTTTTTTCTCCTAAATTGTAAGAGCAGAGAAATCCGAATCGTCCAAAAGCAACCAATACCCAAAGAAGATTTTTTCGATTTTTCATTGTTTTTTGATCAACAAATAAAAAATTTTTAATCCTTCTTCTTTATAAGGAATTCTTTTATTTCTGCAAAACTATTTTTAGATTTTTTCGTTTTTCTTTAACACGATTTTTTGAGATACAACATTACACGAATGATAGATTGATATTAAACGACAGGGCAAATGAATGAAGATTATAAGATATAATGGGAACATTATAAATATCTCTTTCTCTATTCAGAACTTTATGATAAAAGTCATGGATTTCCCTTATTTTTTAATGATTTTACTCTATATTTTCTCTTCTAATACCTTTATCCAAATGAACTAATATTTCATAAGGAATAGTTCCTGTAGCTTTTGCCCATCATGAAACTGAAGAGGAAACATTTTGATCTCTCTCCAGAAGAAAAACTTCATCTCATAGTAAAATTTTCTCATTTCATGCATAACAAGACAGGTTCATACATACATTTCCAATTTGTTTTAATGGTCCAGATTCATGATGAATATCTATCTTTTCACGAACTGCACGCGGCATTCATTCCGCATATCCAAATGGAATTGTAACCGTAATTTTGTTTATTTTTTCTACTTGTTTCCATTGAGGATCATAAGAAACTCATTCATTATATGGTACAGAATTGATAGCGGTAATAATTGAAGACATAGATAAAGCAGGCTGTAATTTTTGTCACTTTTCGTAATCAGAGTCTTCTGTATCTAATGGATTGTATCCATGTAAGGCTAATCATGGACGATATGCATTAAAGAACTGGTCCTGTAATTTTAATATTCAAATACTAGCTCAAATGTGACGATATTTAGGAGTGTATCAAGAATCTAATATTTGATCATACATCATTTTAAATCTTGAAACTTGTTTTTCTATATCAAGAGGATTAGCCGAAAACAGATGGGACATCACTCATTCGAGTATAATTTTGGGACATGTCTTTAGAAAACTCAAAATCTTTGGTAATAAATCATTACTTACTCATTCACGATTCATTCCCGTATTAAGAAATAAATGAATTTTCAGCTTTTTATTTAATTTTGAAAGTATTTTTAACGTTTCAAAATTGGATATACAAAAAGTTGTCCTTTTTAAATCAAATTTACCATAATTTATGGGTAACGTTTCTCACATCATTAATACATTAAAATTACTGTGACGATATACGATACTATATTCTGGAAATGAATCTACTACGATGTACTTGATAGGTAATCATTTATAAATTCTCAATATATTATCTATTCCGTGTCCATATGCATTAGATTTAAGTACAGGAAATAAATCTGCTTGTGGTTTCAGTGTCTGTAAATAATGATAATTATTTAATAATGCTGATTGACTAATATAAATACGATTCATTGGTTTTACATTTGGTTTAAACCAATTTTTTATCAAAGATAACATTGTTATGAAGAATATAGGATAAAATTTTATGTAATTTCGATATCCAATTTAAAAAAGATGATAAAAGAATCAAATGAAAATTAAGCTAAATGAAATTTAAGCTATTAATATTTTTTACTAATTTATGAAATAATAAAAAAATTAGGTTTAAAAAACTTCCAGACTCTTTGATAAGTCTTTGAAAAAGAAAAATGAAAACAGTATGACTGAATAGAATTTGATTTTTCAATGATTTTACATAGTATGATACGGAAAAGATCTTTATCCTTTCATGATCATAGTTGATGAAAAAAACACTCTTTTGTATTCTGACTTTTTTTCTTTTTTCTTTAATAGGTTCGCAAGCTTTTGCCAATTTGATTTTTGAAGATAGTCATTTGGAAGCGGATATTCAAGAAGATGGAACGATAAAGGTTCAAGAGTTTTTTGATGTAAATTTTCTTTCAGAAATGCACGGAATTCAAAGAGAGATCCCTGAATATTATACGGTAGATATTACGAAATTTAAAATCTTCTTGGATAATGTGAAGGTCCCAGGAGAGCACTTTGAAGTATTGCCCTATTGGAAGACCAAAAATATCAGAATTGGAGATGCGGATGTTCTCGTGTATGGGAAGCAAAACTATGAAATTGATTATGATCTGTATGGAGTGATTAGAAATTTCTCAGGAATGGGATATAGTGAACTCTATCGAAATCTTTTAGGATCTGAACGAGAAGATTCCTTTCCTCATTTTTCTGCAACGCTTCATTTTCCAAAAGCACTTACGGGATTAACGAAAGAAGATTTTAATCTTGCGATTGGAGATCAGAATTATTATGCTCTTGAAGGGTTCCCTGGAACATTTACCCGAACAGAAACGGGGATTTATATCGAATATCCGGAAAGAATTCCTGCTTATCAAGGGATTACCTTAGCGATGAAATTTCCGAATAATTATTTTGTCTTTGATCATGAGAGACAGGAGAGTTTATTTGATGGATATACGTTGGATTATCAGGTTTTGACTTGAGAGATGAATATTAAACTTTCCTCAGACGGAACTGCGAAAATCCAAGAAACTTGGCAAATCGAAAAATTGAATGAAATGGATCATTTCCGAGGAGATTTTCCGTATTATTACCATAAAAGCGATGGGAGCAACATGTTTCTCAAACGGAATTATTTGAATATTGAAGGAGAAGAGCAAGAGATTCAAGGATTTAACGCACAAGGGACGACCTTGCCGGTAAGACTTCCGATCCAAACAGGACGAGATCAAGAAATTTTTACACTTCAAAATGAAAGTGAAGTTTTTGGACTTGTGATGCCGTTTACGTGAACTTGGAGATATGATAAAAAAGAGGAAGAAGTCTGACCAGAAGAAAGATATGCGTTTCAATTCACGCTTCCTCTCGATCTTTTTACGATCAATGAAGCAAAACATCATATCGTCAATATTGAATTCCCTGAAGAAATCGAGAAAATCTATCAAGATGATATTTCCATGGTTAAAGGCATTGCGTCTCGCTCTTTCAAGGAGATTTTCACGGAAGGAGGGAAAATTGATATGACAGGGAAAATTTTGACCATTCAATATCCCGATTGGGATCGTTCAAGAGAGATTTTTATCAATCTTACGACAGGATTTCAACTGGATCAAACGACGATAGAAGGACTCACTACTATGGCTCAAGGAGGAATACGAACGCAATCAGATTTTTCTTTTTCTTCTTGAATCCTTCTCTTGATCAATACGGTTGTAGCAGGGATTCTCTGGATTCTCTTCCGCCTCAATCGTGGGCTTCCAAAACAGGAAAAAGCTTTGACCGTAACCTATGACCTTCCGAAAGGAATCACTCCTACCGAAGCTGGAGTTCTCGTCGATCAAACCATCAATCCAAGAGATTTGAGCTGTATGATTTATAAACGGGCAATTCAGAAAAAAATAAAAATGAAGCCTGACGAAAAGGACAAAAAGAACTTCTTCCTCGAGAAAATCCAAGAACTCGATGATACAGCTCCCGACTATGAAAAAACACTTTTTAAAGAAATGTTTGGTCTCGTCTACAAAAGTTCAGCTAATCCGAATCTTTTTGAATTTAAAAAATACAAGGACGCTCTCAATAATATTTATGCAACATGTTATATGAGTTTAAAGAAATTCATCGATGCAAAAGGACGATATCGTACGAGCATTAGCAATTTTGACACCTTGGATACTTGGGTATTGAGAAAAAGAAAATGGCGATGAATCGCGGGATTTTTAATCCTTATCGGAATAGAACCATATATTTTGAATGATATGTTTATTCCTCTTCGAAATGGACTCATTGTACTCAATATGTTTTTTACGGGAATTTTGATTCTCACCAACCGCGTTAAAGAACAAGAACTTTGTACTCCCAAAGGACAAGAACTTCGTTTTCAATGTTTATGATATAAGGAATTTTTGCTCAAAGTGGATAAACAAAGACTTGAAGAAATGTTGAGAGAAGATCCTTATTATTTAGAGAAAGTGCTTCCTGCAGCCTTTGCCTTTGGAATTCAATCAGAACTTATGGAGAAACTTACTCCGAAAAGATTGGAAGAATATGGATTAGAGAGAGTCTGAATAGAATATTTTACTAATAATTTCAGTAATTTTAATCATTATCTCATTCATAATCCTTTCTTATCTTATCATTATGGCTCATCCATTTCAGGAAGTTCTCGTTCGAATTATAGTTCTTCAAGTGGATTCCATTCGGGATCAAGTTTCTCTTCAGGAAGGAGTTTTCATTCATGAGGAGGAGGTTGATGAGGTTGAGGAAGAGGATGGTAAAAGAGGGCGAGATGTTCGTCCTTTTTTATTTTTCTTCTTTTAGTTTTTGACGATAGGTCTTTTTTGATAGGAGGGGAGTAATGAACCGTGATTCATAAAGATGATAAAAGGCTTGATATTCTTCACTGGTGCTGTCATTTGCGTGTCCATGCATTTCATCAAAATCTGCATTCATTCCTACATATTTGATAATATGAAGAGCAATATTCGAACAGTGGGAAGCAATTCTATCTAAACGTGTAAGTAATTCTAAGAGAGAAATTCCATTTTCAATAGTACAAATTCCTTTCTGTAGTCTTTCGACATGATGATTTTTGATGAGTTCTTTGAGTTTTTCTACGATTTCAGCAAGAGGCTCAATCTTCATGGCAAGAGTACCGTCATTCGTTACAAAAGCAAGCATTGTCGAATGGAGAAGTTTTTCGACCGCTTGAAGCATATAATCTAATTCTTTTTGTGCTTCGGAAGAAAAATGGAAATTCTGTTCTGCTCTTTCTTGAAGTACTTGAGAAATTCCTAAACAGTGATCTCCAATTCTTTCAAAATCTCCAATAGAATTGAGAATTTTTCCAACCAAATGTTTTTGTTCGATCGTGAACGTTTTTTGAGGAATTTTGAGAATATACGAAGAAAGAGAAGTTTCTCCTTTATCCAAAAAATCTTCATTTTCTTCAACTTTCGTCAAAAGCTTAGGATCAAATTTATTACAAAGTTTTTTCATATGAT
>JAEEGL014068402.1_pt1 | contig 10473 bp, 10 predicted proteins | sample 9134231 | NCBI WGS metagenome assembly JAEEGL01 (sample SAMN16246548, study PRJNA631951) | gut metagenome | biome: gut microbiome; feature: rumen; material: fiber-attached | host: Bos | place: Iran: Karaj | collected 2018-10 | reverse complement strand
TATCAGTAGTAAAGTATAGAAGGTCGACTGTCAAAGAGGGCGGTTGGCCTACCTTATTGAGTAAACACAGTAAAGGAATAAATCATTACTAATAACTGGATATAAAAAAAAGAAAGTGATAAGCTATTTTAGTGTGATTTTACTCAATAAACATTAAGGAGAAGGGAAAATGCCGATTACTGAATTGTTGGAAAGAAATGCGGAGCTGTATGGCGATGATGTGTGTCTTGTAGAGCTGAATCCCGAGATTAAGGAAGACAGACGTAAGACATGGAAGGATTTCGATCTTATTGAGTCCAATCCCAAGGAGCCGTATAAGCGTAAGATTACGTGGAGCGTATTTGACGAGAAGGCTAACCGTTTTGCAAATATGCTGATAAGAAGAGGGATCAAGAAGGGTGATAAGGTAGGTATCCTTTTGATGAACTGCCTTGAGTGGCTGCCTATATATTTCGGTGTGCTTAAGACAGGAGCAATCGCTGTTCCGTTTAATTTCAGATATGCGTCGGATGAGATACTCTATTGTGCCAAGCTTGCTGAGATAGATGTGCTTGTGTTCGGACCGGAGTTCGTAGGACGAATAGAAGACATAGCAGATGAACTTATGATTAAGAGACTGCTTATATATGTAGGAGACAACTGTCCGGCTTTCGCCGATGATTATTATACGATGGCTAACAATTGCAGTTCAAGGAAGCCCAAGGTAACAATTACCGATGACGATCTTGGAGCAATCTATTTCTCATCAGGTACCACCGGCTTTCCTAAGGCAATACTGCATAAGCACAGGTCATTGATGCATTCATGTAAGGTTGAACAGAATCATCACGGCCAGACAAGGGATGATGTATTTCTGTGCATACCTCCGCTTTATCATACCGGAGCCAAAATGCACTGGTTCGGATCCTTGCTGTCGGGAAGCAAGGCTGTGCTTCTTAAGGGAACTAAGCCTGAGGCAATACTTGAAGCGGTATCCAAAGAGAAGTGTACAATAGTGTGGCTCCTGGTTCCGTGGGCTCAGGATATCCTGGAAGCTATAGAGAGCGGAAGAGTCAAGCTTGAAGATTATGAGCTTAGTCAGTGGAGGCTTATGCATATAGGTGCGCAGCCTGTTCCCAAGTCGCTGATAAAGAAATGGAAGGAATATTTCCCGAACCATCAGTATGATACGAATTACGGACTTTCGGAATCAATAGGTCCCGGCTGTGTGCATCTTGGAGTTGAGAATATTCATAAGGTAGGCTGCATCGGTAAGGCAGGCTATGGCTGGGAAACCAAGATTATAGATGAAGAAGGCAATCCGGTAAAGCAGGGTGATGTTGGTGAACTGGCAGTTAAGGGTCCGGGTGTCATGGTTGAATACTATAACGATCCCAAGGCCACGGCAGAAGTGCTTAAAGATAACTGGCTGTATACAGGTGATATGGCCATGGAGGATGAAGACGGATTCATACTCCTTGTAGACCGTAAGAAGGATGTCATCATAAGCGGAGGCGAGAATCTGTATCCTGTACAGATAGAGGACTTCATACGTACCAACGCAAAGGTGCATGATGTAGCTGTGATCGGTATTCCGGACAAGAGGCTCGGAGAGGTAAGCTGCGCTATTATTGAGCTTAAGGAAGGCGAAGAGATGACAGAGGATGAAATGAATGAATTCTGTCTTAAGCTTCCCAGATATAAGAGACCTCATAAGATCATATTTGCGGATATTCCAAGGAATCCGACCGGTAAGATTGAGAAGCCTAAGCTTCGTGAGATGTATGGTGGCAAAGGACTTGTTGCAAGCCAGAACGAATCATAGTGGCATTTACTCATAACACACATATATATCAATTACACAGGGAGACTGACAGATGGATACTATAGTAAGAATCAATGACGCGGTAAACAGCTTTGCATGGGGATGGTTTGGCCTGATCCTGTTACTTGGAACAGGTCTTATATGCACGGTAATAACGAAGTTCTTCCAGATAACGCATTTTAAACATTGGTGGGGTAAGACCATAGGAATGGTCTTTCACAAGGATTCCCATGTAAAGAACGAAGCAGGCTCGGTATCCCAGTTTCAGGCTCTTTGTACTGCGCTTGCAGCAACCATAGGAACGGGTAATATTGCCGGAGTAGCCGCTGCAATATGTGTTGGCGGCCCCGGAGCGGTATTCTGGATGTGGATAGCAGCAATTCTGGGTATGATGACCAATTATTCCGAAAATATCCTGGGAATATACTTCAGAAGAAGAAATGCCGAAGGTGAATGGTCGGGCGGCGCAATGTACTATCTGAGCGACGGACTCGGATCTTATAAAGGGTGCAAAGGCCTCGGTAAGGCTTTGGCTGTCATTTTCGCTTGTTTTGCAATGCTGGCTTCCTTTGGTATAGGTAATATGGGTCAGATAAACAAGATAACGCTTAATCTTGAGTCGGCGTTTTTCTCGGGCATCAGTTCTTCAGGTAGCAGCTATGGCGTATCGACCGTGAATTGGATCATAGGTGCTGTTCTCATGTTTGTCGGTGGTGTTATTATTCTGGGAGGGCTTAAGAGAGTTGCTGCTTTTGCCGAGAGAGTAGTACCCTTTATGGCAGTTGTTTATATTATAGGTGCCATTGTTATAATAATAATGAATATAAGCAGTCTGGGAGCTGTTTTTGCTTCGATATTCCGTTTCGCTTTCGGACCTAAGGCTGTAGCCGGAGGAGCAGCCGGAACAGCTGTGCAGATAGCAATGAATACAGTAAAGAGCGGCTGTAAGAGAGGAGTGTTCTCTAACGAGGCCGGTCTTGGTTCTTCGGTAATGGTGCATTCGAATTCCAACGTTAAGGAACCCATTAAACAGGGCTTATGGGGTATATTTGAAGTGTTTGCCGATACCATCATCGTGTGTACAATGACGGCAATAGTGGTTCTGTCTTCGGGGGAAATCGATTTAAATACCGGTATGGCAGCAGAAGGCACCAATGATGCTACTCTTGTTGCGAAATCATTCGGAAATGCTTTCGGAAGACCCGGTGAGTGGTTTGTAGCTATTGCAGTTCTGCTGTTTGCTTTTACAACAGTTATGGGATGGTCTCATTACGGATCTAAGGCTACAGAATACCTGTTTGGCGTAAAAGGGGCGAAAATATACAGATGGATATTTGTTATTATGATAATACCCGGTGCCGTTATGACATCATCGCTGGCATGGGATATCTCTGATACGTTTAACGGACTTATGATGATCCCCAACCTTATAGGTGTACTGTCACTGACACCTCTGGTTGTTAAGCTGACAAATAATTACAAGGAAAGAAAGCTTAACGGGAAGGATATAGAGCCTATCCTTTCGTTTGATCCCGATATTCAGAAGGAAATGGCAGAGGCAGTTAGGAACGGAGCAGAATAAGGCATAATATCCGACAAAGAAATATATCAGATCATTGGTTGCAGAAAAGGTTGACAGAATCTCAGGATGATTGTAAACTGATACATGGTTTACAATTTGAGAGCACTGTTGCGTGTTTTCGTAAAGATATTTTATGAGAGAGGTACTGTCATGGAATCAGGATCTAAAGTAAAGAAAATGTGCTATGTAGCGCTTGCAACCGCGATAATATGTGTATTGGGACCGCTGTCGGTTAACATTCCGGTAAGTCCGGTGCCGATATCATTGGCTATACTGGGTATATATATAGCTGCATACGCATTGTCGGCCAAATGGGCAACTGTGGCCTGTATTATATATATATTGATCGGTCTGGCAGGAGTTCCTGTACTTGCAGGCTATACGGGAGGTCCACAGAAATTGTTTGGTCCTACCGGCGGATATATGATAGGATATATAGCGGTAGCATTTTTTACAGGATTTTTTATTGAAAAGTTTGAGAATAAATTCTATATGCATGCTGTGGGCATGCTGATCGGTCTTGCCATCTGTTATTCTCTTGGTACCGTTTGGCTCGCGAAAGTTGCGGGAATGAGCTTTGAAGCAGCTCTTGCGGCAGGGGTCATCCCCTTCATACCAATGGACATAGTTAAGATGGTTATTGCTGTTGCGGTAGGTGTTCCGCTCAGAAAGGCTCTGAAAAGGGTAATATACAGTGAAAAAGGATATCAAGGTCTGTCTGGTTAGTTCATCGGGAGGCCATCTTACACATTTATACATGTTAAAATCATTCTGGCAGGACAGGAACAGGTTCTGGGTAACCTTTGACAAGGAGGATGCAAGGAGTCTGCTTAAGGACGAGAAAATGTATCCTTGTTATTATCCGAGCAACCGGAGTATCAGGGCTCTGATAATAAATTCTTTTAAGGCATTCAAGATACTGAGGAAGGAACGTCCTGACCTGATAATATCATGCGGGGCAGCTGTGGCGGTCCCGTTTTTCTATGTTGGAAAGCTGTTTGGAGCAAAGCTTATTTACATAGAAGTATTTGACAGGATAGATTCAAGCTCTCTGACCGGCAAGCTGGTATATCCGATCTCAGACAGATTTATTGTTCAGTGGGAGGAGCTTAAGAAGGTATATAAAAAGGCAGTATATCTTGGAAGTATATTCTGATGATGCATATTTCCAGGAAGTTGGAATTACCTTCTGAATGAGGATGATTTAGAACAGGCAGAAGAGGAGTATTTAATGATCTTCGTTACGGTCGGGACACATGAACAACAGTTTAACAGGCTGATAAAATGTGTGGATGAACTCAAAGGAAACGGAATAATAAATGATGATGTTGTTATCCAGAGCGGGTATTCTGATTGCGCTATAAACAACTGTGAGTATAAATCACTGTGCAGATTCGAAGAGGTTGAGGATTATTTCAAAAAGGCAAGGATAATCATAACACACGGTGGTCCCAGCTCTATAGTACAGGCTCTGCAGGAAGGAAAGATCCCGATCGTGGTACCTCGGCTTAAGAAATACGGAGAACATATAAACAATCATCAACTAAGCTTCTGCAGGGCTGTGAACGAGAGATACAATAACATCATTCTCGTGGAGGAAACAGAGGAACTTAAGGATGCCATTCTGAATTATGATGAATTGAGCAAAAGCAGAAAAGCAGCCGGTTTCAGAAATAATGAGGCATTTGTTGCGGGACTCGGGAAGATAGTAGAGGAACTGTAAGTAACGTACGTATTATGATACCCAAGAAGATACATTATTGCTGGTTTGGCGGTAATAAACCTGATGAGCTGGTCCTAAAGTGTATAGAAAGCTGGAAAAAGTACTGCCCGGATTACGAGATAATCAAATGGAGCGAGGACAATTACGATGTGTTCAAACATCCGTATATGAAAGAGGCCTATGAGGCACAGAAATGGGCCTTTGTTGCGGATTATGCGAGATTTGATATACTGTATGAAAATGGCGGGATATATTTTGATACGGATGTTGAAGTTATACGGAACCTGGACGATCTTCTGGTTCATACGGCATTTGCAGGAATGGAGGACGGATGTGAGGTTGCGACCGGATTGGGCATTGGGTCCGAACCTGGAACTGAAATAATAAAGAATTTGCGTGATATTTATTCGGAGATGCATTTCAAAACAGATCACGGATATGATACAACGCCATGTGTGGAATATACAACCCGATATCTTAGACAGAAGGGATTAAAGTCTGAAGATATAATTCAGACAGTGGAAGGACTGACGGTATATCCAAAGGAGTATTTCTGCCCGGTAAACGCAGGATCGAGGAGGGCAAAGATCACAGAAAATACTTATTCGATCCATCATTTTGCAGCCAGCTGGTATCAGGGCAGAAGAATTGCCAAAGAAGTGAAGTACAGGCTGATTCCTGTTAAAAAGAGAATGAAACGTGTGGTAGACGGAGTATTTGGTGCGGGGACGTGGAGAAAAATAAAGGTTTGGATGGGAAAATAGCCAAATATGCCATTGATCTTTCTTCTTTTGGCACGGAACATGCAGGCGGTAAGGATGAGGTGGCATTTAATCTCATAAGAGGACTGTGTGAAAACGGTCATGCGGAAGAAATCATATGTCTGTGCAGGCCGGAACTGAACGGGACGATCCGCTCCATATATAAAGAGATCTGTATCATTAATACGGATAATGCGCTGTTTTATATAAGAGATATTAAAAATATAATCCGCGAAAACAATATAAAGGTTATACTGTTCACAAACAAATCAACACCATGGACAAGGCTTCCTGTTCCGACAGCAGTCATACCGCATGATATCCAACCATTTCTGTCTGGTACTGTAAAAGGTATACATTACAGATTTTTCGGGATAAGAAGCAAGGCTAAGATTCTGCTGGATTTCTGCCTGAGGGACAGGATTGTTGCGATATCTGATTACGATCTTGAAACCATGATGCGGCTCCTCCCGTGTTTTAAGAAAAAATATACAAGGATCTATGATCCTGTAAAATTTACGGATATTGATAAGGAAGCGGGTTCATATATAACTGCGTTAAATATACAGTGGAGACATAAAAATGTCGAAACTCTTATAGAAGCGTTTGCGCGTGTCTGTGATGATATACCCTATGATCTCCTGCTTATAGGGAAAAAGCCGGATAATTATGATCACCTTATCCGGATAGCAGAAGAAGCTGGAATAAAGGAAAGGGTCAGGTTTACCGGCTTTATAACGGAGAAGGAGCTTAAAGGATTTGTTTCCAGGACCGCAATATATGTTAATCCGTCATGCTTTGAAGGATTTGGCATGACTGCGGTAGAGATGATGGGTAACCGCATTCCGACAGTTATTTCCGATACAACCGCCGGCCCGGAGGTTACTATGGGGTTATGCAGGTACTATGGTCCTCCTGATGACCCGGCCGGGCTTGCGAGACAGTTATTGGAGGAATATCGAAGCCCTGCATCTGAAGAACGGCTTGAGAGTATTGCGAATGAAGTTAAAGAACGCTATTCGTATATAAAGATAAGTGAATTGTACTGGGATTTATTTAAATCCATGGCAGCGAAATGAGGATGATGCTGTGTCAGATGACCGCGGTAAAACAAAAATATCACTGATCACCGTCTGCCTGAATTCGGAAAAGACTATAGGCCGTACGATAGACAGTGTGTTTGCACAGAATTACAGGAATATCGAATATATAATAGTGGATGGTTGCTCCACTGATTCTACTCTTAAGATCGTCAGGGATAAGCTTGCGGATGCACCCTTTGAAACGGTAATCGTATCTGAACCCGATGAGGGGATATATGATGCAATGAACAAGGGGATAAAGCTTGCGTCCGGGGATCTTATCTGCATGCTTAACAGTGATGACCGGCTTACGGATAATGCACTTAATACAGTTGCCGGATATTACGATAATATGGACAATCAGGAATATCTGGTTATTTACGGGATGGAAAGACGTATAAAGGACGGAAAAGAAAAGGAATGTTTTTTATATGGACATGAATTCATTCCCGAAAGGAATCTTGCGCATCAGGCGTGTTACATTTCAAAAAAGACATATGATACATTCGGTCTGTATGATACATCATACAGATCGGCGGCAGATCATGATTTTATCCTGAGACTATATATGAGCGGACAGGTTACGTTTATCCCGGTATATGAGGTGTTGATCGATTTTTATGAAGGCGGGATCAGCTCAGGCTGTCTTGGAAATATAGAGGGAGCAAGGGTAAGAAGGAAATATGGTACTGTCAGTACAGGTCAGTACACTTACATCATTTTCAGATCGATTTTTTTAAAGCTCATAGGAAAGATCCGGTAGAATTATGAGGGTATTATGGATTACTAATATGGAGCTTCCCATAATGGCCGCCGAACATGGGCGTATCAGCTTCAGAGAGGGATGGCTGGACCAGACATCTTCATTACTTGCTGACAAGACTGATGTCGAACTGCACGTGTTAAGCGGTTGTGAAGAAGAGTATTATGAATTAAATACAGGAAATATATGGTTTAGTTCATATACGGAGGGAAATATAAGGGAACAGCTTATCCGTCTGATAAATAAAGTGAATCCGGATATATATCATATTTGGGGAACGGAGTTTAAACACTGCTATGATGCTGTTGAGCTTCTTGGAACACAGGGACTTACAGACCGTATTGTAATATCGGTCCAGGGCCTGGTTTCCGAATGTGTTTCCGGCTTCGTTGAAGGCTTACCGGACGGGCTGTTAAAGAAAAGGACAGCATATGAATTCATAAAAAGAAACGGAATGGCAGATGGCGCTGAAACCTTTAAAAAGAGGGGAGAGTATGAAAAGGCTGCAATCCGTTCGGTAAAGCACGTGATAGGACGTACGGAATGGGATAAACAAAAGGTCCGTGAAATAAATCCGGGTGTGGTGTATCATAAATGCAATGAGATATTACGCAGGCCATTCTACGACAGAGAGTGGAGTGCCGGAGGATGCCGAAAATACAGGATCATGTTCAGCCAGGCGCATTATCCGCTTAAGGGCTTTCATTACATGATACCCGCGCTTGATATGATAAGAAAAAGATTTCCGGAAGCCGGGATTACGGTTGCGGGTGAATCACCTTATGAGAGCAGGGGGCTGACAGGCCGGATAAAGGAAAGCAGCTATCAAAAATATATAAAGGACCTGACAGATAAGTACGGTCTTAAAGAAAACATCATGTGGACAGGCTGTCTTAATGCGGAACAGATGGCGGAGATGTATCTGACATCAAATGTATTTGTCTGTGCTTCCAATATTGAGAATTCATCCAATTCCGTATGTGAGGCAATGCTCCTCGGCGTACCTGTTGTGGCTTCTGATGTGGGTGGAATGAAAAGCCTGCTTAAAGACGGAAGGGAAGGTTATCTGTTCAAAAAGGGTGATATCGGTTCACTGGCCGGAAAAATAGAGGATTTGTTTGAAAATCCCGGGAAGGCAGAAAAACTTGGGGCAAATGCGAGGATCAGGGCTTTAAAAACTCACGACAGGAACGTAAATACGGAAAATCTGATAAATATATACAGACAGATCATTTCTTAGGTTACTGAAACAGTACCGGTATACTGTCTTATAGGTGAAGGATTTGGTGTTTTCAATTTTATCGGAAAGAGAATACAGGAGCTGGCCCTCATGGCAGGTGATATATGAATGGGAGGATGTTTTTTCGGATGTATGGTCATGCCCTGTTATACGGATTAAGAGAGGCGCAGGGGCCGACATATTTGACAGGCTTACAGAGCGGCTTGGAATATCAAGGCTCATATCCCGCAGAGAATATGGAACGGCAGGTGAAAGCTTAAGCCTCCTCTTTGTTATGGAGGCTGACAAATACTACAGACTGCCGGTAAGGGATGTCATCCCGGTTTTTCTGGATTTTCCGCTGAATATGGCAGATACAATATCAAGGGTGACAAGGAATATCCCGGTTTTTTTTGTTACCTGTATGGATATATACAGGGTCTTGCTGAACAAAGGCGTAAATAATGTAAAATATATCCCGCTGTCGGTTTCGGATGTTTATTACAGTGAAAAGGTGCCCGAAAAAACAGTTGATGTAGTTCAGGTTGGGCGAAAAGATCCTCTGCTGCACGGATACATGCTTGATTACTGCAGTGTACATACTGAAGTCGAGTATATATACCAGACAGATAACGGTACATTGGAATACAATTCAACTACAAGGGGTAATCTGGGCAGATTTGAAAAAAGAAGTGATTATATGGAGCTTTTAAAAGCATCACGGATAAGCCTTGTTTCATCACCGGGATGTGACGGAGATAAGGTAAAGCGGTTCGGAAATATAGATTTCATAACCCCTAGGTTTTATGAAAGTGCCGTGATGTATTGCCGTATGATTGGAAGATACTCGGAAAATGCCGAAGCCGAAGAAACCGGTCTTAACAGAGTATGTGTGAATGTATCGGATAAAGATGAGTTTAACGGGTATATTGACCGGTATTTAAATAACGAAGCCCGGGATTGGGGACCTCAGAGGGAATTTATTAAGAATAATCTGACCGGAGTAAGAGCAGGGAAGATGAAAAAAATACTCGAAGATTTATCTGCTTATAACAGACAGTGAGACAGGACTTATGGATTTGTACCGGGAAGCCGGTAGTCTCAGCACATGAGAACAGAGGATGACTGATGGAGTATACAACGCATATAAAAGCAAAAAGCGGTTGGTTTGATATAGATTTAAAGGAATTGTTCCGTTACAGGGATCTGGTTTTTCTCTTTGTCAAAAGAACCTATACAACAATGTACAAGCAGACTATACTGGGTCCTATGTGGCTTATACTGAATCCGTTGATCACAGTCATGCTATATGCCTTTGTCTTTGGCAGGGTTGCCGGCTTGTCTACGGATGGAGCTCCGTATTTTGCGTTCTATTTATGCAGCAATGCGATCTGGTCGTTCTTTGCGACATGTATAACAGAGACTTCGTCAACATTTACCGCAAATGCCGCAATACTGGGCAAGGTTTATTTTCCCAGACTTGTGATGCCGATTTCATCCGTAGTTACGGCTATGCTGAATATGATGATACAATTGGGT
>JAEEGL014064257.1_pt1 | contig 10473 bp, 7 predicted proteins | sample 9134231 | NCBI WGS metagenome assembly JAEEGL01 (sample SAMN16246548, study PRJNA631951) | gut metagenome | biome: gut microbiome; feature: rumen; material: fiber-attached | host: Bos | place: Iran: Karaj | collected 2018-10 | reverse complement strand
TCCCGACGAGGGCGATGGTGCAGGTCCTGTCACAGCTCTTGATCAGGTCGACCATGGCCTTCCAGTGCGACAGATCGCAGGGAGCGGCGTCGATTCTCAATTCTCTGCATACGACATCGGAGAAAGAACTGGCCTCGAGCATGAGTGGTGCTTCGTAGAGGATCGGGATCGTGGTGTTCTCGATGACGCAGGCCGGGGAGACGTTACAGAACATGGCGATCTTCTTAAAGATCGACGGATCTTCGATGGGTTCGTCAGTACGAAGGACGATAATGTCCGGTGAGACGCCCATGCCCTGCAGTTCTTTTACCGAATGCTGAGCGGGCTTGGACTTATGCTCGCCGGAGGCCTTCAGATAAGGAACGAGTACCACGTGGATGTAGAGTGCATTGTGCGGACCGACTTCGCGCCCCACCTGACGGATCGCCTCGATGAAGGGCTGGCCCTCGATATCGCCGATGGTGCCGCCGATCTCCGTGATGACCACATCCGCCTGGGACTCCACGCCGACGTTATAAATGAATTCCTTGATCTCGTTGGTGATGTGGGGGATGGTCTGGACCGTGGAACCGAGATATTCGCCGCGGCGCTCCTTGGCCAGGACGGAGGAATAGACTTTACCGGTGGTGAGGTTGGAGAATCTGTTCAGGTCTTCGTCGATGAATCGCTCGTAGTGGCCGAGGTCCAGATCCGTCTCCGCCCCGTCCTCGGTCACGAACACTTCGCCGTGCTGATACGGACTCATGGTACCCGGGTCCACATTGATGTACGGGTCCAGCTTCTGGGACGCGACCTTCAGTCCCCGCTGCTTGAGAAGACGTCCGAGAGACGCCGCCGTAATGCCCTTACCGAGTCCCGATACCACACCACCTGTTACGAAAATATACTTAGTCATTTTTCCATCCTCACTTTCTTTCGATCCATATATGCTTCTTGGCATGTTGACGTTTATTTTCCGCTGTCGCCGTAGTTCTTCAGGACGCGCGCAGACGGATCGTTCACATCGCAGCCCTCCCAGGACTTGTTCGGCATCCAGAAGTCGATGACCATCTCTGCGTTGCCGGGATAGTATTCTTCGAAGATCTCACGGTAAAGAAGCGACTCCTTCGTAAACGGCTGCGCGAACGTGTACAGTGCTTTTCGCTCTGTGAACGCTTCGTCCGAATAGTAGGATTCCGCGTATTCCTTCAGGTGATCGACCATGGAGTGACCGACTGCATCGGAGAAGGCCGCCTTCTCGCGGAAGAGGATATCGTGCGGAAGAAGGTCGCCCTCGAAGGCTTTCCGGAGGAGGTACTTGCCCTTGCCGTACGTGTTCAGTTTCTTCTCGGGGGCGATGGCCATGACATACTTTACGAAGTCCAGATCGCCGAAGGGCACGCGGGCTTCGAGGGAGTTACTGGAGATGCACCGGTCGGCACGGAGCACATCGTACATATGGATCTCGCGGATCCTCTTCTCCGCCTCCTTCTGAAAAGCTTCTGCCGACGGGGCGAAGTCTGTGTATTTGTACCCGAAGAGTTCGTCGGAGATCTCGCCGGTCAGAAGGACACGGACGTCCGAGATCTCGTGGATCTTCTTGCAGAGCAGATACATGCCCATCGAGGCGCGGATCGTGGTGATATCGTAGGTGCCGAGGATCTCGATGACCTCCGGAAGGGAGCGGATCACGTCTTCTTTCGTGATGATGACTTCCGTATGTTCGGACCCGATGTAGTCGGCTACCTGCTTGGCGTACTTCAGGTCGATGGCATCCTCGCTCATCCCGATGGCGAAGGTCTTGATGGGGTGATCCTCCATGCGCTGGGCGATCGCGCAGACGAGGGAAGAATCTAAGCCTCCCGACAGAAGAAATCCGATCTTCGAATCGGAGACGAGACGTTTCCGGACGCCCTCTACGAGCTTGTCGTGAATGTTGCGGAAGATCGTCGGAAGATCGTCGTCGATCACGTGGTCAACATGCGTCATGTCGCAGTAGCAGGTGAACTTTCCGTCCTTGTAGTAATGTCCGGGCGGGAAGGGAAGGATCTTCTTGCAGTAGGGTACGAGGTTCTTCGCCTCGCTGGCCAGGACGATATGTCCCTCGTCATCGTAACCATAGTAAAGAGGTCGGATGCCGATGGGATCTCTTGCGGCCACGAGTGTCCGGGCCGCCGTGTCATAAAGGATCAGGGCGAACTCGGCGTCGAGCTTACTGAACATCTCCACACCGTATTTCTCATATAAAGGAAGAAGCACTTCGCAGTCCGAATCCGAGGCGAAAGTATATCCGTCGGAAAGGAGTTCCTGCCGAAATGCTTCGAAGTCATAGATCTCGCCGTTACAGACGAGGTATTTCGAACCTAAGGAGAAGGGCTGCATGCCCTCCGGCGTAAGTCCCATAATGGCCAGACGATGGAAGCCCATCGTTCCGTCCGAAAGTTCCACGATCCGGCTCTGGTCCGGACCTCTGGAGATGGTCTTATCGAATCCCTCCTTAAATACTTCCTGCGAAAGACCTCCCCGCAGATAAAACATAATCGAACACATAATCTATTCCCTCCTTGGAATATCCAAAGGAGTCCTGCCGTATTCCGGCAGGACCCCGATGGGATTTCAGTATTTTTGTATTATTCGACATCCTGTAAGGCGTCGAAACCTTCTTCTCCGGTTCGTACTTTGATGACATTGTCAACATCGTACACGAAGATCTTTCCATCACCGATATGTCCGGTGTAGAGGACTTTCTTCGCGGTATCGATCACGGCCTGTACCGGAACTCTCGCGACGACGATATCCATCTGGATCTTCGGAAGCAGCGACGGTTCCACTTCAACGCCTCGGTAGAACTCCGCTTTACCTTTCTGGATACCACATCCGAGAACGTGGGAGACGGTCATACCGGTGATACCGATATCGAGGAGTGCCGACTTAAGAGGCTCGAGCATACGCTCTTTGCAGACGATCTCGATCTTGGTGAGCTTCTTTCCGTCCGGGCTCTTGTAGGAGATGCCGGATGCGGCTCTTGCGACTTCCTTGACTTCGACGGCTTCTGCCATCGGAGTTTCGCCGATGACCTTGATGCCTGCGAGTGCAGAGTCATCTACTGTCGGAGCAAAGTCTGCAACGGATGCGAAGTCAGCATAAGCGGATACGAGACCATGCTCGGAGATATCCATACCGGCGAGCTCGTCTTCAGCGGAAGCACGAAGGCCGATGGTGTGCTTGATGATCTGGAAGGCCGGGATCATGCACAGTGCTGTCCATGCAAGGATCGCGGTGATGCCCAGGCACTGTGTGCCGAGGACTTTCATGCCGTCTGCGAAGGATGTGCCGTGAACCAGTGCATAGATCGGTCCGTCAACTCCTGCGTCGGCTGTGGACGTGGACAGGAGACCTGCTGCGATCGTACCCCAGATACCGTTTGCCAGGTGAACACCTACGGCACCGACCGGATCGTCGACATGACACTTGATGTCGAGCTTTTCAATTACGACTACTACGAGGATACCGCTTACGATACCGATGATCGTGGCACCGATGACATCAACGTTGTTACATCCTGCCGTGACACCGACAAGACCTGCCAGCGAGGCGTTGAGACACATGGAGACGTCAGGTTTTCCGTTCTTGACCCAGGTATAGATCATAGTGGTGCAGGTGGCGATGGCCGGCGCTACAGTCGTGGTGACGAAGATCGCTGCGAGTGAACCAATGGAAGTGGCCGCGGCACCGTTAAATCCATACCAGCCGAACCAGAGGATGAAGCAGCCGAGAGCACCGAGTGTCAGGGAGTGGCCCTGGATCGCCTTGACCTTCACGATCTTACCGCCCTGGTCTTTCACGTACTTACCGATACGGGGCCCTAAGATGATGGCACCGATAAGAGCGGAGATACCGCCGACGCTATGGATCGCTGCGGAACCTGCGAAATCGATGAAGCCCATCTTCGCAAGCCAGCCTTGTGAGTTCCATACCCAGCCGGCTTCGATCGGGTAGACGACCAGGCTGATGATGGCGCTGTATACACAGTAGGCGGAGAATTTGGTTCTTTCTGCCATGGCGCCGGAAACGATCGTGGCGGCGGTGGCACAGAAGACCAGGTTAAATACGAAGGAGGACATCGGGAAGTTACTAAAGTCTGTGAAGATCTTCAGGTTCGGCACCCCGATGATGCCCATGATGTAGTCTTCGCTCATCATGAGGGCGAAGCCCAGGAGACTGAATACGACGGTACCGATGCAGAAGTCCATCAGGTTCTTCATGATGATGTTACCGGCGTTCTTAGCGCGGGTGAATCCTGTCTCTACCATGGCGAATCCGCATTGCATGAAGAAGACAAGTGCGGCGCCGATCAAAAACCATACACCGAATATGGTGCTGTCTACGGTGGCTAATACGTCTGTCATTTTGTTTACCTCATTTCTTTATATCGTATATGGCAAAAAGAGGTGGCGATGTGATCCGGAATTTCCTTTCCGGGCTTCACATCGCCACGCTGCGTGTGTTTTTACTTCTGCCGCTATACGCGGTGTTATTTATCTGACTCCGAAGAGCAGTTCGCCGTATGTCGGGAACGGCCAGATCTTGCTGCTGCAGAGGGACTCGGCCTGGTCTGCTGCGGCCCGCAGATCCTGCATCGCGACGAATACCTTGTCTCTATAGGCATAGGACTGGGTGAGGATATCGGAGATCTCGTGAACTTCGATCACGGCTTCCTCGAGTGCGGATGTACGCTCGGAGATATCACTCTGAAGCTTACTGAGCTTCTTAATGAGATCGGTCTCGAATGCGGCCTCGATTCCGCTTGCCTGCTTCACGGCGATCGCCGTATCAGCCAGTTCCTTGATGTATTCCGTTACCGCCGGCAGGATATCCTTCCTTGCCATGTCGATCATGGTCAGCGCCTCGATGTTGATGATCTTGCTGTAGTTCTCCAGGAGTATATCGTGTCTGGACTGCATCTCGGCAAGTGTGAATACGCCGAACTTCAGGAACAGATCCTTATTCTTCTGGTCGAGGAATCTCTCCATGGCTTCCGGTGTGGAGCGGAGATTGAGAAGACCTCTCTCCTCGGTGGCTTCTTTGATCCAGCTCTCGTCATAGCCGTTGCCGTTAAAGATGATACGCTTGTGGGCCGTGATCGTCTCCTTGATGAGTGCGGACAGTTCCGTGTTGAAATCACTTGCTTTCTCGAGTCGGTCTGCGAATTCACAGAGGCTGTCTGCCACGGCGGTGTTGAGCATGATGTTCGCACATGCGATGGAGTTCGCGGAACCGAGCATTCTGAATTCGAACTTGTTACCGGTGAAGGCGAACGGAGACGTTCTGTTTCTGTCGGTAGAATCCTTCGGGAACTTCGGGAGAACGTCTACACCGATCTCCATCTGTACCTTCTCATGTCCTTTATAAGCTGTACCGCTTACGATCGAATCGATGATCTCGTTGAGTTCATCACCGAGGAACATGGACACTACGGCCGGCGGCGCCTCGTTCGCACCGAGACGGTGATCGTTTCCTGCAGTGGCTACCGAGATACGCAGCAGGTCCTGATGGACATCCACGGCACGGATGACCGCAGCCAGGAAGAGGAGGAACTGTGCATTTTCAGAAGGTGTATCACCGGGCTCCAGAAGGTTCGCGCCCTTATTGGTGCTGATGGACCAGTTGTTATGCTTGCCGGAACCGTTCACACCTGCGAAAGGCTTCTCGTGAAGCAGGCATACCAGACCGTGCTTCTTCGCCACTTTCTGCATGATCTCCATCATCAGCTGGTTGTGGTCCGTGGCGATGTTCGTGGTGGTGAAGATCGGTGCCAGCTCGTGCTGCGCCGGTGCCACTTCGTTGTGCTTCGTCTTCGCCAGGACACCCAGCTTCCAGAGTTCCTCGTCGAGGTCCTTCATGTAAGCAGACACTCTCGGCTTGATGGAACCGAAGTAATGATCCTCCAGCTCCTGTCCCTTCGGTGCCTTGGCTCCGAAGAGCGTGCGTCCCGTGAAGATCAGGTCCTTTCTCTTATTATAGAGTTCCACCGGGATCAGGAAGTATTCCTGCTCCGGACCCACGGTGGTCTTCACGGTAAGATGCGGATCGGTATTGCCGAACAGTCTTAGGATACGGACGGCCTGCTTGCTGATCACTTCCATCGAACGAAGAAGAGGTGTCTTCTTGTCGAGCGCTTCACCGCTGTAAGAGCAGAACGCGGTCGGGATGCAGAGTGTGCCGTCTTTGATAAAAGCATAGCTTGTCGGATCCCATGCGGTATAGCCTCTGGCTTCGAATGTGGCACGAAGTCCGCCGGAGGGGAAGGAACTGGCATCCGGTTCGCCCCGTACGAGTTCTTTACCGGAGAATTCCATGATCACGCCGCCCTCGGCTGTGGGGGAGATGAAGCTGTCGTGCTTCTCGGCGGTGATGCCGGTCAGTGGCTGGAACCAATGTGTGAAGTGGGTCGCCCCCTTCTCGGTTGCCCAATCCTTCATGGCATTCGCGACGACATTCGCAATCTCTATATTCAGCGGAAGACCTTCATTCATAGTCTTCTTCATGGCTTTGTAAGTTTCTTTCGGGAGACGGGCCTTCATGATCTGATCATTGAAAACCATGTTACCAAAGATCTCAGGTACGTTTGTCATATGTATTTCCTCCTTTATAAGTGACAAAGGCGCCTGGAAAACTATCTCTTCCAAGCGCCCTTGCTTTATGTTCAGAAGCATACGGCAAAAGAAACCGCCTGTCAACACAAAATGAATAATTTCTTCTCGAAACTTGCATAATTTGCGAAAATTGCATAGGAAAATGAACGATTTTTCACACCGAAGTGAAATTTTGTAGAATCAATATTGCAAAATGGAAGGAGTTAGTGTACAGTAACACTGAAGATCCGGTCATGGATCGATCCTTAGTATGGGTGAGGTGAGTAATATGAGTTCAACAGGTATAGATAAAGTCCTTATTATTAAGTCCCAGCCCGGCGCGAACCGTGCGCTGGAGGAACTCATCATGAAGAGCCTCAAGCATCCCCACGAGATCATCTGGAACTCTCTTAAGGAAGACGGATTAAAGATGGCCAGAAACGGCGACTATGGTCTTCTGATCGTGTCCGGAAGTGTGCGGGATGAAGGACTTCGGAGAGCCTGCCGGGCAGCGGTCAGTCACCCGACGGCCAGTATCCTGTTCCTTGCCGATGAGCCGGCCTTCCGCAGCGCGGAAGAGAAAGAATGCTCAAGAGAGCTTCTCGATATCGGCGCCACGATACTGAACCGCCCCCTGACCCAGAGTGCTTTTGCCACGGCGGTACAATCCGCGGACATGGCCCACATCCGGCTGGGTGCGCTGAAGAAGAAACTGGATGACGAGCGCATCATCTCGCGGTGTAAACTGGTCCTCATACAGACTCTCGGACTGTCGGAGGATGAAGCCCATAAATTCATCGAGAAAGAGGCCATGAACAGTGGGCGCACCCGGATCGAAGTGGCATATGAGATCCTGAAAACGTACGAATAGATAAAGATAAGAAAACCGAATATACATAACGGTCACAATGGCGTGGTGTTATGCGACGATTCCGAAACGAAAAGAAGGTGGAAAGATGAAGGTTGCATTCACGAAGATGCAGGGTTGTGGAAATGATTATGTATACGTAGATGCGCGAAAGTTCGAAATAGAAGATCCGGCAGATCTGGCGGTACGGATCTCGGACCGGCATTTCGGCATCGGCAGTGACGGGCTGATCCTGGTCGCGCCGTCCGAGACTGCCGATGCGAAGATGATTATGTTTAATCTCGATGGTTCGGAAGGGAAGATGTGCGGCAACGGGATCCGCTGTGTCGGTAAGTTCGTGTATGACATCTGGGGCGTGAAGAAAGATACGCTCACCATCGAGACCCGAAGCGGCATCAAGACCTTAAAGATGCAGCTGGATGAACATGGAGAAGCGGTCGGTGCCACGGTCGATATGGGCCGTGCGATCCTGTCTCCGGAGCTGATCCCGGTGGATCTTCCCGGGGAACGCGTCGTCGACCGGGAAGTAAATATCGACGGGCAGAAGTTCCGGATCACCTGCGTCTCGATGGGCAACCCCCATGTGGTCATTTTCGTGCAGGATGTGGAGAAGATGGACCTGGCGACGATCGGTCCGAAGTTCGAACATCACCCTATGTTTCCTGAAAGTGTGAATACGGAATTTGTTGAAGTCCTGGAACCGGGGCTTCTTCGCATGCGTGTCTGGGAACGCGGTTCCGGCGAGACCTGGGCCTGCGGGACCGGTACCTGCGCGACCGTGGTGGCGGCCTGCCTGAACGGATATGCGCAGCAGGGGCAGGACGTGCACGTGATCCTGAACGGCGGTGAACTGGTGATCAACTACACTGACGAACGTGTTCTCATGACGGGTCCCGCCGTGATCAGTTTCCACGGAGAAATCGAAGTGTAAGAAGCCCGCGCGGAGCGGGATCGGGAAAGAGAACAACCCACGCCCGCGCCGCGGCGATTGGATAGAAGGAGGAAGAAGAACATGAAGATCAACAAGCATTATATGGATATCGAAGAGACCTATCTTTTCTCGGAGGTGGCAGAAAGAGTCAGAAAGTTCATGGCCGAGAACCATGGTGCCGCTCTGATCAAGATGGGCATCGGCGATGTGACACGGCCGCTCTGTCCTGCAGCTGTGGAAGCCCTCATCAAGGCTTCGGAAGAGATGGGAACGGCAGAAGGTTTCCATGGATACGGTCCGGAGCAGGGGTATGAATTCTTAAGAGATGAAATCTCCGATTACTACGAACGGAACTGCGGCGTGAAGCTCTTCAGCGATGAGATCTTCATCAGTGACGGGGCCAAGAGCGATCTGGGAAATATCCTCGATATCTTCGATGTGGATAACGTCGTGGCTGTCACCGATCCGGTCTATCCCGTCTATGTGGATACGAACGTTATGGCAGGAAGAAAGATCGTTAAGCTCTCGGCCACATCCGATAATGCATTTCTCCCGATGCCCTTCCCGGGACTTGAGGCAGACATCATCTACCTATGCTCTCCGAATAACCCGACAGGTGCGGCCTACGACAGACAGCGCCTCCAGATCTGGGTGGACTATGCGAACGAACATGGCTCCGTGATCCTCTTCGATGCGGCGTATGAATCCTTTATTTCCGATCCGGATGTGCCGCGTTCCATCTATGAGATCGAAGGATCGAGATCCTGCGCCATCGAGTTCTGTTCTTTCTCCAAGACGGCGGGATTTACGGGCGTGCGGTGCAGATACACCATCGTGCCGGCAGGACTTGTACGTGACGGTGTCCAGCTTCGGAAGATGTGGCTGAGACGCCAGACCACGAAGTTCAACGGCGTGTCCTATCCGGTCCAGCGTGCTGCGGCCGCCTGCCTCAAGGATGCAGGACATAAGCAGATCATGGAGAATATTGCGTACTACAAGGAGAATGCACGGATCATGGCGGAGACTTTCGAAGAATTGAAGTGGCCTTTCACCGGCGGCAAGAACTCGCCGTATCTCTGGGTCCGCTGCCCCGGCGGCATGAAGTCCTGGGCCTTCTTCGATGACCTGCTTTCCCGTGCGAATGTGATCTGCACCCCCGGCGCAGGCTTCGGGGAGTGTGGCGAAGGCTATGTGCGCTTCACATCATTTAACACCCACGATAACACCATCGAAGCCATGAAGCGGATCCGCGAAATCTTTTCCTAAGTCATCTGCCCATTCCGGGATAGCAAAATAGGCGCCGGTACTTCGCAGATTTTCTTGGCGGGGGGAATCCGGGATTACGTGTGGAATCTCAAAAACGGCGATTTCACACGTATTTTTTTCTCGGCGAGGAGCCTGGGACTACGTGTGGATTTTTAAAAACGGAGAATCCACACGTAATTTTTTTCGGCGGGGAATCTGGGATTACGTGTGGATTTTCAAAAATGGAGATTTTACACGTAATCTTTCTTGGAAGGGAGTCTGGGATTACGTGTGGATTTTCAAAAATGGAGATTTCACACGTAATTTTTCTCGGCGGGTTGTCCGGGATTACGTGTGGATTTTCAAAAATGAAGATTTCACACGTAATTTTTCTCGGCGGGTTGTCCGGGATTACGTGTGGATTTTCAAAAATGAAGATTTCACACGTAATCCTCTTCGGAGGGCGGTCTGAGATTACGTGTGGATTTTCAAAAACGGAGATTCCACACGTAATCAGCTGCTGGCAGTTCAAACGACGGCCCCCATGGTGTACGCTTCTGTCAAACCCTCAGCACAAACACTGGTACACGATGCCGAACAACTCACGCATGTAGTTTCTCGGGATGCACAGCAGCGGCGTGCCGGCGCCCTCAGTGCCGAAAGCGAGCTTCAGTTCCGTGGCGATCAGACCGGCGCGGAACTCGTGCCATGCATTGGTCACGATGACGATGGTGTCGCCCAGATTCTCTCTGTCCATGATCTCCTTACTGAAGCAGAGGTTCTCTCGGGTCGTGGTGGACTGATCTTCCTTATAG
>JAEEGL012568165.1_pt1 | contig 10473 bp, 7 predicted proteins | sample 9134231 | NCBI WGS metagenome assembly JAEEGL01 (sample SAMN16246548, study PRJNA631951) | gut metagenome | biome: gut microbiome; feature: rumen; material: fiber-attached | host: Bos | place: Iran: Karaj | collected 2018-10 | reverse complement strand
GCTAGGGCAACAGACCATAGGATCAGGTTACATCCATTATGCCCTACCCGACAACCATGGAGGCGGCTATGTCTATCAATTCCACAACGGCATAGGCGGTGTGTATAACACCTACGTCACTCATTTTAATGAAAACGGGGCACCAACCATCTTTGAGCCTGACGGAATCGCCGTACATAGTCCCGACTACAGCAACTATTACACCAATGCCTACGCCACTACCCTTTGGACCAACGATTTCATCATTGCCTATCTCCAAAAAGATGCCGACTCTCAGACCCAACATCGCATCTATGTCAACCGCATCACGGAGACAGGCGAAAAGCCATGGGGAGACGGCATCCTGGTGGCTGACTACACGGGACAATCCTACAGTGACATCCGCGTGGATGCTAACGATTATGTGAGTGGTTTCGTCGTGACATACAGCACCAGCCAAGGTAGCATTGAAGCGGTAGGGTACGACATCGAAGGCAATCGGCTATGGAACACCACGATGAGCTCAACCCGCTACAACAAAACCATCAGCGAAAACACCACTGGCTTTTATGAAGGACAAAACATTGTGGCATGGGTCAACAGTGATGACGGTGGTGTCTATGGCCAAAACATCGGCTGGGACGGCATTTTGGGCGAGATCACGCTGCCCAGCCCTCCTCCCGTCCCTTGCTGCTTTGCTCCATCTGACTTTGATGGCGCCTATACCTATGATGATCAGACCGGTGTCTTCGGTGTCGCACTCTCATGGGTTCCTGGCATGGACATCCCTTTACATTACAACTTATACCGCGAACAACCCAGTAAAGAAACAAAAGAAGTGATCGAAATCGATGCCGCCGCCACCTCCTATTTCGACGAGGTGGCCCCTGGCGACTATATTTATAGACTTACCGCCCAATTCGAAAACCATGAGACTGAATATGCACAAACCCTAGCGGGTGAAGACTACCTGTTCATCACCGTGACCTCAACACCAGAAATTGCTGACGAGAAAATCATCACCATCACCCATATCTACACCACCAGCGGACAACTCATCCACCACGCCAACTTAGAGCAACTGAGCCGTGGCGTTTACATCATCCAAGGATTGACTGCTGATGAGAATCTCATTACTCGTAAACTGATTGTAAAGTAATTTCCAAAACATACCAACATGAAAAAAATAATACTACTCTTTGTAAGCTTATTTGCTTTAACGGCACTGAACGCGCAATGGGTCAACGACCCAGCTCAAAACACTTTTATCGCCAACACCTCGGCGGATGCTGGCGAGATTTACCTCGCCACCAACCCTGTCACTGGCGACACTTATATGCAGTGGTGCAGCTTTGTCGGCGGCAACGGATGGTCACCAACCTTGCAGCGTTTAAATTCCGCCGGTGTGCCGCAATGGGGTCCTGATGGCATACACATCGCAGCGCATCAATTCTCGTCCATGTCGGAAGGCGTTGCCATGACGACCACTACCGACGGCGGCGTGGTTAGCTGCTTTGCTGTTTACGATGGCTTCACTTACGCTGTGAAAATCAACCCCGACGGGACTTCCCCATGGGGCGAGCAAGGCGTCCAGCTTTTCGATGGCCTCGGCTTCTCACGTGCCGAAGTCATCGCCACCGACGACGGAGGCATCTGGGCCTTGGGCTTCGACTACAACAACCTCTATCTGCAATATGTCAACGAGTCTTTAGGTCCTGTCATCACTATCTCTGACAACGGAGGCCAAAAGTGCATGTTCGGACAACTTACCCTGAGCTACGAAAACAGGGTATTCGTGACCTACGAAAAACTCGGCAGCGGGATGTACACCGACAAACAAGTCTTTGTGGCTGGCTACAACCCTGATGGCTCACAGTTCAGCCCCGAGACATTGTTAATGTCATCACAGGCATTCCAATCGACATATATCCATTATGCCTTATCCGATGGCAAAGGCGGCGGCTACGTCTATATCTGGCATCCTGCTTTGAGCAATTTCAACACTTATGTGTTCCATTTCAACCAAAACGGTGCATCCACCATCATGGACACCAACGGAACGCCGGTACATTCAACAGACCCCAACAATCTTTATATCAGCGCATCAGCTACCGTTGACCCTGAAAGTCACGACATCATCCTCTTCTATGAGCAAACAGATGATTACTCACAAAGCCAATGCAAACTATTCTTAAACCGCATCACAGAGACAGGCGAAAGAGTATGGGACGAGGGAATCCTCGTGCTTGACAACGGCAATACTCCTTGTGGAGGTCTTAACATCGATGCCTTCGAATATGGCGACGGCTTCGCGGTGACTTATTTCAAAGGCACCAGCCTAACAGGTGGAAGCCAAGCGACTGTTGAAGCCCAAGGTTTCGACATGAATGGAAACACACTGTGGAACACACAGATGAGCTCAACCACATACGGCAAGACCGGCTGCGAGAACAGCACTGGATTCCACGACGGACAGAACATCATCACCTGGGTAAACAATGAAACTGGCGGCCTTTACGGACAAAACATCGGCCAAAATGGTGAGATGGGCGAAATCACACCTCCCACTCCCCCCGCACCATGCTTCGCCCCCGAAAACTTCCATGGCGACTACTACTATTCTGACATGATGTTCGGCGCAACACTCTCTTGGGAAGCACCGGAAACCGCTCCGCTACATTACAACCTGTATTGCGACAAACTAAAGGATGTCATCGTGATAGACGCCGAATACAACTCCTATTTCCAAGAGCTGGAAGCTGGCGACTACCTATTTAGACTCACTGCCGTTTATGAGGACTGCGAGTCGGATTACGCTTTGACCGCCAATGGCGATGACTACGTGATGATCGATGTCACCTCGGTTCCTGAAAACGCCAACGAGGAAATCGTCACCGTCACCAAGGTTTATACTTTGAACGGACAAATGATTCGGAATGCCAACCTTGAGGAATTGAGCAAAGGCATCTACATCGTCCAAGGCCTGACCAGCGGTGGACAGCTTGTCACACGGAGGATAGTGCGGAATTAGAAATGCGGAATAAAAAGCGCAGGGCTGCCACGACGTGACAGTCCTGTGTTTTTTGTGGGAACTGTTGGACTCGAACCAACGACCCCCGCCTTGTAAGGGCGATGCTCTGAACCAACTGAGCTAAGCTCCCTTTGCGGCTGCAAAGATATAAAATAATGCAGAACTAAGAATACTGAATGCGGTTTTTTTTGAAAAAACAGATTTTTTTAGTTTTTTTATTATCTTTGCTTTGTAAATCAAAAAAGATGAAAAAATATTTTTATAAAAAATTACCACGGTATATACCTTTTATTTTATTGGCTGTCAGCCTTTTGATATGCACTTTTGCCTTTGGCGACGTAGGCAACCAAAACCGTTACAGCTCTGGAGGTGGCGGTGACTTCGGCGGCGATGGCGATATCGGAGCGTTGATCGGCTACCTCATCGGGCTCTTTATCGACGACCCCGTAACAGGATTGATCGTCCTGGCCATAATTGTGATCTTCGTGATGATCCGAAAAAGAAAAGCCAAGAAACAAGCCTCTGACCCCAACATCATCAACCAGCGTGTAAACAACCAAGTGCAAAACGACACCACTTTCGACAACAGTGCCTCTGTAGCTGCCCAAATCCAAAGCATCGATCCTGCCTTCTCTGGCGACAAATTCATCGGTTTTGCCCGCGAGGTGTTCATGACCATCCAGGCGGCATGGACCGCAAAGGACTGGAAACCCATCCGCCCCTTCGAGAGCGAGACCCTCTTCAACACGCATAAGCAGCAACTCGACGAATACATCCGCTTGGGCAAGACCAATGTGGTGGAAAAGATCGGCATCAAACACTGCTCACTGCACTCGTTCCAGCAGGACGGCGACAAGGAAGTGCTCGTGGTATGGCTCAACGCCGTGATGCGCGACTATGTGATTGACGACGCCACCAAAAAGGTGCTGGAGAGCGACCCGAACCGCGACTGGTATATGAAATATGAGATGGTGTTCAACCGCAAGGCCGGAGTCAAAACTGATCCCGGACGCAAAGGCAACGTCATCACCAACTGTCCCAACTGCGGTGCCCCCACTGAAATAACCTCTTCAGGACAATGCGCCTATTGTGGCAGCGTGGTAACCAACGGCGAACACGATTGGGTACTGACAGACATACATTCGAGAAGTTGAAAACGGAAAACCCTAAACAATTAAACAATTAAACAATTAAACAATTAAACAATTAAACAATTATCATATAAACACTAAATAAACAACACTATGGGACTTATTAAAGCAATTGGCAGTGCCATTGGCGGCACGCTGAAAGATCAGTGGTTAGATCTAATCAAATGTGACAACATGGACATGGACACTCTGATGGTAAAACAAACCACCAAGACGGGTCAGATCTCCAAAGGCAGCCGTATCATCGTGGCTCCCGGTCAAGCCGTCGTGATTTACGACAGCGGTTCGGTGCTCGACGCTTCGGCTGAAGAAGGTATCTACACCTTCGACCAATCCTCATCACCTTCCTTCTTCGGCGGACAGTTCGGTCCTGTCTTTAAGGAAATGTGGCAGCGTTTCACCTACGGTGGTACCCCCGCCAAGGAACAGGCCATCTTCTTCTTCAATATCAAGGAGATTCTGGACAACAAATTCGGAACAGCCACACCGATTATGTTCCAGGACTGGAAACACCCTTCATTCACTGAAGACGGACAGAAGGACGGCACCTTCATGAACATCCGTTGCTACGGCAAGTATACTTTCCAACTCGACGACATGGGTATCTTCATGCGCAACCATGCTGGTACGGGCAACATCATCAAGAAAGGTGCCATCACCGAACAGATGCGCAGCGAGGTGATTGCGGCCTTGCAGTCGATCATCAATGAGCTTGGCAGTGGTGCCGAACCTATCGGCGCCCTCGAACTGCCCAGCAAGACACAACGGATGAAACAGATCATGGACGAGCGCGTGTTTGACGCCCCCATTCGTGCCCGTGGTATCCGTTTGGTAAGCTTTACCATCGAATCGGTCTCGCTCGACGACGAGAGCAAAGAATTCCTCCGTCAGTACCAAACTGGTGGCTCAGGCAACCTGGCCAGAGGCAGCATGCTCGGCACCATGCGCGCTGCTGCCGAGAACGAAGGCGGCGCGGGTGCCGGCTTCATGGGAATCGGCATGGCCGGCATGGGCTTCGGCACCGCCGGTAACATGATGGGTGGCATGGTTCCCCCACAACAGCAGCAGCAACCCCAGGCTGCGCCACAACCTCAAGGCATCCCCTGCCCGAAGTGCGGCACACCCATCACTGGCAAGTTCTGCCCGGAATGCGGCACACCTGCTCCTGCCCCCAAAGTCGCGAAGAAATGTCCGAAATGCGGCACTGAGACCACCGGCAAGTTCTGCCCGGAATGCGGCACACCGATTCCAGCTGACAACGGCCCGAAGAAATGCCCGAAGTGCGGCACCGAAGTGACCGGCAAGTTCTGCCCGGAATGCGGCACTCCCGTGGCATAACCTCAAAACCACAAAAACGTAGGGCTGCCACACTGTGACAGCCCTACATGAGCGAATAACGGGGTTCGAACCCGCGACCCTCAGCTTGGGAAGCTGATGCTCTACCAACTGAGCTACATTCGCAATTCGTCTGCAAAAATACAAAAAAAATCTTACTTCTTACTTCTAAATTCTAAATTCTAAAAAAAAATGCCTATCACCGAAAGAGAAGAAAAAATCATCCGCCAGAGCTTCCAGCCCAAGTCATGGAACGACGTGAAAACCCACGACTCATGGTCAGTGTTCAAAATCATGGCCGAATTCGTGGATGGCATGGAGAAGATGTCAAAGATAGGCCCTTGCGTGGCCATCTTCGGCTCTGCACGCACCAAGCCAGGAGAAAAATATTATCAGATGACTGAGGACATCGCCCGTGGCATCACCCAACTCGGCTTCGGTGTCATCACCGGCGGCGGCCCCGGCATCATGGAGGCCGGCAACAAAGGCGCACAAGAAGCCGGTGGAATCAGCGTGGGACTCGAAATCCTGCTGCCCTTCGAAGGCAAATGCAACGACTACGTGGACTTCGACAAAAACATACGCTTCAACTACTTCTTCGTACGCAAAAACATCTTCATGCGCTATGCCCAAGGCTACATCGCCATGCCCGGCGGCTTCGGCACCCTTGACGAGATGTCGGAAGCCCTGACACTCATACAGACAGAGAAACTCTCCGATTTCCCTGTCGTCCTTGTGGGAAAAGACTACTGGCAAGGCCTCATCGACTGGTTCCGCAACACCATGCTCAAGGAAAGGATGATCAACGAAGAAGATTTCAACATCTTCCATGTGGTTGACACCGCCGAAGAAGCCGTCAAAGTCATCGAGGATTTCTACAAACGCTTCAGCGTGAAACCCAACCTGCAACTCTGATGCAAATCCCCATCCGGCTTTTGGATATCGAAGGAGAAGGCTTCCACGTCATGGTCAAAGGAAAGATCAACGGTCTGGAAGCCAGCTTCTTGATTGACACAGGCGCCTCTCGCTCTGTGTTCGACCCCACCGTCATCGCACGCTTCATTGAGAATCCGACTTTCGAGAAAAAAGAAGGCATCACCGCCGGCGTGGGCAGCAACGACCTCGAAAGCTCCACCTTTATTATTAATACGCTCTCATTTGGCGATATTGAGATTCACGACTACGAAGCCGTCGCCCTCGACCTCGAAAACGTCCATGAAACCTACCAGAAATTAGGACTGCCCTCCATCGATGGCATCATCGGCGGCGACCTGCTCTACCGACTCCGCGCCACCATCAACTACCGCTTGAGAAAGATACGGTTCACAAAACCCCGCTCCAATCCCAAACGCAACAAATAAAGCCCTGGCTTTAATTCGGAGACATCTATCTCAATTTCTTGCGCTTGTATCGTTTTTTTATAAATCACACTTCCATACAAATCAATGATAATCAATTGATTAATATCATCCTCTTTGGACAAAACACGAATTTGCGACTGTACAGGATTAGGGAATATCATCACTTGAACATCATCATGATACTCAGAAATTCCAATATTGTTGACAGGGATGTCAGCATTGAAAAGTTGCAAGCCACCCGCGAAATTGCCAACGACAACCTCCAGTTGACCATCCCCATTTAAATCGGCAACCGCAGACGATGAGCGCATCCCGAAACGCTCTGGCATATTGTCGCAAAACGCTGTCCATCGTTCTGAAACATCTTGAAAAACAGCATTTTCTTCCGTAGAAATCCCATTGAAAAGGAACACCTTTCCTGATTCAGAACCCACCGCCAACAGGATTTCATCACCCGATTTGAACAAGGTCGGAACGCTGTAGCCATAGTATGAAGTGCTGTAATCGCGCACATCAACACCACCCCAATAGTTTAACTCGGAATTCCCAAAGTACGACAGTCGCCCCGTGGCGTTCCCCACCACCAAATCCACCATACCATCTTGATCCACATCGAAGAAGCATGGCGCCGACCACGGCGTTTCATAATGAAGATAATCGTCATCAAGCAAGGTGCCATCGTGACCATAAAGCATAAGGCGGCCTTCCGCGGTGCCGACCAGCAATTCCTGACGGCCATCCCCATCAAGATCATAAAAAGCTGGGACTAAACCCGTATGTGTGCCGAAACTGAAAGGGAAATCCTCGCTCCGAAAAGCCGGATTTGATGGTGTACCCACGTTTTTGAGCCATACCAGCCCATTGCCGCTGAGGGTTCCCACCACGACATCTGTCAAGCCATCGCCATCCCAATCCACCGTGACAGGATAAGCTCCGATACCGAAATCAAGCATTTCATCCTGCAAAAACGATTTTGTATAAAGATGAAAATCAGGAATTTCATTCACTCCATGATTCAAATAAAGCCACACGCTCTCTTGTCCTGCCGAAGCCATCGGATTAGGGTCAAAAGGCGAAACCAGCAGATCATCGATGCCGTCGTTGTTAATATCAGTGAAAAAAGGCACTGGCATGGATGGAAGATTCACTGGATAGGATAGCGGGAAAGCTTCCGTCTGGCTGACCATCATAGCATTGGAGGCATCACCGCCATTGGTGAGCAAGGTCAAGCCCGGATAATCCACATCGGCAAGCAACAAATCCAGCAAGCCGTCACCGTTCAAATCGCGCACTGTGACTGTCGCACCCCGATGACGGAAATCGTCTTTGCGAACCGTCAAACCATAACCGAAGAGACAAGTGTCCAAATACATCACATTATCTTCCTCGCTTTCCGCCACACGCCCCCAGCATTGGTCAGTCCGCTCAAAAACCAGCGAATCGCGGCAGCCATATCGCTCCACAGAGCGGTTGAGATGTTTCTCTATGAAATTGCCCATCACGCCAAAGGTCAAGATATCGAGATCACCATCACCGTCGAGGTCAACAACGGCGGGATAGTCGGCATCGGTGGCAAAAAGGTTCACCTCGCCCCCACCCTGCCACGAAGTCAGATAAGGATATTTAACCAACTGAAATACAATATTTTCCATTGTCGAAACATTGCGATACACCTTGATGCCCGCCCAGCCTTTGGAATAGGTGAAAATATCTTCTTTGCCATCGCCATCGTAATCTGCGAAGACCACCCAGTCGTTTAACTTAGGGAAAGCCTCATCATAATCCGTAGTGTATTGATAATCAATCTCTCCCACTCCACCTTTATTAAAAAAACAAAGCAAGCGGTTGCCATGCCTATCGAACACCAAGAGGTCTTTTTTTCCATCGCCATCAAGATCCATGCGCCCGAACTGGCATGCGTTGAGGCCGCCCGTCCAAGGAAAGTGGAATGCAGAATGCGGAATGTGGAAAGTTTCATGTTCAGCACCTTGGAACACGAAAGAGTTTAACAGCAATAACATTAAAAGAAAATGTTTCATTTCAAGTGTTTCGACCCGCAAAAATAACTATTTTTGCAAAAGAAAGTAATGTCATTATGTCACGAATATTAATCATCGACGATCAAGATCCCATCCGCCGTGTGCTGCGTGAGATTTTGGAGAACGAAAAATACCAGGTGGACGACGCCGCCAACGGTCCCACCGCCCTCCAGATGATGAAAGAGCAGGAGTTCGACGCCATACTCTGCGACATCAAGATGCCCGACATGGACGGCATCGAGGTGCTGGAGCAAGTCAAAGCCCTTTGCGACACGCCTGTCATCATGATCTCAGGCCACGGCACCATCGACAGTGCCGTTGACGCCATCAAGAAAGGCGCCTTCGACTTCATCCAGAAACCGCCCGACCTCAACCGCTTGCTCATCACCGTGCGCAACGCCCTCGACAAGCAGAGCCTTAGTACCGAAAACAAAGCCTTGAAAAAAGCCGTCAGCCGTCAGAACGAGATGGTTGGCGAGTCAGCGCCTATGATGGAAGTCAGGGACATGATCGAGAAAGTGGCCCCGACCAATGCCCGTGTGCTCATCACCGGCGAGAACGGCACTGGCAAAGAATTGGTAGCCAAACAGTTGCATGAATCAAGCTCCCGCCGCTATGGTCCTTTCATCGAAGTCAACTGTGCTGCCATCCCCGCGGAACTCATTGAGAGCCAGTTGTTCGGCCATGAAAAAGGCTCCTTCACTTCAGCCATCAAGCAGAAGAAAGGCGACTTCGAACTGGCTAACGGCGGCACTTTGTTCCTGGATGAGATTGGCGACATGAGTCTGGCAGCCCAAGCCAAGGTGTTGCGTGCCTTGCAGGAAAACAAGATCGTGCGCGTGGGTGGCGAGAAGGAAATCCCGGTGGATGTGCGCATCATCGCCGCCACCAACAAGGACTTGCGCAAGATGATCGAGGAGAACACCTTCCGCGAGGACCTGTATCATCGCTTGAGCGTCATCGTGATCCATGTACCGCCATTGCGTGAGCGCAAGGACGACATCCCGCTGCTTGTAAGCAATTTCGTGGAGACCATCGCCGCCAACATGGGGCAAGCCGTGCCACAATTCACCGACGAGGCTTTGGAGGAGCTGAAACAATACCAATGGACTGGCAACATCCGCGAGCTACACAACATCGTTGAACGTTTGGTGATTCTCTGTGGAAGCACCATCACCAAGGACGACGTGATTCATTTTGGGAATCCCTTGAAATAGCAGGGAGTTGTTTCAACAGACTTTTTTTCAGAAAAAGGCCTCGTGCCCTTGCGGTGGAACGATTTTTGATGTATTTTTGCACCGCTTTTCGAAGGAAGCCACAGGTAAGATTCTTTCTTCTTACTTCTGTCTTCTGACTTCTTGAAAAAGGGGGTGACCGGTTTTGACAGCAAGATGAATTGTCACGGAAGCATGCCGAGCCTCGCAGCGAAGCTCGTTAATCTTAACTGCAAAAAAGTAATTGGCGAAAATAACTACGCTTTCGCTGCCTGATCGAAGTACAGTAGATCACTGGCTTAATCCGCCCACAAGGTGGGTGGACGAAACATCCCGCAGGTGGAGATGCCTGATTCCGGCCTG
>JAEEGL012475661.1_pt1 | contig 10473 bp, 8 predicted proteins | sample 9134231 | NCBI WGS metagenome assembly JAEEGL01 (sample SAMN16246548, study PRJNA631951) | gut metagenome | biome: gut microbiome; feature: rumen; material: fiber-attached | host: Bos | place: Iran: Karaj | collected 2018-10 | reverse complement strand
ATCAGCATCTTGTGCAAAAAGTGAGTCGGTGTATTTCTTAACAAAATAGTCGGCACCCGGAGTGTCGATTTCATTGTTTTCTACTATTGGCACAAGCAACGGGCACGCCTGCTGATACACCTTTATATTAGGAAAAAGTTTGGCGGTTTCTAAAATATACGACTGCGAGTTTACTGTGCCAGCAGTGCCAAGCACGCCCACCTTGTTGGTTTTGGTAATGTTACCGAGCATTTCGGCAGTGGGGCGTATTATGCCGAGAACACGGTTTTGAGGACAATATTTGGCAATATAATCTTGCTGAATAGTGCGGAGAGCCTTGGCAGAGGCGGTGTTGCAGGCAAGCACCACAAGCGGACAGCCGAAGTCAAAGAGTTTTTTTACAGCCTGCAAAGTGTAATTATAAACAGTGGCAAACGAGCGCGAACCATACGGGGCACGGGCATTGTCGCCAAGGAAAACATAGTCGTAATCAGGCATAAGCTCCACAATCTTTTTAAGGATAGTGAGACCGCCAAAACCCGAATCAAAAACTCCGATAGGTGCTATACTGCTCATATTATATAAAAGGGGAATAAAACTAAAGTGTCTTATTCCCCGGATGTTAAAATATTTTAAATCAATTAGATACCGAGTTCTTTTTTTACAGCGCCAGTAAGGTCGGTGCTGAGGTCAGGATTAATAAAGAGAACTCCATTTTTGTCGAAAATGTAGATGTAACCTCCTGTGGTGGCTACTTTTTTAACAGCATTGTCGATTTTTTCCATTATAGGAGCATAGAGTTCTTTCTGCTTGTTTTGAAGCGAAACCTGTGCATTTTGCTCAAATTTTTGGATACGGTCTTGCAACTGCATGATTTCTTGGTATTTATCGGCTTTAATAGCCTCGCTCCATTTTTCAGCAGCCTGAGGAGCAAGGTTTTCATTTTCTTGAAAAGCCTGAACTTTGGCCTGATATTCCTGACCCATAGCTTGATATTGGGTGTCGAATTTTTTAGATTCGTTTTCCAATGCCGTTTGAGCAGCTTTGGTATCGGGAAGGGCTTGTATAATTGCCTCGCTATCGATATGTCCGAATTTCTGTGCCGATGCACTCTGCACGCCGCACAATGTAATTAACGAAATTGCTAATGCTATTATCTTTTTCATATTCGAAATTGTAAATGTATGTTATTTAATGATTTTGTTTAAAACTTCGTCAGATTCGTCGTATTTTTCGTTGGCGTAGATGATGTCGCCTGTTACCTTGTCGAAAATGTAGTCGTATCCGGCATCGGCTGCCACACTCTTGAGTGCGTTGTAAACGTTGTCTTGAATAGGTTTGATAAGTTCCTGACGTTTTTTGGCGAGTTCGCCGTTGTTGCCGAAATATTTTTTCTGAAGCTCTTTTGCCTCTTTTTCTTTGGCAATGATTTCATCCTCGCGTTTCTGTTTGGTGGCATCGGGAAGGATGTCTACTTCGGCTTGGTACTTTTTGTACATTTCGTCAAGCTCGTTGAATTTTTTCTCAACCTCGGTCTGCCAGTCTTTCGAGAGGTTGTCGAGTTTGGTCTGCGCCTGCTGGTAAGCCGGTATCTTGCCTAAGATATATTCGGTGTCAACATGAGCGAATTTCTGTGCGAATGTGGTGCCGCAAATCAAAGCGGCTGCTAATAGTAAAAATAATCTTTTCATATTCTTCAAATTTTTGAGGTTATTAAAATTCGTTTTATTCTATTGTTGTTTTCTTTTACGTTTTTAGTAATGGTTTAGCCGTTAAAAACTATGATATTAAGTTAAAAAACCTTAGAAACTCTGTCCCATTGTAAACTGGAATGTGCTTCCGCTCACTTGGTATTTTCCGTCTTTCACCACCTTGTCGAATCCCCAGCCCCAGTCTAAACCGAGCATACCGAGCATCGACATGAACACCCTGACACCAACACCTGCCGAACGGTAAAGATTAAACGGCTGCAGTTGGTTGATCTCTTTCCAGCAGTTGCCGCCCTCCATAAAGGCAAGACCGAAAATAGTGGCAGATTCGCTGAGTGTTACAGGATAACGGATTTCCATGGTATATTTTACATAAGAGTTACCTCCCGCCGAAATGGTTTCAGCATCATATCCACGCATACCCACCACGTCTTTGCCGTAGGTGTAGTAGTTCATACCGTCGCCACCCATTGTAAATCCCTGAAAAGGAGAATATCCGAGTTTGCGGGTAAAGAATCCGCTGATACCCAAAGCTAATTTGGTGTGCAATACGAGGTCGCCCACAAGCGGAGTAAAGGTTTTGGCTTCAAATCCCCATTTGTGATACTCCACCCATTTCCACTTTACCGAATCGGCTATGTGGTCGTAGTCTTTGCCATTGAATTTAGAATACGGAGGAGTAATTTCTAACGATAGCGAGAACGAAGATCCACGGCGCGAGTAGATTGGAGCATCGATGCTATTGCGCGAGAATACTGTGCGAAGTGCCACTTCATTTGCCACGCCGTCGGCATCAAGGCCATCGAAATATGGATAATTTTGAAGTTTGTAACGTTTATATTGCAATTCTTCGTAAAGCTGGAAATTGTTGTCGGGCCATTTTAATCGGCGTCCAAAACCTACAGCTCCACCTATCACCTGCATTCGGTAATTTAAGTAACTTGAATAATGCAGATAGTTGACATCTGTGTAATAGAAACTTATAGATAACGAGTTACGTCTACGACCGCCGAGCCAAGGTTCCATAAACGATAGGCTATATGTTTGATAATACTTACCATTGCTCTGGAACGACAGACTAAGTTTTTGACCGTCGCCACCAGGAAGCGGGCGCCACGAACTCTTGTCGAAAAAGTTTTTGGTAGAAAAATTGTTGAAACTTACACCCAGACGACCTACAAACGAGCCTCCGCCCCAACCTGCCGAAAGTTCAAACTGGTCGTTGCCTTTTTCGGTGAGTGCGTAGTTGATGTCCACAGTGCTATTGTTGTAATCGGGAGCCGGCGAAGGGGCAAGTTTTTCGGGGTCAAAGTTGCCGAGGTTGGCAAGTTCGCGTACCGAATTTATAATATCTGTACGGCTGAACAATTCGCCCGGAATGGTATAAAGTTCGCGACGTGCCACATGGTCGTTGGTGCGGGTGTTACCAGTAATGTTAATGCGGTTGATATACGCCTGAGGACCTTCTACAATCATAATTTCCACGTCGATAGAGTCGTTGATAACGGCAGTTTCGCGAGGCATAGCACGGAAGAAAAGGTATCCGTCGTCTAAGTAAACATTACCAACAGCGTCAAGGTCGTTGTTGAGACGGTCGTCTAAGCGGTTTTGATCGTAGAGGTCGCCTTTTTTGATATCAAGTTTGCGTTGCAATAGGTCGCTCGAATATTTGGTGTTACCTACCCAACTTATTGAACGATAATAATATTGATGACCTTCTTCGAGGTTGATTTTTACCCCAACAAGTTTATCGTTGATGCGATACACCGAATCGCCAAGCACGGCAGCATCACGGTAGCCAAATTTGTTGAATTTTTTAATAAGCGTAACTTTGTCTTCTTCAAACTTAGTACGGATAAATTTAGAGGGCTTAAACATACCGTACCAACGTTTTTGTTTGGTATTTTTGAGAGCCTTACGCACTTTTTTGTCGGCAAACTGCACGTTGCCTTCGGGTATTATTTCACGGATTTTTACTTTGTGACCCTTGTCAACATTGATAATCAATTTAACCACATTCTGCATCATAGTGTCTTCTACTTGTGTGATGTGTACATCCACATTGTAGAAACCTTTTTCGTAAAAATGACCTTCAATGATGTTTTTGGTGTTGGTGATAACATGTTCGGTTACTTTGGTGCCGGGCGTAAGTTTTACCTTTTCGCTAATGTCGGTTTTTTCGCCGTTGCGCACCCCTCGGTATTCCACTTTAGATAGCTTAGGTCGTTCTTCGAGCTTGATATCCAAAAAAACCTTGTCGCCTTCAATAGATGTAATGCCAATGCTGACATCCGAAAAAAGGCCTTGTTTCCAAAGTTTTTCGATACTGCGCGAAATTTGGTCGCCAGGGATTTTAATCGATTGTCCAACCTTTAGACCCGAAATCTGTACTATGGCTTGCTTGTTGAGAAATTTTACCCCCGAAACTGTAATTCCTCCAATAACATACTCTTGGGGAGTGTTGTAATTAACACCTGTCTGCGCGTTTGCAGTAAAAAATGCAGTCAGTAAAAATATAATAATAAACAGTCGGCTTTTCATCTGAAATAGTATAATATAGTAAGTAATGTTAACTTGTAAACCACCCGCACAAAAAACGGGCATGCAAATTTAAAACAAATTATTTTAAATTAGCAATTTGTTGCGAAGTTTTGCCAAATCTTCTTTCGCGTTGCTGATAATTATACACCGCCTCAAAAAAATCTTCCTTAGAAAAATCGGGCCAAAGCACATTGGTAAAGTAAAGTTCGGAATACGATAACTGCCAAAGCAAAAAGTTAGAAATACGTAATTCGCCGCTTGTTCTTACAAGAAGTTCTGGGTCGGGAATATCTTTGGTGTAGAGGTAATTAGCAAAATCTTCTTCGGTAAATTTTTCTATATCCTGGGGGTGAGACTTGTAGTCGGCAACAATATTTTTTACAGCGTTAACAATTTCGTTTCGGCTGCCGTAGCTAAGAGCAATAATGGCAGTTAAACCTGTGTTGTTTTGCGATTGTTGTACAGCTTGATTTACCTGCGCAAACACATCGGGTGGCAATAGCGAAGTGTCGCCAATAATTTTTAAACGTATATTGTTTTTAATAAGATCGCCCAACTGCGAAGCTATCGAACTAAGCAACAGCGACATAAGCCCCGCCACTTCGTCTTTTGGGCGGTTCCAGTTTTCCATCGAAAAAGCGTAAAGGGTAATGTATTTAACGCCAATTTCAGCAGCTGCTTCAACGGTGGTACGGGCAGCTTTGGCACCCTGATGATGTCCTTCTAATCGGTCTTTGCCGCGTTGTTTAGCCCATCGGCCATTGCCGTCCATTATTACCGCCACATGTTGCGGTATTCTGTTAGGGTCGAGTTTTTCTTTTATTGACATTTGAGTTTTTATATTTTACAAATATGCACCGCATTTTTGCTGCGATGAGCCTCCCACTTGAAACGACAGTACCACGCCCAAAAACGAGTACATATCTTTGTTGCCAAGAAACGAGCGTTGTTTGGTATATTCTACACCATATATCGGGTCGTAGAGGTCGTCGTCGATATGGTCGAGCATGTCGGTAAACATTTTGCGGTATTTCCATTCAAACGAAAGAGTGAAAATTCGTGTGGGACTTATCTTTACGCCTAAGCCAAATGGAATTATAAACTGTAACCCTTCGTGCGGGAACGACCCTACAGCCAGTCCTGGACCTGCTGCAATATAAGGCGATACAAAGTTATACTTAGAACCTTTTACCAATGGCAAAAAGTTAAATTCCATCTGCAACGAAAGTTCTATTACTTCGTTTTCAAATTTTGCGTTGCGAGCGTTTTGGTAAGGATTGTCAAAATCGGCATCGGCACCTACAAATTTTAGTCGCAATGCTTCAAACGATAATGCTATGCGTTGGTTGAATCCATGACGGATATTGGCGCCAAACCCTATTTGAGGATTATAAAAGGGTTTTACAGGATTTATCTCACCATTGTAATAGCAAGTGCCCACGGCGAGACCTATCTCGTCGAATTGGTATTTGCGGTGTTGCTGAGCAAATGCACTAACCGATATTACCGAAATAATCAATATGGAAACAACACGTTTCATTATCTGACTGTTTTCGGGTGCAAATATAGATGAAACTTTGCAGCCACAGTATTTAAAAAAACTTAAAACTTTACCCATAGTAAAATTCTATTAGTTGGTTAATAATAATGCGCTTTAGGCTTTTTTATAAAACTTTTTTTGCCCTAATTTATTGTTTACGCTAATTTTCTTTTACAACTAATTTTACGAAATCTACATGAATAGGGTTGTCTTCTATCGGTTTTTCTAATCGAATTGGGAAAAAACTTTTTGTTTTGATCCACGATGCTATGCTGTCCATCCACATAGTGCCTGCAGGACGGTCGGGATGAGCGACATCACCTTTGATACGTGTAAAAGTAAGTTTTTTGGATAAAAAGAACTGTCGTGGTCCAAACTTGCTCATCAACATATTATTAATACCAGAATCCTCTTTCCAATTGGGAGGACCTATCCAAATAGTGGGTATGCCATGGGTTTGAGGTATTATGCGGTTTACATAATCGATTCGCTCGTAGGCATCGCGCACAAACATTTCGTTGGCTCCAATTACAAAAAGAATATAAGTGGGCTTGTAGAGATTAACAAAATATTCAAGCGTATCACATTCGGCGTAGGTTTTTGTGGTGGCACTTACCCAAGTTACCACGTTGAGGTTGTGATGGTTGTAGTTGCAATAATTTTGCACGCGAAACATCAGCGAATATGCCATACTGTCGCCAATTAAAAGAATGTTTTGTGTAGTGGTGTCGGTTTTTGGGATGGTGTCGCGGTAATTGGTAAATATTTGCGATACAGAAGGTTGAGTGATTTCACGCGGCGCAATGTAATCAATATATATATATATAAAGGTGCATATCGACGCTATCAACGCCAAAATTAAAAATATGGTTTTCGACTTTTTCATCGTAGTAGTTAGTTAAATATCCAAAAATCTGTTTTTAACGCCAATCATCAAAATATCATCGGTTTGAGGACGACCGTTTTTCCACGATTCTAATACCTCGCCCAAGAGGTCGGATTGACGCGACAGTGGTTGATCTTGTATGCTGATAATTAGTTTTTTAAGATTTTCTTGCATAAATTTGCGTCCTTGTTCTCCGCCAAGCTGATCTTGAAAACCGTCCGAAAACATATAAAGCGCCATTCCTTTTTTGTTGTTGATTGTGTGATTGGTAAAAACCGAATCAATACTATCGGCAAAAGAGGCACCTATGGAATAAATATCTCCATGAATTTCAGTACATTCGCCATCAGACACAGTCCAAACAGTGTGATTTGCAGCAGCTATGGTGATTTCGTTAGATTCTTTATCAAAACGACAAAGCGACACATCCATACCTTGATCAGACGTATCGTGCTCTTTATCGTGCGACCACGCTTTTATAATCTCCACATTCATCATGCGGAGAATTTCGGCGGGGCTTTCTATTAATTTCTTATTAACCAAATCGTTGAGCAGCGAATTTGCCACCACACTCATAAATGCGCCCTGAACGCTATGCCCCACACAATCGATTACGGCAAGATAACGGTAACGACCCGCATCCGAAAACCAGTAAAAATCGCCACTCACCACATCGCGAGGCTCAAAAAACACAAAACTCTCTTCAAAATAGTTGGTTATCATACGGCGGTTAGGCATCATAGCTTTTTGAATACGGCTTGCCGAACTGATACTGTCGATAATCTGATTATTTTTGCGTTCAAGTTCGTTGCGTTGCGCTTCAATCTGTTTGGTTTTAGAATTGAGAAGGCTGTTTTGCAGTTTTACAGTTTGGTAAGTTTCGTTAAGTTCGGCATTTGCAGTTTTTAATCGGCGATTTGCGCGGTTGCGGTCGGTAAGAAACTTAATCAGCAACACCAGCAACAGAGTAATTACCGAAATAACCACAATAGCAATTTTTTTAAACCGCTCTGCAGCAGCAATTTCGTTTTCTTTTTCGCGGATACGGAGTTCTGCAATTTCGCGCTCACGACTAATTAGCTGCATCTCTAAGCGCATTTGATTGTTGAGCATTTCTACACGATAAAGCGAATCGAGAGTCTCTTGATTTTGTTTTTCAAGCACATGAAGCTGTTTTTCTTTGGTAACAACTTCATTTTCAGTAGCAAACAGTTCGTTTTGAGTATCTTGTTTTGATTTCAACAATTCCTGTTCGTTGAGGCTGTTTTCGGTATCGTGATACATACGTTCGTATTGCTTGCTTTTTTCAGAATCGCCCATATCGGCATAAATTTGCGAAGCGATTTGACAACAACGGCATATCAACAAATTGTTGCCAAGAGCATTAGCAATGCCAAGAGCCTCCATTATATAATCAAGAGCTTTAACATTATCGCGTTGCGACATATACACCGCCGCAGTATTAATCAGCGAGTTAACAGTTTCTTTTTGAAAACCGTTTTGGCGGGCAATGCGCACAGCCTCGCGAGCAAAACTCAAAGCCTCATCGTATTTTAAAAGCTCGCAATTAATAATGCTAAGATAATCGTTGATACTAATTTCGCTTTTGGTTTCGCCAATAGAGCGAGCCGTTACTGCAGCACCTTTGAGATGTGTAATAGCCTCATTGTAAAGTTTAGAATACCAATATACAAGAGCCAGATTGATACGAGTTTCAACAATTTCGTGTTGATTACCACTATCCACAGCACGGGCATATTCGGCACGGCAGTCTTCGATATCCGCATTGGATGCGCCCGAAAAGGTTTGAGACATAACAACTTGTACCGAAAATAATGATAATAATAATATAAAAATACGTATCACCGATTAATGCATTTATTCGAGTACAAATATAAAAAAAAAGCCTTAATTATTAGAAGCCATTGCAAAAAAAATTGGAAAATGCAGATAATATGCAAAATATTATTACCTTTGCCCACTGAAAAAAGGTAAATACATAAACAAAAACAACAACAGCAATATGGACTTACACGAATATCAGGGCAAGATAATACTCCGCAAATTTGGAGTGGCAGTACCCGAAGGTATTGTGGCAGAAACGCCCGAGCAGGCGGTAGAGGCCGCCAAAAAACTGCAAGAAACCACCGGTACACAGTCGTGGGCTATTAAAGCGCAGGTACACGCCGGCGGACGCGGCAAGGCGGGAGGCGTTAAAATTGCAAAAAATATCAACGAAGTAGCTGAATACGCAAAACAGATAATTGGTATGACACTCGTTACCAAGCAAACCGGCGCAGCTGGCAAACTCGTGCGCAAAGTGCTTGTAGAACAGAGTATCTACTATCCCAACGCCGAAGGCAAGGTAGACGTTGCCGAATATTATATGAGCATTCTTCTCAACCGCGCTACTGGACGCAATATTATTATGTATTCGCCCAAAGGCGGTATGAATATCGAGGAAGTGGCAGAACAAACTCCCGAACTGATTTTTAAAGAGGAAATCAATCCTGCCACCGGCATTCTTCCGTTCCAGGCCGCTCGCATAGCATTCAACCTCGGACTCAGCGGCAATGCTTTCAAAAATATGAAAAAATTTGCCATTGGTCTTTACAATGCATACATCAAGAGCGACTCGTCGATGATGGAAATCAACCCCGTGTTCAAAACTTCCGACGACCTTATTCTTGCTGCCGACTGCAAAGTTAAAATTGACGACAACGCCCTTTTCCGTCAAAAAGAATTTGCCGAAATGCGCGACATCACCGAAGAGGCTCCCGCAGAGGTAGAAGCCGGACAATACGGTCTCAACCTTGTAAAACTTGATGGCAATATTGGTTGTATGGTAAATGGCGCAGGTCTTGCCATGGCAACAATGGATATTATTAAACTTTCGGGAGGCGACCCTGCCAACTTCCTTGATGTAGGAGGAACAGCAAGTGCCGAAACCGTAGAAGCAGCATTCCGCATCATTATGAAAGACCCGAATGTAAAAGCTATTCTCGTTAACATATTCGGCGGCATCGTTCGCTGCGACCGTGTAGCAAACGGAGTGGTTGAGGCTTACAAAAAAATCGGCAACATTCAAATTCCCATCATCGTACGTCTCCAAGGCACAAATGCTATTGAAGCCAAAAAGATTATCGATGATTCGGGCTTAAAAGTAATGTCAGCCATCACATTTGAAGAAGCTGCTCAGCTTGTAAGCAAGGTTGTAGCATAAGCATTAATTAGATTATTCATTATGCTCCATAGTCATTCCGGTAGGGATTTTAGGATTCCTGCCGGATTTTTTTGTACCCTAAACTAAGCCGAGAAAGAATATATAATCAAATAGACACAAAAAAATCCATACGCAATACCTTGTAAAGCGCATGGATTGGCAATATCTTCAACAACAATGCTTATTTGCTTTTACCTACAAACGAGAGGATGCCTACAGCACAACCCTTTTTGTCGCCCATTCCAGGTTTGAAACGGACAGATACGTAGTACATGGCAGTCTTGTTGCAGAGAAAGTCAAACGACTTAGCATCAGTTTTGGCCGCCTTGTCGAAAGTAGTACCTAACGGATTAGAGTTTTCAGGGTGTCCGCTGTCGTAAAGAGTAAGAACAACCTGATCTTGATAACCGTCAGGAGCACAAAGACTGAATCTATACCGTGTGCCTTTGTTAAGAACCACCGTGAACTTCATTCCAGTCTCGTCGGTAGCACTCTCCCTTTTGAGCTTGGTATTAAAATCACGAAGGAATATGGCCTTTTCAGTCTGTGTCGCGCATTGATAAACAAGCTGTTGTTTGCATTGTGCATCAGCTGT
>JAEEGL012364274.1_pt1 | contig 10473 bp, 17 predicted proteins | sample 9134231 | NCBI WGS metagenome assembly JAEEGL01 (sample SAMN16246548, study PRJNA631951) | gut metagenome | biome: gut microbiome; feature: rumen; material: fiber-attached | host: Bos | place: Iran: Karaj | collected 2018-10 | reverse complement strand
TGTCCATTAGAATCAACACCAACTGGATATAATCCTTCTGTTGTACCTATTGTACCTAATGAAGTTTCTGAGTTAAGCTTAACTTTAATTGTATTTGTGGGACTATTACCAGTAACAAAAGTATAAGCTAAACCAGTGCTTGGAATAATTTTTGCAACTGCCTGCCTAGTCGTAACACTCCAACCATTATTTTTATTTAATTTATACACATAAACTTGGTCACACTGGTCATTATAAGTATGGTTATTTAAAGACCTATAATATTGAAACTCAAATTCTGTAGGAGTGGTCATATTATTTACGTAAGCTAAAAAAGCCATTCTTAACTGATTTCCTGAGGCTGGATTGCTATTACTCGATGCACGCGCATAAATTATCCAACCTTTTTGATAAGCGTCCAACACTTCTGCATAAGTAGACACTCCATATCTAGCAATAACCATTCCTGTCATCGCAAAACCCCAAGTCCCATCAGCCATCAAATATTTAGTTGCGTCTGTTGTAGCTGGTGCTGGAACTAATCCATTAGTTCCTGCGGCAGTTCCATCTGTACCAGTAAAAACGGTTGGTGTATTTAATAAATCAGTATAATCACCAGATGTGGCTACCGTTGCTAATGTTGGAAAATTAGTAATATCTATTGTTGTATGAGTATGACCAGTATCTGACTTTCCTGTTAAATCAATTGCTGCAATACCATTACTTACAACAGACGTACCATTTACTGTAACATCTGTTACTGGAATTGTTGCACTTCCTTGTGACTTTGCGCCACTTGCAGTATAAAAATATTTCCCATTAAGTACATCTGATGAAGTAGCTGTTGTATCTGAAATATCAATTAATGTATCATTCCCATATACTACTTTATTGACATATGGATTCTCAGCCATAAATCACCTCCTATGCTACAGCAATTGTTACTGTTTTGCCTCCTGCAGCATTATCTGTTTCAGTATAAGGAATTGCATTAACTGTAACTTGAGTTAAATAGTTATATCCTGTGTCTGGAGTAATTATTTGAGCTGCAATTGTAGGTGTAACCGTCTTACTCTGCGCGCTGACGTCCTCTGAACCACTCATTGTACCAGTGACTCCGAGAATTTCAACTCCTTGTCTAATATTTTCTCCAATTAATTTTGCTTGGTCAGTTGAGCTAATTCCTACTGTACCAGAACCATCGTGGTATCCATTTTGAATTGTATAAGTTCCATTAACTGTCGAAATTACTCCAGTTACCGCGCCACGATTTGGCATTGTACCAGTTAACTTAGAACCATTCTTATAGAAAGTTTTAGTTGCTAAAACTTCGGCTACTGCAGCTGTTGCATCAGATGTATCTGCATCGAATGTACAAGTACCCGTAATTGGCGCGCCGGAGCCTGCGTGTGCAGTAAAGCCTTCTAAAACCTTATCAGCTGTAACCGTATCACTGGTTAAATCAATTAATGTGTTACCACCATATATGACTTTATTAATATATTCATTATTAGCCATTTTCCCCTCCAATATATACTGTTTTACCAGATAAGTTTGATGTTTCGTAATAAGGAATAGCTAATACTGAAACATCGTCTTTCATTAATTTATTTTTTGTTGATAATGATTGGGAATATGTATGTGGAGTAACTGTATAGTTTCCATCGTAAGTCTCTTCATTACCTGAAATAGCAATTTTACCACTGATGGTTCCATTTGATTGAAGTGTACCAGACAAGTTACCAATACGCCCGTTAGTTATGGCGCCGGTTAGTTGGGAGGTCGGATTAATAACTCCACACAAAAAATGAGTTGACTGAATAGTTCCAACCAACTCAAAGGAATTCTTAATTACACCTGTCAAAGTTACTTCATTAACTAAACTACCCATTAGTGAACTTCCTTAGTGATTGTAAAATTACCTAAAATTATTGTAGACACATGACCCGCCGCATCAGTAAATTCAATATCGTATACATATTTACCGAAGTTTAACGAAGCTGTATCTTGAGGCTCTATTTCTAAAACAAGAGTTGAAATTGGAATTTGTTTAAGAATAAGAGGTTCATCACTACCAAAACTTTTACTCATAGCAAAACGTAAAGTATCTCCTGTCTGTGGAGTATAAGCTTTACCTTTGTTATCTTTTAAGTCTATAGTAAAGAACCCAGTATCACCTCTTGTTAATTCAATGTTTTGTTCTTCATCAATATACAACATTGATTTTCTCCTTCCTTAGTGTTTTGTGTATGTTAAGAAAGTATGGTGTTCTAAGCAATATAGATACTCTTCTTTTACGGTTTTAATCGCTAATACAGCCTTATTATTTTCATAATCTGGATGTAATTCGCAATAGTCTTCATATCTATCTATATCTTCAAGAATCTCGTCAAAGTGCTCCTTTGAATGTTCCATACCCATCATAATTTCATCGTTGAAGCGTAAAATACGAGAACGTGCACGGTCAGTACGTTCTTCTTCTGTTTTTTGAATATGGGTGCGTAGTTCGTCCCTCATATCAGTAGAACACATTAAAAATCCGTTTTCTAATACCTCAATACGCTGAATAATATCGGTATTAATAGCATTACCAAATTCTTTTAAAACCTTTTTAATTAAGTAGGGTAAAATTCTAATTTCATATGCTGGTATTTTAATACACCCAAAAAACAATATTACAAGGCCAAGTTGCCAACCATATTGTTGAATGAGTGTCCATAAGCTTTGTAAAGTCATAATCGTTTCCTCCCAAATGGACATAAAAATCCTTTCATGGATAAGTGGAGAAGGCTCAATAGAACTCTACTTTTATAAGACGGAGGAAAGTTTTATGAGTAAAGGGGAAGAAAAGATTGTACAGCTTTTAAAGAAAGGCGGATATAGGTTTGAAAGAGAGAAACGATTTAAGGATTTAAAACACGGGTTGTATCGTTTTGATTTTTACGTAGCGGGCGGCCGGTCGAAAAATTGCATCATAGAATATAACGGAGAAGGTCATTACCAGTATGTTCCGAAATTTTATCGCACCCGCGCCGAGTTCATGGCAGCTCAGGAACGCGACCGCAGAAAGATTAGCTACTGTTTAGCGAATGGGATTCCGATTTACGTTATTCCGTTTTGGGAGCTGGACAATTTGACCTCTGCCGACGAAATTTTCACGGAAAAGTTTCGAGCGAGAAATCGGTGGAAAAACGACCAAGACAAGAGAAAATTTGACATGAGGGCAAATTTTTGAGATACTATAATTGGGCGAAGCAAAAAGCAAAACAAAAAACAAAAAAACTTTTATATATTTTGACTTATTAATTTATAATATGATATAATTATAATATAAAGTAAAATGGAGGAATTAATAATGAACTACTATCTATTAATCCTTCTTCTTTGTTGTATTATAGTTATAATCATATTATGGATAAAACTTAAAAGACAATTTAAAGTATTAGAAAAAACCGTATTAGCAAAACGCGACATAGAATATGCAAGAAAAAATGAACTGAAAGAATACTTCAGAGAGGAGTGGAATAAACAAGAACAAAAATTACAAGATGAATTAGCTCATCATGAGAAGGAAATTCAATTAAAGCGCGATAAGTTAGAATCTGATTTTAAAGTTAGTGAAACTGAACTCAATGGAGTTTTACATCAGTTAGAAGGTTTATTAAGAGAAAAAGAAAAAAGATACAACGAAGTTAATCAAGATTTAGAAACTTATAGAAAAGGTAAAATTGAAGAAATTGATAGCGCGGCCGCCGAATACGAAAAACGTAAGCAGTTGCTTGTAGATTCATCAATTTATAAGTATAGAGATTTTCAACTTACTAATGCCAATAACCAAATGGCAATTACAAAAGAAGAGATTGATAAAGCGACCGAAGAACTAACTCAAATACTTAAAGAATTAGAGGAAGAGCGTACAAAGCGCGCGGCCATTAATGAAGAGATTCTTCGCCAAAGAAAAGTCGAAGAACAGCAAGATTTCTATCGAATTCAACTTGACCCTAACGATAAAGACGACGTCGAAATTCTACGCTCTGTAGCTCCGCGCCTTCGACATCCAGAAGCAATCAATAAAGTCATTTGGACTGGCTACTATCAAAAACCATTAGCTGAACTTAGAAAGCGTGCTGGCATTGAGGGAAGTGGAGTTTACAAGATAACTCGTTTAAAAACCAATGAAATATATATAGGTCAAGCTGTAAACGTAAGTACACGTTGGGCAGAACATTGTAAGGCCGCCCTCGGCGTAGGAACACTGGCTTCTTCACAACTCCATAGAGTTATGGCTTCCGATGGATGTGAGAACTTTACTTTTGAGCTATTAGAAGAAGTACCAAAAGAAAAACTTAAAGAACGTGAATCGTACTATATTGACTTCTACGATTCAAAAACTTATGGATTAAACACCATTCGTGGTGAACAAAAATAAATTTTTAATGACCCATTCGAACGGTTTGGGTAAGGAGAGTATAAAAATGAACATGGAAAATTTCAATGACAATCAGAAACAAATTATTACAACAGACAAATCACACGTATTGGTTTGTAGCGCGGCAGCGAGTGGAAAGACGCAAACATTAATTGGTCGACTTCAATATCTGTTAGATAGCGGGGTTGACCCATCAGAAATTGTAGCAATTACTTTTACGAACAACGCAGCCTCAGTAATGTATGAGAGATTAGGTTATCCGAATGGACTCTTCATCGGAACTGTCCACTCATATTGTAATTACTTACTCCGCGGCGGCGCTGTAGACACAACGAAACTGCTTAATGAAGAGCGTTTTGATGACTTGTTTGAAGAAATTACAAAAAATCCGAACTGTATCAAACACGTTTCACATTTGATACTTGATGAAGGGCAGGATTCAACAGAAGCTCAATTTAAATTTTTTGAACTTATCAATCCAGACAATTATATGTACTTTTTTGACTATAGACAATCAATCTATGGTTGGTCGGGAGCAGACCCTCAATATCTCATTGATAAAATGTATGAGCCTGGAGTTACGGTTTATAGAATGAGACAGAACTATCGTAATTTACCAGATATACTCCATTTTGCAAAAAAGTTTCTCTATCGTCTTGGTCCAGACTATGAAGACGACTCTATTCCTGAACGAAGCGGCCGCGCGCTGTATTCGGTTATCGAAGGCAATTTAACCCCTTCGGAAGCAGCACATTCGCTTATACGTACAAAGGAAAGGTTGAAGACTAAGTGGGGAGATTGGTTTGTACTTTGTAGGACAAACGCAGATGTGGAGTTGTTTGGACAGTTGTTTAGTGAGTTGGATGTACCGACGGATACATTTAAGCAAGCTGACCTTACGAACTCGGAAATTGAAAGAAAGATGAAAGAGGATACAGTTAAGATTTTAACTGTACATAGTGCGAAAGGGCTTGAGAATAAGTGTGTAATGGCTTATAATATACGGGCTTATAAAGATGAAGAAGCAAGGGTGTGTTATGTAGCTGCAACAAGGGCAAGAGATTGTCTGATTTGGGCGAAGATGCCACCAAAGAGGAAGAAGAAGAATAAAATGGTTAATTGGGAATAGACAAGAAAAAAGACGGGTTAAGACCCGTCTTTTAAGTTGGTTTAGTTATTCTTCATTCGTCTACTCATACTTTAAAGCACTAATATCAATATATTCAGAGAAAGTATTCTCATCTTTATTAACTTCAACCTTAACTTTTCCGCCCTTCTTCTTAATAATAAGAATATGAATTCCATCAGAATCAAGTGTAACATCATTTACCTTAATAGAATCAGCGCCTTCACAAGCAAAATGAAGAACTAAATAGTAACCCTGTTGCTCATCTGCACGTCCAGAGAATCCAGTATATCCAGTTACATATTTTAGTGTTCCGAATACCTTACCATCAACAACAAATACTCCCTTTTGAAGGTCAGAAGCCTTCTTACCGAGTAAATCAACAGAATCTTGGATATCTGCATCGATTGTATAAGCAGCAAGAGCATTCCCTTGTGTTGCAACGTACTCATCTACTATTTGTTTAAGAATTACTGGGTTTGTGTTGCCTGGAGTCTCTTGAATATACTCCATAATATTTCTAAATCTCATTAAATTTCCTCCTTATATAATTAATTAAAGTGAATTGACTGTAATTGCAAATTCATCTATTAATCCTCCTTCTTTTCTCCTTTAACGTTCACAACAATTTTCGAATAAGCCTTACCTTCTGGCGCTCTAAAAACTCCATTCTTTTTAACTACCAACTCTTCCAACTCAACCTGTGGTATGTCTTCAGTGCCGGCGCTCTCTACGTCGAGAGATTCGAGCATTCCCTTAAGTATGGATTTGTTTATACTATATGGGGAACGGTCGATATATGTGAGTATATCTTGAATTGTCATTGTACTGACCTCCTAAACAAAATTTTATACAATTTTCTTTTAAATAAGTAGATTTTACATTCATTCTCTACGTTGATTACGGCCGAGTCATAAAATTACATCATGTCAGGTATTAAAACTTCCAAATTTGCAATTTTTTCTAAAATCTGATATAATTATAATATAGAAGTAGAAAGGAGAATAAAATGGAAGAATTTCACGTAACACTTAACTTAAATACTTATTTTAATTTCGATATGGTATATTTCCATAGAAGATATAAACTATACTATCTCAGTTTAGTTTCAAAAGCAACGGGTGAAATTATAGAAATTCCACTAACTGACGAACAATTTGATATATTGTTAAAAGAAATGGAAGAAAATGTAAAGTTCCTCGAAGAAGAATATAGGTTTATGAGAGAAGAAAAATGGTGGTTTTTATGAATAAACGAATTAAAAAGAAAAAACTCAAAATGGAAACTAAACGTCTATGCAAACATTATCCATTTCTTCAATTACGTAACCCATGGACGGATAAACTAATTAAAAGCGATTACTATACTAATCTTGATGAAATGCCAAACGGATGGAGAAGAGCATTTGGACAAGAAATGTGTGAAGAAATAAGAAAGGTTCTTATTAAAGGAAACTATCTTTACGATTATAGAGTAGTTCAAATAAAAGAAAAATTCGGAGCACTTTGCTGGTACGACAATGGCGCGCCAGATTCAATCTATCGTGAACTTCAAGATATTATATATAAATATGAAGAAATTTCTAAACACACCTGTATATGGTGTGGGCGGCCAGCCACTAAAATAAGTCTTGGCTGGATAAGTCCATGGTGTGATAATTGTGCCAAAAGAATGGGCGGAAAGTTCAGAGATATAAATGAAAAACCACTAATATTTTAAGGAGAAATAGAAATGGTAAAAATAGGTGATAAAATCAGAGTAATTTATATGGATGGTGAGCCAAACATGGGCGGTGCAGAAGGTACGGTCCGCCTTATCGACGACATGGGACAAATCCACTGTCGCGAATTCGGCCTCGCCGTAATCCCAGACGTAGATGAGTATGAAATCATAGAAGATATAAACAATGAGTAACTTAGAACACCTAATTGAAAATGGCTTAATAGCCTTAGAACACTATCATAACTATAATGAATGGTACGAATATATACAAAAAGATGTAAACTGGCAAGGAAATGAACACATTTCAATTGATGATTTATGGACAATTTGTCAATATGTTGTATATACGCACGTACCGTTAAGAATTGATGATGCACTTGAGGATTACGGATTATAAAAATGTTTAAAGCAAAACGAATAGATACTGACGCGATTGAAACTGTTCTCGCTGTCAATTACAACGACACTTTCCACCAGACCTATTTCCTTGTCTGGAGTGCGGGCGCATGGAGATGGCGGCCGGCGCATAAGTACGTTCCGCCAAACGTAAATCCAAACAAAATATCGCCAATCAACATACGTACTGAAATTAAAGAAATCGGAGACTTAATAGACGAAGACACTCCGTTTTAGGAGAAGTTAATGAAAGTATATAAAACTAATGAACAAGTCGAGTCAATTCAAGTTCGCTATTCCGATGGCACAATCTGTGCAATTTGGCTCCCGCGCCAAGTAAGTATGAAACTTGGAACACTTGAATATGATGAAGAAAATGACCAAGACTTCCAATGTGAAATTGAATTGACTTGCGAAGCAGATTTTAAAAACATAAATTTAACGAGGGAAGAATGAATTATACAGCACAAGATATAGAAACCTTAAGTTTTCGCGACGCAGTCCGTGAACGTGTAGCGATGTATATGGGAAGCGCCGATAATCAAGGCGTTCTACAATGTGTGCGAGAACTTATAACCAATTCAATAGATGAAACAACAATGGGATTTGGTGATACAATTTCTGTTGAACTTGATGGTAATAATAAAGTTACTGTTTCAGATAATGCTCGGGGCGTTCCTTTTGGTATTCGTGAAGATGGTACTGAAGCCATGGAAGCAATATACACAATGGCGCACACGGGCGGAAAATTTGATGAAAAAGTTTACCAAAACGTGGCTGGAATGAATGGAATAGGTGCAAAAGGGGTGGCTTTGTCAGCCTCATATTTTTGTGCAACCTCAATGAGAGATGGACAAGTAGCCGTTTTAGAATTAAAAGATGGAATTAAAACTGACTTTCACATTAAAAAGAACTTAACCAAAAAGCATGGGACTACTGTCACATTTATTCCATCACCAGAGGTATATAATCTCGAGCCAATTAAGATAGATTTTAATGATTTAAAAGAAATGTGTCGTAATTGGTCTTATTTAACCAAAGGAGTAGAATTTAGGCTTTATAACGTACAAACCGACGAGTTGGTCACTTATAAATCAAATAATGGAATAATTGACTTTCTTAAAGACTCAATTAAAAAGCCAATTCACAAAACACCACTCTATATTTTTGTAGAAGAAAATGGAATTGAATGTGAGGTTGCTATGCAGTGGGCGGCCGACCGAAAAGAACATTGGTATGTATTTACTAATGGACTTGCAAACGCAGAGGGCGGCACGTCGCTAACAGGTGTGAAAACTGCACTGACGAATTTCTTCAAAAAGAAATTTAAAGGTGAGTTTAGTCCAGAGGTTGCACGGTCTGGATTATTCTATGTAGTGAATTGTAAAGTTCCAAATCCATCTTTTGCGAATCAAACAAAGACGAAAGTTAACAATCCAGAACTTCGCGGACTCGCACAGCGTGCGACAGGACAGATGTTAGATGATTTCAGTCGCAGATATGTAAGTGAGTTTGATTCTATAATCGAGCTACTTACAAAAGAATTAAAAGCTGAGCGTGCAGCTGAGCGGGCACGCAAACAGGTTTTAGAAGCGTCAAAAGAAATTGAAAAGAATCAGAAGAAAAAGGTTTTTGCTTCGGATAAGTTGAAAGATGCAGAGTTTCTTGGACAAAACTCAACACTCCTCATAGTAGAAGGAAACAGTGCTATGGGTGGTATGGCTCAGGCGCGCGACTATACAAAGTATGGAATTTTAGCAATACGTGGAAAGATTATTAATTGTCTTTCCAATCCAGAGGAAAAAATTTATAACAATGAAGAAATCAAACTTCTTCTAAGTGCTATGAACATAGTTCCTGGCAAGTACAATGCATCAAAACTTCGTTATGGTCGTCTTGCAATCTGTACTGATGCAGATAGCGATGGCGCCCACATAGGACTTCTGATAATGGCGGCACTTCAATATCTTGCACCAGAGTTTATAAAGGAAGGACGTTTGTGTTGGCTTCGTTCTCCACTTTATATTGTTGACAACAAAGGTAAGGAATCGTATTACTTTACTGATGATGAGTTTAATAAAGTGAGGAATAAAGTTAAAGGTGAAGTAACAAGAGCAAAAGGTCTTGGTGAATTGCCAGCTGAAACTGCGCGAGCTTCAATGTTTGATTCGGAATATCAGAGGATTGATGTGATGGAGTGGAATGATGAGGCGATTGACCTATTATATGACTTAATGGGAATAGACGTAGAACCAAGACGTAATTTTATAATGAAGAAAGTTGATTTTAGTAAGGTGAGAGAATGAAAACAGCAGAAGAACTTAAACAAAATATAAATATTATAAAAAGACAAATAAATGATTTATCTGTTGAAAAGGCAAAATTAGAATTAGAATTAGAAGATATAGAGCCTTCTGAATATATAGACCATTGTTGTATATGTGGTTGTTCAAGCAAAGAAAAGAAAATTAACATCCATAGTGCTATTAATATGCCAGTAAGTCTTAGTTATTGTGAAGATTGTGATAGTAAAGGATATATTACCTTATGGGAAGTTTTAATATATCTTGCTAATTCTAATCATAAAAATCATATATTAAAAGATTGGGATTTCATTAGAGAAAATATAGAAACTATTGTAAAAGCTGATTTTAAACATAAAATTAATGTTTATGACCAACTCAATCAAATTAATGAGCATTATAATGAGGAAATAAATGAGTAATTTAAAACCAACAATAGAAGAATCAATGATACAATACGCAGGAGCCGTCATACAATCTCGAGCATTAGTTGATGTGCGAGATGGAATTAAACCTTC
>JAEEGL011744829.1_pt1 | contig 10473 bp, 6 predicted proteins | sample 9134231 | NCBI WGS metagenome assembly JAEEGL01 (sample SAMN16246548, study PRJNA631951) | gut metagenome | biome: gut microbiome; feature: rumen; material: fiber-attached | host: Bos | place: Iran: Karaj | collected 2018-10 | reverse complement strand
TGAATCCGAATATGTCCAGACTTTTAAGAAACACGGATACCCCTTTTTTACAGAAAGTGCATTATATTTTACCGCACAGGGCGATTCATAGCAAGTAGGGGATTTTATGGGCGCATGACGGGCGTTCCGGGGTTCGCTAACGCTCATTCTCCTCACCGGCGGAAAACTCCGCCGGTTCCGGTGAACACCTTCGGTGCCCCTCCATGCCCGTGCGCTAGTTGTCGATGCACAGAGCAGGAACGATGCCACGGTAGCCATCATCAACACGACTGCTCCACGCGGCAACACCGTCATAGTGCACGCGATGTGCATAGTCACTATATTCATAGTAAGGAGAGCGAAGCCACCACCAACCACCATCATTTTCATTATTAAACTGATTCGTATATGCACCACTCGCCAGCGCGAAATCTGTCGGGTTCCGTACCCTCGCGGTGTCAACTGCATCATAAGCCCCGAAGCCGTAAGCCGTCGTCGTAGCTTCCGTTTCGCTGAGTAGGAAAATCTTGTCGCTCGTAGGAGTGTTACTTGCATAATTGTTCGCTCCGTTGTTCCACTGATTCGGGTTTTCGTCTGTGTTAGAGCTTGCCGCATCGTTCACTACAATTGTCGTCGCAATTCTGTTCTGCATCGCGCTCGTGAACGCCGCATTGTAAAACTTATTATTGATATAGCTTCTAATTTCACTATTAGCGTAATTGTTGCTGCTTGCAGCATAACGATGATTTATCAATAAGTTTTCTGCAACCAGGAGCTTATTTCCTGTTCCGTTGTAGTTTGTCGTGAGTACACGCCACTTTATCGGCTCTACTTTGAAATATTTGTAGCTTGTGCCTCCCCGCGCGACAGCCGTTCCGTCGCTGTATTTGTAGCCTGTTTCGTATGCTTTCTCTGCCAGCTTCACGTACCATGCGCCGTCGCTTCCCAAGTAATACGTGAACGCTCCCATTTGTTTGGAAATGTCTTCATCAACTGTTACTCCAGAAGCAATTACCGTCTGCGGCCAGTCGCCGAAAAGCACATAAGTTGCATCAGTTCCTGCTGTTCCGTTTGTGCCAGCTGGAAGAGCAACAGGGGCTTTATTTGTGCGCACAACGCGGAAACCGGCGCTGCTATATTGATTAAGTGGGTTGTTGCTGTTCCGGTAAGACACAGCACTGTAAGAAGCATTGTTGTACCAAGAACCACCACGTGAAACGCGAGCAGAACCTGACGAAACACCAGTTGCCGGAGTATTGCTCGTTATGTCGCCAAGCCAGTCCCAGCACCACTCCCATACGTTGCCGCTCATATCGTACAAGTCAAGGCTGTTTGCCGTTTTCTTCTTCACCTCGTGCGACTTGTTTCCACTATTGTCATGGAACCATGCAACGTTGCCGACCGTATTGCTGCCGCTGTATGTCGTCTGAGTTGTCGGTATTCCGTTGTTGCCGCCACGTGCCAAGTATTCCCACTCAGCTTCTGTCGGCAGGCGGTAACCGTCCGCGTTAAAATCGCATGTCACCGCGTTCCATGCGGCGTAATTCGTATGAGTCGCTGATGTCGGAGCTTCTCCCCATTCATCTGGATCTGTTGAACCATTTATTGTATAACATTCCGTAAGACCGTCGGCAGAGCTACGCTTGTTGCAGTAAACAAGCATGTTGAACCAAGAAACACTTTCTACAGGGCGGTTTTTCTGTTTCTCACCTTCGACAGTTTCATTATTATTAGAACCATCAAAATTGCTTGTGTTATTTTCCATGACAGCCGCGAACTCAGCCTGCGTAACCTCATGGTCGCAAACGTAAAGATTCGGAATCGTCACGGTACGACCTGCTATGAATACTACCGAATCAGCGACAGCACCGCTTACCGTCGCACCGGCTACGGCGACAAAGCCCTGAGCCGAAAGTGAATCTGAGTTTCCAGTCAGCTCAAAGTCTGCGTCATACCCGACATTCTTATATCTCGCGGTTACATGCAGCATGTACGGTACTCCTTCATAAATCGCAATGTTTGACGGGATTCTGACCGCTCCGTAGCCGACAAGCGACGCTCCTTGCATTGTTGCAACATGCTCACCGTAACAGATCAGCTCGAAATTCCACGTTACGTCTTCCGCAGCCAGAGTAACCGGAGTACCGTCATTCGTGACAGCTGCCGTAACCGTAATGATAGAACCCGGTACAATGTTCTCGGCTTCGCACGAAAGCGTGACGGCGTAGTCAAATGCGTCGCTGAGACTGCCACCGCTCGCCGCTAGTGTTGCTTCTCCGGCGTTCGTGCCTGTACCGGCAACAGCCGAGTAGCCCTCGTCGCCGGTGAATATCGTGCTGATTGCCGCAGCCTCAAGCCCGCTGTTCGTGACGAACCCGCTTGTGAACGCGACCGGCGAGCCGTATGATGGCTTTGTCTGTGTCGTGACCCCGATCCTGCTGTCCGGGTCAAGTTCGTCAATCACGGTTATGGTTTTACCGCTCGCAAGGTAGACGTTGCTCGCCGCCGCGCTTGATCCGGTGACTCTAGTGTTGCCGGTGACGGTAACCTTGCCTTTCACCTTGAGTGTTCCAACGTTATATATGCCGCCGCTGAAAAGGCCGCTACCTGTAACGGAATTGCCAGTGACCGTACAGTTCGCGAGCGTCACTTCCGCGCTGCTGTCTATATACATTCCACCACCGCTTACGCTCGTGGAGCCGCCTGTTATTGTAAGGTTTTCAAGCGTTACAGGAACTGTCGTAAAAACAGAGAGGACGCGTCCTGACGTTACGCTTAAAGTCGCGCTTCCGTTACGCCAGGGCTTTATCGTGATTGATGATGCTTTGCCAGCAAGTCCGCCAGAGCCGAGATCCGTCATCTCGACGTTATCCGTAATGTCCGACATGAGCCAGATTGTATATTCATCACTTGCAGTACCTGTCTCCGCAATTCTGCGCAATGCCTCGCTCACTGTTGCGAGCGGTGCGTATGGGGAGCCGCTGTTGCCGTTGTCTCCGGCCGGGCTGCTTGTCGAAGAGGCGACAAAGTAATTCGTGTACTTGAAGCGGTTTATGTCAGATTCCGTAAGGACGAAGCTTCCGTTGCTTATCGGGGTGTTCTGCGTGCTGCCGTCAACCCAGCGGCTTGTCGTCATGTCGTCGAAAACGTTTATTTCCTGCGTTGTGGCGTAAACGAGCGCACCGTTCCTGAAAAAACTTATCACGACCGAGTAAACACCGCTCTTTATGCTTGCCGCGCTGATTCCGCCTGCATTCACGGACGGAGATGCCGCATTCCACGCCGTCCTCTGCACCACATTCCCGATTTCCACGGAAACGTTGTCATAAAGCCCGGTCGGTGAGGACGAGAAATTCAGCTCGATTTTCCCGGTGCCGTTTTCTGTCATAAGCGGCTTTAGTTCAAGCGTAAGAGGAGTCGTCACATCGGTTTCAGTGAGCGCATGGTTGATAGTGTACGAAGTTTGCATCACGGTTTTGTAGTCCGTGTCGCCGTCCTCTTTTTTCTGCATGGTGAGCGTCAGCGTCCAGATTTTGCCGAGCGCGAGCGGAATTGAGAACGTCGTGGCGTTGGCGGTGCCGGTCACTTCGCCGGAAACATCTGGCGTGGTCGCGGTAACGGAATATCTTGTGTCAGAAAAAGATGCCGAAGGAAAAGCCGCGCGGCTGTTTCCTGATTCAGCGTATGGGTTTCGGACATAGCCGGTGATTGTTACAGTTTTGCCGTTATTTGGCTGACCGGGGGTATTCTTTGTATTATCAGTAATTACATTATTGCAAGAAAAGAGAACCGTCAAGAGAAAAAGCGGCACGACCGCGAAAAACGACAATTTGGAAAATACACGCACTTTATTATTCATACTATATATAGTAACACAGGATATGCGCGGTTTCAACTTTTTTCCGGAAAAAATCACACGTAATCAGGGCGAGGGATTGTGTCGTCTGCGTGAGCAGACAGGTACAATATTTTTCCTTACACAACCCGAACCCAGATACGGATTTACAGGGCGAGGGATTGTAGGGGCGGAACGTTCGGAGCGAGCGCATTGCGCGAACGACGAATGGAGCGCGGTTAGCGCGAAACCCCGAAAAGCCCGGTGGCAGACGGTCGGCGAAGCCGAAAACCGGCTGCCACGCCCCCATATTCCCCCAGAAACACCATTAGTTTTTCACGAATTTTTCTATTTTACATTCGTGCTTTTTGGTGGTTTCATCGTAGTTTACGCCGACAAAAAGGATGTCGCCTTGCCAGGTGGAAAGACATTCGAAATACTGCTTTTCTTTGATCTGGGCGAGGGCGGTTTCTGGGCTTGAATTACGTTTAAGTTCTACGATGAGGGCGGCTTGAGTTTTATCAAACGGAATGTAGACGATATCGGCATAGCCTTTTCCGGTGGGCATTTCTTTTATAATTGTGTAATTATTCAGCGCGTAAATATATGCAAGGTAGATTGCGCTTTGAAGTGATTTTTCGTTGTTGTAGCTCAGGTTGCTCGTAACGTGAATGTGCGATTTGTCCAAAGCGGCGGCTACTGTTTCTGAATCTCCTGCAAGGGTGGCGTTCAAAAGATTTTCTGAATCCTGAATAATTTTGTTTGTCACCGCATAATCGTAATTGTTTTTTATAGCTTTCTGCCATTCACCATTTACTTCGCGGTTTGGAATGTAACATTTTCGTGTTTTCTTGTCATAAGCAAGATAGCCAAGGTGAATTAAAAAAGTAAAAACATCATCTTTATCCAGTATATTTGAAAATGTATTATCGTAATGCTCTACATCAACAGAAACACTTCCGCCGGAAAGCATTGCAATTACATCATCCTTTGTTCCTTCGTAATTCATATTGATTTTATCAGCCACAACCAGATATGTGGAAGTTCCGCTCCAATATGAATCAAAGGTTTTCGTGACCAAAGCATTCATCACTGATTCAGGATTGTAGACATCAAAATTCTCAAGGTGATAGCCGTCATACCAGCTTTTGCAAAGCGTAAGGTCGCAGTCATATTTTTTGCACAAATCAGAAACTTCTTCAGAAGTAAAGCCGACAAATTCTGCAAATCCGTTGGGGCTAATCATATTATATGGACAGAAAGTATTCAGTTTTGACTGAATTTTATCCTTCATAATAGGCAGAATTCCGGTTAGATACGCAAGCGCGATTGCTGTTTTTATGTTTGCATTTTTGAAAAGCGAGATTAAAAAAGACCTGTACAGATCCAATTCTTGCTCGCTAACTTGTTCGCGGATTAAAACATCATATTCATCTATTATGATGATAAACTTTTCATTTTTTTGTTCATGAACAGTTTGGATAAAATCTGCAATAGAATTATATTCGCCAAAATCAATATCTGAAAACTGTTTTCTAAAATCATCACAAACTCGATTTGTCACATAATCAATTACTGTTGTCTCTTTTTTCTCTTTAGGATAACACGATTGCCAGTTTGAATTCATTGCATTCAAATCGATATATATAACGTTGAACTTATTAAGGTATTTTTCAAAATCGGCAGTTTTCGCAATTTTATATTGGCTGAAAAGTTCTTTTGAATCCGCGCCTTTGGAATAATAGGCAACGAGCATATCTCCTGCAATTGATTTGCCGAACCGTCGCGGGCGGCTGATGCAGTTGAATTTAAACGTCGGGTCGAAAAGCCGTTTGTTTGTCTGCTCAATAAGCATAGTTTTATCGACATAGCGGCCTGTGTTCACCATTTCGAGAAAATTGTCGTTTCGCGGATTCAAATATGTTCCCATACGTCAAATATAACACGAGATAACGGAAAAATCCACATTCTGAATCATATCACGATTCTTCTAGCGGAAAAATTAAAAACTTGCTATAACTACTGCGATGAAAACTGGTGCATACCGCTTGAGAACATTAACACACACGACAACCGCCATAACAGAGGGCGTGATTTGGCAGCAATTGCTGATTTTCTTTTTCCCGATTCTGTTCGGAACTTTTTTCCAGCAATTGTACAACACCGCAGATGCGATAATCGTTGGGCGTTTTCTAGGCAAAGAAGCACTGTCCGCAGTGGGGGGCGGGACAGGAACTGTAGTCAACCTGCTAATCGGATTTTTCACAGGGCTTTCATCAGGCGGAACTGTAATAATCTCGCAGTTTTACGGAGCAAAGAACGAGCGCGATGTGAACCGGGCTGTACATACTGCGATTGCGCTTTCAATAGCAGGAGGTCTTGTCATTACGGTGCTAGGCGTTTTCTACGCTCCGTGGATGCTCAGGATTTTGGGTACACCAGACGAAATTCTGACACTCGCAGTCTCATACACACGAATTTTCTTTTTGGGCATTCTTCCGACAATAATCTACAACATGGGAGCAGGAATTCTTCGTGCCGTAGGAGATTCGCGCCGCCCGTTCTATTTTTTGATAGCGGGAACAGTCATAAACATCATTCTGGACTTTGTTTTCATAGCCATTTTCAAATGGGGTGTCGAGGGTGCTGCATTCGCGACTATTGCATCTCAGTTCGTAACGATGATTCTTGTATGCCACGCACTTATGTCAAGCCACGACTGCTACCGGCTTTCTATAAAAGAAATACGGTTTGATGCACCTATTCTCAAACGGATAATCCAGCTCGGAATTCCGACAGGTCTGCAGTCTATCATGTATACGCTATCGAACTTGATAATTCAAGCAAACGTGAACAGTTTCGGCACGAACACGATTGCGGCATGGGCTGCGTGGGGCAAAATCGATTCGCTTTTCTGGATGACGATAAACTCGTTCGGCATTGCAGTGACAACGTTCGCCGGGCAGAATTTCGGCGCACAAAAACTTGACAGAGTACGCAAGGGTACAAAACAATGCTTTGCAATAGCAGGATTTGCGACAGTTCTTCTTGTAAGTCTGTTCATGCTGTTCGGCAGATTTTTCTACACGCTTTTTACAACGGATGAGACAGTTATTGAGGAAGGTCTTAAAATTCTTCACTTTCTTGCGCCAACGTTCATAACATACATCGGAATAGAGATATTTTCAGGCACATTGCGAGGATGCGGCAAGACGCTTGTTCCGACACTGTTTACTTGCGGCGGCGTCTGCATTCTGCGGATTGTGTGGCTTTCTGTCGCCGTTCCGTTAAGGCACGAGTTCTTCACGGTCGCCGCGGCATACCCAATAAGCTGGATACTTACGACGATTCTTTTCTTTATCTACTACATAGTGATGTCAAAGCGGGATTTCAGAAGCCGCGCGTAAAAGCGAGTTTGGCACGGACTGACAAGAATATTTCTATACCACTGCGTAGCCATATGCAGATGAATGCCAACGGACAAAGCTCCCCTACGCGCGGACTTCTTTCAATTAACGTAACTGAAATCGGGACCTTCACGACCGCTGAAAACTTTCACCGTACAAGATTCCATGCAAACTTCGCTTGCAAAAAGTTTCAAATCCTGCGCATAAGGCGAAAAAAGATCGTCAGGTATGTAAGAAAGATCAAGAATCGTTTCCGTCTGTTCGGCGGCGGCTCTGGAAAACGCACCGTGAAGGCGTATCATATCCTCGGCAACAGGATAAACGTATGGCAGTTTTTTTTCCTCGTATTTAAGCTTCACAAAGTTTAGCAGCATTTTTTCTATTTCGGTGTGAGGTGCGTTTTCTGGAGAAAAACAAGCCGCCGCGCCAGTGTGCGTGGTTGCGTGCGCGCCGGAGCCCGCACCAGAACTACCAGATGCGCCAAAACTGCCGCCAGCTTCTGAACCGACACCGCAGTTGTTGCACCGCTGCCACTCTGCAAAATCGCCCAAAAAAACAGAAGGACGCAATTTAAGCGGCTCCAAAACGGCAAGGAACCACGGAACAGCGCGACCGTAGGTGTAGAATGTTTCGACCGCGTAGAAAAAAGAACGCACAGTCTTTATATCCTGTGTTGAAAGCACCGATGACGGACGCAAACCTTCACTTTCAAGCTGAATGTGGTTAGGATACTGTTCGAGCATGAAATCAACAAGAGAGCGGATTTTTTTTATTGAAAGCGCAATTTTCTCCTGCGCGCGCGATGCATCAAAAACAAAGCCGAAAACAAGCCCGGTGTCGTTAAGTAAAGCGCACTTCCGCACAAAAGCTTTGTTTTTGCCGACATCTTCGCCTACGCAAAGATCGTCTGTAACTGACACATCGAGTGAACAATAAAGCTGTGACAGCGCGGCTACTGTTTCCTTGTCAAGCAACGACGACGCTATCTCGAACTCATACAGGATATCCTCGGAGTTTTCAGCAGAGACCCGTTCAATATATTCAAGAAGCTTCTGTTTCGTTGTCGTTTCAGAAGCCGGCACACGCATCGTTTCCATTAATTAACGAACTCCAACGTGAACGCGCGTAAAAACCCGATTGCGCAAAACGCGCCCTAACTGAACAGCGCAAAACGCGCGCAAACTCAATTGCAACAGACGCAATCGCCCCACTACAGCAGATGAATTCCGTTCTTGCCGCACTCATCGAGCATTTTCTCAGGCCAAGTGCTAACCTGAATCTCGCCGATATGAGCTTTTCTGAGGAAATACATGCAAAGACGCGACTGCCCTATTCCACCACCGACAGACGAAGCGAGTTTTCCTTCAAGAAGACGCTTGTGGAAATAAAGCTTTGCGCGCTCCGGGCAACCGCGTTCCTCAAGCTGGGCCTTAAGAGACTCTGGTGAAACGCGGATTCCCATAGATGAAAGCTCCAGCGCATTTTCAAGAACTGGGTTCCACACAAGCAAGTCACCGTTAAGACCTTTATGACCGTCGCCAGTTTCCGTAATCCAGTCGTCATAGTCAGGAGCGCGCCCGTCGTGAACAGAGCCGTCGTCCATCTTTCCGCCAATTCCGATAATGAAAACAGCGCCATACTGCTTTGTCACGATATTCTCTCGCTCTTTCGGCGTATTGTTCGGGAAACGCCTCTGAAGCTCATCGGCATAAATAAACGTAATCTCTTCGGGCAGAATCGGTGTAATCTGCGGATATCTGTCATAAATGTAAAACTCAGTGTGCTTAAGGCAGCTGTAGATTTTTTTCACAGTCTCCTTAAGATAAGCAACCGTTCTGTCCGTATCATGGATAACTTTTTCCCAGTCCCACTGGTCAACATAAAGCGAATGGATATTATCAAGATCCTCGTCCGCACGGATTGCGTTCATATCGGTATAGATTCCGAAATCTGGAGAAAGCTCCATATCAGTAATTTTGACACGCTTCCATTTCGCGAGCGAATGAACAATTTCCATCTTCTTGTCGTTCATATCTTTAACCGCAAAAGAAACGGCTCGCTCAACACCGTTAAGGTCATCATTCAAACCTGTTCCGCTCTCAACAAAAAGCGGCGCCGTGACTCTTGTAAGATTCAGAGCCGTCGAAAGCTCCAGCTGGAAAAAATCCTTAATCATTACGATTGCATGCTCTGTTTCCTTAACAGAAAGCAAGTTCTTATAATTCTTGGGAATAGTCGTCTCTGACATGGTAAACTCCAAAAAAAGCCAAAAGGCTGTAGCATTGCGCTAAGAATACTGTTTATTTATAGCATTATGGCGGAATAGTGTCAAAAGGTAGGGAGCGCCCCTGCGAAACCGCCTCATATGAGCGACGGCATAGCAATCCATACAAAGGGCGTTCACGCTACGTCCGCCCTTCGCTCACGCTCACCGTCCTCGGTTGAAACAAGTTCAACCTGCGGTCGGCAAGGGGCTACCATCGCTCCTATGATTTTTGTCAACAGAGAATTACGTTTTTTTATTCTCCAGCCCTCTTGTTCATGAAACTAAAGCTTCTTCAACAAGTTTTGAAACATAAGCTTCAGGAGTTATGAATCGTCTTGGTTCGTAGTCCTGATTATTTCTCAAAAGCGTGTAAAGCAGCTCTCCCATTTTCCTTGCAACCGTGACTATGGATTTTCCTTTCCCAATGCCGCGTGTAAATGCCATATAATTATATTTATCCCTTAAGGCTCCTCCTGATTTGGACCGCGTGGCTGACCACGCCGCCTGTACCAGCAAAGACCTTAAGAGAGAATTTCCCTGCTTCGTTATATGCCCAAGTCTGTTTATCGTACATGACCGGTCAACCTTCGGAACAAAACCTATGAAATTGCTTACCTGATGCGCGTTCTCGAATCTGGTCACATCACCAATATAAGCCACATAAGACAAAGCTGTTATCGGTCCGATTCCGGGCACTGTCATAAGACGCCGGACTTTCTCGTCCTTCTCCGTTTCCTCATTTATTTTCCGGTACAGCACCTCAATCTGTTTCTCCACCAGCACAAACCTCTCTGCAAGCCTTCCTGCCTCCTCTTCCTCGTATCCGTTGAGGAGAGTAATGATATTCTCCCTGTTCTTAGGCACGCACATGTCTTTCCGTGTGAACTGTGTGTAGCCGTTGTGCTCAAAGATTGCGTGCAGACGGTTGATTTCTTTCGTCCTTAAGGATTTCAGGGAACGGTACTCGCTCAGTAGCTTCCTTCTCG
>JAEEGL011579219.1_pt1 | contig 10473 bp, 9 predicted proteins | sample 9134231 | NCBI WGS metagenome assembly JAEEGL01 (sample SAMN16246548, study PRJNA631951) | gut metagenome | biome: gut microbiome; feature: rumen; material: fiber-attached | host: Bos | place: Iran: Karaj | collected 2018-10 | reverse complement strand
ATTGTTTTAGTTTTATTCTTATGGGCTTTCTTTAACTCATTCATAGCATCAGGAACTGTTTTAATTCCTCTACGTTTAAATGTAGATGCTATTGTTTCTATGTAATTACGAGTTAACTTTCCATTATTAACTTTAATTGAAAAATCTACTAAAACATTTATTACTCCCGCAGGAAGTTCATAATTAACTGCAAGTATTTCTAGAGTTTGTAAATCATATTTACTTGGAGATGCTCCTTTGTTTCTTGCTTTTAAGAAGTCATTAGGTGTAGTATTTTCAAATACTTTAATAATACGTCCTTCATTTGAAGTATCACCATCAGGTGTTTTTAAGTATTCTGGTTGACTTCTAAATATTAGTGTTGGTAATCTTCCATTATTATTAAATTCATAACTCTTTCTTGCATTTTGAATTAGTTTATCTTTATTAATTAATCCTACATCTTCGATTGATAACCTTATTAACTCTATCATCTTTATAGTATCTATATTATAAACAAATGATAATTGATTAATTAAAGACTTAACTCTTTTATTAAATGTTCTTGCATTAACTAGTCCAGTTGGAATAGATTTAATAACTAAGTCGAAGTCTATTCTATCTTCAATGTTAGGTCCTAGAGTTTCTTCTTTTCTTATTTCTTCTAAGCTAGTAGAAGGAATACTTCTAAATGTTTCATTCATTGAAGAAGTTATTTCTTCATATGAATCTTTTCTTATATTATGTTTTTTATATTCATTAACTATAATGTTATATTCTTCTTCTCCGATATTATTTCTAAGTAATACACTTAATACTGGATGATTAAGAAAATCATATGGGCTTAGTGGTGAGAATAGTTCATATAAATATTCGTTTAAATTTTCATTTTTTCTTATATAACTTTTTAGAAGACCAATTGCTTCTAAACAAGTACGAGCTTCAATAATTTTATCTAGTCTTGATTTTAGCACTACCATTAGATGATGATGTGAATAATCAGATGACATTAAGTCTCTTTTACCTAAATCATTCCAAAAAGTTAGATATAAAGAAACTGCTTCAGCTCCAATGATTGGTTGATATAAATTTATAAGTACTTTTTTATCATTCTCTGTTAATACTGTTTGATTAACTACAGTATAGATATCAGCAGGTAAAACACTCTCTTTCATAACCACCACACCTTTAAAATATTTTAACATTTTAAGTACCTATATTCTACAAAAACTTAATAAGAGAGCACTAAAAAAGGAGCAAAATTAGTTATTTGCTTCCTTTTCTTTTTCTTCATTTTTATTTTCAGTTTCTTTTTCATTTGAATCATCATTACCAAAGTCAATTGAAAGTCCATATTCACTTAACTTATTCATGATTTCAGTTTCAACATCAACTTCTTTTTTATTTACTTTTATTGCCATAATTATACCTCTTGAATAACATCAATAATCATTGGTTTAGTACCTGTTTCTTCAAAGAAGTATTTAGATAAATCTTCTCTTAATTCATTTTTAATAGCATTAAAATCTACGTATTTTGGAGATACATTTCTTTCAATGATTTCTTTAGAAATTTTCTTGATTTCTTCGATCATTTTATATGAATCTCTTACATAGATGAAACCTCTCGTAGTAATCTCTGGTCCAACAAGAATCTTTCTTGTTTTCTTATCTAAAGTAGCACTTATTAGAAGGATACCATTTTCTCCTAACATTTCTCTATCTTTAATAACAAGTTCACCGATATCATCAGAAGTTTTACCATCAATTAAAGTTTCATTAATTTTAATCTTATCAAATTTATCAGTTAGAAGTTTTCCATCTTGGAATTCTACAACATCACCATTTTGTTTAAGAATGATATTTTCTTTAGGCATATGTAATTCATCAGCTAGATTTGCATTATTAACCATAAGTCTATATTCACCCTTAACTGGCATATAGTATTTAGGATTTAATAAGTTTAACATAATCATTAAATCTTCTGAAGATGCGTGATGTAATACAGTTTTATCTTTTGGTAATACGATTGTATTAACATTCTTTTGAGCAATTGCATCTCTCATTTTAACTACTGTCTTTTCAGTGTCATCATATACTGGTTCTGCAAAAAGAACAGTATCAGTATCTTTAAGATGAATAAACTTATCATTTTCATTAACAATTTTATTTAAAGCTCCAGTTGGAGTCTTTCTATCATCACATACAAGAATAATAGAATCTTTTCTTTCAATGTCAGACATATTACCTACGATATCATCATTGAATTTTAAATATCCTTCAGTCTTAGCCATAGAAATAATCTTTTGTAATTTGTTACCCATGATAACTATTTTTCTATGCATGTTAACTGATGCATCAAATAATTCTTGGATTGCATAAAGGTGCACTGGAAGGATTGAAACAATAATTCTTCCTTCAGCTTGATTAATATTATCTTTAAACCAAGAAGTTAATCTATGATGTGGTGAAGTATGTCCTTTCTTTTCTGAAAAACTAGATTCAGATAATAAACATAAAACTCCTTGTTTACCTACATAAGCTACTTTTCCTAAATCCATTCCATATGAATCTATCATAGTAGGATCAATAATAAAGTCACCTGTATAACAAATAGCACCATCTTTAGTGTTAACTACATACATAACAGCATCTGGTACTGAATGAGATACATTAATTGGGAATATAGATACATCACCGAAGTTAATCTTTTTATGTGCCTTAATCTCTTCGATATTATCTTTATTAACACCCTCAAGTATCATATATTCTTTAGTATATTTAGTTGCATATATTTTTATATCTGGGATTGCATTAATTAAATCACTTACCCCACCCATTTGTTCTAAGTGAGCATGTGTTATAAATACACCCTTAATTTTCTTTTTATTTTCGATTAAATAAGAATAGTCTGGAATTATATAATCTATTCCATACATATTGTCATTCGCATATTTAAGTCCACAGTCAAAGACAAATATAGATTCATCTACTTCAACTACATAAGTGTTCTTACCACTTTCATTCAGACCTCCTAATGCGAAAATTCTAATTTTACTCATTAGTAATTCTCCTTTCAAAATAATAAATTAATAAGGCACTCAGATATATAAATTATAACATAAAAAGATAAGTTCAACAACTTATCTTTGATTCTTATTATCTTGTTTTAATGTTCTTTTCTTAATTGGAGTTTCTTCTTTAGTATAAGATTCTTTTCCAATTTTCTTTAAACCAACTTCATAAGTTAAGTATTCTTCGAATTGATCTTCTAACATAAAGTCAAATCCTTCACCTCTATACTCTGGTAATATAGATTGGAAAGTTTCATATCTTGAACCATTTTTATCAATTCCGCAAATACCTCTAGCTATTTCACTTTTATAAGCTATATACGTTCCGAGTAAATTATCATTATAATCTTTAGATTTTTCTTCAATCTTTTCAATGAATCCATTAAGATCTCTAGAGATTGTATTTCTAGTATAAACATCTTCTTTTAAAGAGTTGATAACTTCTCTATGTTCTTTTTTAGCACCAGAATATTTTTCTAACGAAAAAGTATTTAATTCTATCATTTCTTCACCACCTGTTCTCATATTATACAATAAGTTTTAAAAATATGTTATATTTATTTTGGTGATTATATGAAAGATTGTATTTTTTGCAAATTAGCAAATGGTGAAATACCAACAAAAGTTGTTTTTGAAGATGAATTAGTAACTGTTTTTATGGATGCTAATCCAAATACTAATGGGCATATGTTAATTGTTCCTAAGAAACATATAACTGATTTTACAGAAATTGATGATGAAACATTAACTCATATTCATAGTGTTGCTAAAAAAATGAAAGACTTAATTTATGATAAGTTGGGAACTTGTGGACTTAAGATAGTTAATAACTATGGTTCTGAACAATTAGTTAAACATTATCATGTTCATTTAATTCCTGTATATGAAGATACTGATTTCCATTATCAATATGCAGATCAAAATGATATAGATAAAACTTTTGATTTATTAACAAAATAAAACTCATCAATTGATGAGTTTTTTTATAGATAAGAATCATTTAGTTTAGTATATTTATATTTACTACTAAAAGCATAAATTGATATTACTATATATGGAAAAAGAATAGCATATATACTAGATTTTTGGTTAGATGTAAATCTCATAGATAAATCCCCTAGCACTTTAATACGTAATCTTATATAAAGAATAATCGATACAATTGTAATTATAATAAATGCTTCTTCAAAGAATATAAACCAAAGACCATACATTGGTGAAAAAGATAGTAAATACCATATTACATAAGCTAAAATAATACCTAACAAAGTTCTTGAGTTTTTTGTACTTCCTTCGTTATTACATATCTCAAATAATACTTTAAGTCTATATATTGGTATTATTCCATGGTATGGTTCTTTATATGCTTTATAAAATAAACATTGATATGAAATACTACTTAATTCATAAATAATAAATATTAAAGATAATATACCAATATTTATATGTTTAATATCATGTATAAGGAATAAAACAATTATAAAAGAAATAACTACTAATAAATTAACTATCCAAAAAAGACTATTTTTTAATAAAGGTTTAATCGAAGTTCTTTGATTAGTTTTATTATCATAATCAGAATCATATTCTTCTTCAGTTAATTTTGATGCAAATAACCTCAATGATTCATTAGCATAATTATGATGATATTTCTCGTTTTCTTCTTTTAAAATAGCTCCACATTTAGGACATATTAATAATTTATCTACTATTTCATTATTACATTTCTTACATTTCATAAGTCTCTCCATATTTATCTTATCATTTTAAGAGCAAAGTAACAATTATTAAGTAAATAATAAAAAATAAGGAAGATTAACTTCCTTATTTAACAACGATATTAACAATTCTACCTTTGATAGCTATTACTTTAACTATTTCATGACCATCAGTAAACTTTTTAACATTTTCTTCTTTCAATGCTTTTTCTTTTAATGAATCTTCTGAATCATCTACATTAACTTTGATTGTAGCTCTAAGTTTACCATTAACTTGAACTCCAATTTCTTTTTCTGTTTCAATAGTTTTTGATTCATCATATGTTGGCCAAGTTGATTCACAGATTGGCTTATATCCTAATTGTTCATTTAACTCTTCAGTTACATGAGGCGCAATTGGATTTAATAGAGTTAATAGTAATCTATAATCTGCTTTTGTAATAGTTTCTTGATCATCATATGTATTAGTTAAAATCATTAATGCACTGACTGCTGTGTTGTAACCCATAGTTTTTAAATCTTCTTGAACTTTCTTAATAGTTTTATGTTGAATAGATTCAAGTGATTTAGTATATTCTTCTGAATCAGTTACTTTATCTTTAATTCTTATTACTTTATCTATAAAACGTTTGCATCCCTTTAAAGAATCTGTACTCCATGGTGCATCTTGTTGATAATCACCCATAAACATTTCATAAACTCTTAGGGTATCTGCACCAAATTCATTTGCTATATCATCAGGATTAATTACATTACCCTTAGATTTAGACATTTTTTCATTATTTGATCCAAGTACCATACCATGAGATACTCTTGTGTCAATCATTTCTTTGTTTGGAACTAAACCAATATTATATAAGAATTGAACCCAGAATCTTGCATATAGTAAGTGTCTAGCAGCATGTTCCATTCCACCATTATACCAATTAACTTTGTTCCAATATTTCATTGCATCCATTGATGCAAATTCTTTATCATTATGTGGATCCATAAATCTTAGGAAGTACCATGAAGAACCTGCCCAGTTTGGCATTGTATCTGTTTCTCTTGTTGCATCTTTACCACACTTTGGACATTTGCAATTTACCCAATCAGTAATCTTTGCAAGTGGAGATTCACCATTATCAGTTGGTTCATATTCTGCTACATCTGGAAGTAATAGTGGTAATTCTTCTTCAGGAACTGGTACCCAACCACAGTCAGGACAGTTAATCATTGGAATTGGTTCACCCCAGAATCTTTGTCTAGAGAAAATCCAGTCCCTCATTTTATAATTATTAACTCTCTTACCTATACCTTTTTCTTCAAGCATATCAGAGATTCTTTCTCTTGCTTCATCAACTACCATACCATTAAATTCTTCAGAATTAATCATCTTATAATCATGATGCATGTATTCTGTCTTTTCAATAGCATGTTCTGTAATATCACCACAGTCTATTACTTTAATAATTTCTAGATTGTGTTCTTTAGCATATTCAAAATCTCTTTGATCATGTGAAGGAACAGCCATAACTGCACCTGTACCATAATCTCCAAGTACAAAGTCTCCAAGGAAGATTGGAACTTCTTTTCCATTAACTGGATTAATAGCTTTAATACCTTTAACTTCTACACCAGTTTTACCTTTATTAAGTTCAGTTCTATCCATTGCAGATTTCTTTTTAGTTTCTTCAATGTATTTATTAACTTCATCTGGATTTTCTACTCTTGGCATAAGTTCTTTAATTAGTTTTCCATCTGGAGCTATTACAAAGAATGTAATACCATAAATAGTTTCTGGACAAGTAGTAAATATACTAAACTTACCTCCACCTACGATATCAACATTAACTTCTACACCTGTAGATTTACCGATCCAGTTAATTTGAGCTAGTTTTACTTTATCTGCAAAATTAGTATCTGCAAGACCAGTAAGTAAATCTTCTGAATAAGAAGACATCTTTAACATCCATTGACTCTTTTCTTTTTGAATTACAGATGAACCACATCTTTCACATACTCCACCTGCTGCATCTTCATTTGAAAGTACAGTCTTACATTGTGGACACCAATTTACTGGAATTGTATCTTTATAAGCCATTCCATGTTTATAGAATTGTAGGAATTGCCATTGAGTCCATTTATAGTAATCTGGATCAGTTGTAGAGAATTCTCTACTCCAATCAAATGAGAAACCTAGAGTCTTCATTTGAGTTTTAAATGTTTTAATATTTTCTCTTACGGCATCTTTTGGATGAATATGATTCTTAATTGCATATTGTTCTGCTGGTGCACCAAATGCATCCCATCCCATTGGATATAATACATTGTGACCTTGCATACGCATCATTCTTGCAATTGCATCTTGTGCAGTATAACTTCTTACATGTCCTACATGTAGACCTGCTCCTGAAGGATATGGAAATTCTACTAAGATATAGTAAGGATTTTTACCTTCATTTTTGCATTCAAATGTTTTCTTATCATCCCAATATTTTTGCCACTTTTTTTCAATTTCTTTAAAATTATATTCCATTATTTATCGTCCTTTCTCTTCATGATTATACCTATTAAATTATATCCACTAATAACTAGTACTATGAATACAATTAACATGATTAAATATAATAATATTTTATTTATTTTTAAATCAATAAACAGTAATAAATATACTGGTATTACTATTGCTATAGTATTTACTATATCAATATATAATCGTACTTGTTTTGATTTTCTTTCTCTAAACTTTAAATTATATTTTTTCTTAATATATTTTAAAGGTACAGAAATCTCTTCAGTTTTCTTCTTAACATTCATAATAGTAACGAGTCTTAAGAATGAGAGCACTACTATAAAGATAAGTAAACATACAAATATATAACCTATTGTATTCATAATTAATTCCTCCTTAAAATAAAAAAAGCCTTTCATCCAAAGGACGAAAGACCGTGGTACCACCTTAATTTTATACTTTATTGAACTATAAAGGGTTCATCCTAATACATCCAGAAACAAGTTCATAAACTTCATACTATTCACTTACACCAACCGTGAACTCTCTTTAAGTACTCTGTAAACTACTACTTTTCCTTCACTTGCTTAAAACACATTATACATAATTAATTATATAGTTTCAAGTATTATTTTATCCAAAGTTATCTCCTAATCCATTGCATGAAGAAAGAATTAAAGCAATTACTATTATTATAAATATCATTAATAATCTTGTTATTACTTTAAAATAATTCTTATTAGATATTTTATTATACATATAATTTTCTACTATCACTGGGAAGAATGCAAAGAATAAACTTAAACAATAAAAAATTATTTTATGATTTTCATATAAGAATATTCCAAAAGGAAATGGATAAATTATAATTGTAAAGAAACATAGTATAGAATCTATTATGTTTATTATTATATATTTAGCTTTAAATGGTTTCTCATGTGGATCAAATAAACATAATAATAGATATACATATGGAGAATAAATAAATGTTAATGTAAATACATTTGATACTGGTTCAATAATATAATCTACAATATAAGGCATTTCTAATTTGAATTTTATATTTAGATATGTAGGTATTAATGATATAGTTCCTATTAATACATATATAAACCAAATAATAGTTATTATTTCATAAAAGCTGTATTTCTTCTTTTGCATATTATCACCTTAATAATTATATCATTTAAATTTATTAATTATTTGTATCACTTATATTGTTTACATATTAGAAATCAAAATGTATTTTCTAGCAATTATAAATTCATTTGAAGAATATAAATGTAGAAACATAAAAAAACTCAAGAATTAATCTTGAGTTTCATCTTATTTCTTTTTTGTTGTCTTTTTAGCAGTTGTTTTCTTTGTAGCTGCTTTCTTAGTTGTAGTTGTTTTCTTTGGTGTAGTTGCTTTTTTAGTAGTTGATCTCTTAACTGCTGGTGCAGTTGATTTTCTATTTTTCTTTAAGTATTTAGGATACATTAAAGCAATAACAACAGCTGCAACTGATACTGCAAATACTATGCAATAAATTTCTACTTCATCTCCAGTTTTTGGATTTGCATTTGCTACTTTAATAGTTTCAGATTTAATATCTCCACCTTCATAGTTAGCACATGATACTTTATATGTATCATTTTTAGAAACTGTAAATTTTCCTTCGAATTTATTTGTATCTACAGCACTTGATAAGTAGTCTAATTCTTCATTATTAGAATTATATAATTTACACATAACTGCAAGGGAACCATCTTCCATTTCACCAGTATATGTAATTACTTGTTTATCATTTTTTAATTCTAATTTTGTTACTTTAGGAGCTTCTGCTGCGAATACTGTTACTGGAAGTACTAATAGTAATAATAATACAATTATCTTTTTCATTATTTCATTCTCCTTTGATATCCTTCTTCAGTCATATCGATAATTTCACCTTTTCCACTACCAGCATAGTTACCAGCATAAGTAGAATCTGTACTTCCATTCATTTCTACATTTATGTAAATCTTATCAACATTTAACATTTCTGAATTATCAATTTTAGTTTTGAAAACTGCTCTTTTTAATCCTTTTCCTTTTGGCCATTCAGGTCTTACTGGAATTTGTTCATCATTTTCATAAACATCTGCACCATTTTCTAAACCATCATCAATATGTTTAGCATTATATAATTTAACTATTTTTGTAGAACCATCTTTATAAAGAATTCTAGCATTTACTGAGTAATCTTCCCATGATGTAGTTCTATCAAAATATAATTCACTAGTAATAGTCCAATTATGTACTTTATCTCCATCAACATCAATTGCCATAGCTTGTCTATTAATTCTGAAGAAGTATTCTTTATCATCTTCATCAGTTAATTTAAATACTACTTTGTTAAAGAATCTTGACGCGAAATCAAAATCATAAGAACCATCACCTTTTTTAGTGATTGTTACAGCACCTTCAGGTACATCTAATGCTTCAATTGATTTAATAGTAAATCCATTTAAATCTATTTTTTGAAGATTAATTTTAGATTCTAGTAAAACCATATCAAATTCCGTTGGATTTTCTTTAGTAGTTCCTGAGATATCAAATGATTCTCTTCTTGTTAGTTTATTTTCCCAAGCTCCTGGATAGTAAGTTAATGTTGATAAATCTCCAATCTTAAGAGCTTTATACTTATCACCATAAATAATTGCTTTAAAGTTTCTATTACCATATGATACAAATGCGTTGTTTTCAGTTGGTTCTCCAACTGGCATATAATCAAGTCCACCAGGTCCAACTAAAGATTCAGGATCTATTGGAGTTGTAGCTTGATTTTCTATTGCTGTTTTCTTAGTTTCAAATAATTCCCAAGGTGAGAAGAATTTAACTTTAGCATCTACATTAAATTTTTCGCTTGAATCATGATCATCTGCGATATTAGCAGCTGATTCAAAGATTACATCATGACCTTCTTGATTTAAATTAGTATATTCATGATAACAAACCTTTGCTTCAGACGCTCCACATGACCATACAAGAACTGCATGTCCATCAAAACTTGGGCCCATTGTTGCTTGTGAAATTGAGAAGTTTTTATTTCCTACAAATTTAGCCTTATCATCTATTTTACTTGTTCCTTCACTTATATCAATAAATCCAGGATTATAATCTAAAGAATATTCTCCAACACTTTCAATTACAAATTTACATGTAACGTTTTCTGTTGTACATGT
>JAEEGL011386189.1_pt1 | contig 10473 bp, 9 predicted proteins | sample 9134231 | NCBI WGS metagenome assembly JAEEGL01 (sample SAMN16246548, study PRJNA631951) | gut metagenome | biome: gut microbiome; feature: rumen; material: fiber-attached | host: Bos | place: Iran: Karaj | collected 2018-10 | reverse complement strand
TATATTAATAAAGTGTACGGCAAAGATGCCGTGCCAAGTATCATTTATCTGACCTCCATTTCCCGAAACGTCAACAATGCTGTAAGCCATATTATTGACAGTCCGTTCAGAGACTTAAACAAGGAATGGAAGGATTATTACATAAAAAAATTCACCGCCGGAGAATCGCGGCTGGAACTTTCCGACACTTTGCCGGTGGTAAACCGTCCGTCAAAAAACGCCGTCTATCTGCGCCCGATGACCTCGCCGGACAAAAAATATACGATTTTTCACACCAACAAATTAGGAAAATACAAACTTTATATCAAGGATAACCAAACGGGAAAAACTTCGTGTTTTTTGACCAAAGAGCATAAAATTCAGCAAATTACAGATTACCAATTTCCGGTCGGCGCATGGCACCCTAATGGAAAGGTTTGGTGCTTTTCCGTTGACGAACAAGGTCATATATTTCTCTACCAATACAACGCAGAGTCAGGAGAAATCAACAAAAAAATGCTGCCGAAATTCGACAAAGTTTATTCGATAAATTACTCTGACAACGGTCTTAATCTTGTAATGAGCGTTCAGATTTCAGGCTGCACTGACATTGTTGTTTTCAATATCGGCTCTGGTGCTTTTGAAAGGATAACGCAGGATTTGGCAGACGACAAAGACCCTCAGTTTATCGAAAACTCTACGAAAATTATTTTCTCGTCCAACAGAAAAAGCGACACGCTTACTGTTGAAAAATTAGGCACACACAACGCAACTCAAAAATGTTACGACATTTTCGTTTACGATTATAAACACAAAGACCATGTTTTGAAACGTGTTACAAATACACCTTACGAAAATGAAACTTCGCCAAAGGAGATTGCTCACAACCGTTACATGTACCTTTCGGACAAAAACGGAATCATCAACCGTTACGCCTCTGAATACGACAGCACGATTATCGCTATTGATACAACAGTACATTATGCTTATCAAAACAGAATGAGACCCGTAACGGATTTCAACCGCAACATTCTGTTTTTGAATTATGACAAAAAGACATCTACGGTTGACGAAGCCTTTTTGAAAGACCGCCGTTACAGACTTTTTACGAAAAACGTTTCTGAAACCGATGATAAAATACCGGCTGTTTTGGAAAAGACATATTTCAGGGAACTTCAAGACCGGCGTCAAAGGAAACTTGACAGCATGGAAGTTGTCAAAAAACAAAAAGCAGCAGAAGAACGCCGCAGAAACGACTCCATTGCTCAAAATCCGCCCAAAGATTGGAAACACCCCGACTCTCTGAAATACGACATTATGAATTATGTTTTTGAGCAGGACAAACACCCCGCTTACCAACTCGTATATTACGGAGAGGATTTGAGACTGCGCCGCAAAACACAAACCGAAGAAAAACCGAGACAAAGGCTCTATATGACAAACTTTTACACGGATTATTTGGTCTCGCAGGTTGACTTTTCGTCCATGAATCAGAGTTATCAAGCATTTGCCGGCGGACCGTATTACTTTAATGCCAACGCCAACGCATTTTTCAAAGTCGGAATCAAAGACTTATTTGAAGATTACAGAATTTCGGCGGCGGTACGTGTCGGCGGCAACCTCGACAGTTACGAATATTATTTTTCGTTTGAAAACCTGAAAAAACGCTGGGACAAACAGTACGTCTATCACCGTTACACTTTCAACAACGACGATGATGACTACGCGTTAAGAAAAATGACGACAAACGAAGGTATGTTTATCGCCTCCTACCCTTTCAACCAAGTATCCTCAATACGCGGAACATTGGGTTTGCGTTACGACAAAAAAACGTACCTTATCACTGATTTTCAGTATCTTAACAGAGACAACGAATATCAGGTGTTCTCCAAGGGAAAACTCGAATACATTTTCGACAACACCCGCTCGCTCGGCATCAACACGCCCGCCGGTCTCAGGTTCAAGACTTGGAGTGAACTCTATCAGCAAGTTGAAGGCAATTATGACATTATTTCGTCATGGGGCTTTGATTTGAGACATTATCAGAAGATTCACCGCTGTCTGATTTTTGCAAGCAGACTTGCAGGCGCAACCTCTTTCGGCAGCGGAAAAATCATCTATTATCTTGGCGGAGTTGACAACTGGACAAGTTTTTCATCCGACAAAAGCAAGATGTTTGATCAGTCTGTCAGAATAGACCAAAAAGAAAACTACATTTATCAGGCAGTCGGTACAAACATGAGAGGCTTTATTCAGAATTGCAGAAACGGCAACTCTTTCGCCGTACTCAACACTGAACTCCGTTGGCCGGTTTTCAGATACTTTTTCAACCGTCCGCTCGCCTCAAAACTCTTGAACGACTTTCAGTTAATCGGCTTTTTTGACGCAGGAAGCGCATGGAGCGGCTATCTGCCCGGCAACAACGAAGAAAACGCTTACAACAAATACGAATTAAGAAGAGGCTCAATAACGATGATAATTGACGTTGCAAGACCCTCTGTCGTAGCAGGTTACGGTTTCGGGCTGAGAACCTCGGTTCTCGGATATTTTCTCAGGTTCGACTGGGCTTGGGGAATAGAAGGACACGTTGTTTTGCCGAAAGTGTTTTATTTCTCGTTAGGAATGGATTTTTAAAAATGTTAAATATATAAAGAAAGTGAAAAAATACATATTTTTATTAGGATTAGGTTTTGCGTTAAGTTGTTTTAACGCGGCGTTCAGCCAGACAATAGAAAAGTCCGAAAGTTTTATCATGCTTTTCGGAACAAAATACTACCTTCACACCATAAAAGAAGGTCAGACACTTGAAACCATCGCCAAGGCGTACAACACGACGGTTCAGGAGATAAAAATGAACAATCAGGGCGTTCAGAATTTTCAGGCGGGCGTTTTGATAAAAGTACCCGTCATAGCCGACTCCGCAACTCCCGCCAACAAGCAGGAATTTGTCTACCACAAAGTGGAGCGCAAACAGACTTTGTATTCAATTTGCAAAAAATACGGGGTTACGGAAGAGGACATTTATAAATACAACCCTCAGGCAAGATTAGGGCTTAAAACCGGCGAAACCCTCCAAATCCCTGTCGGCAAAAACGAAAATCCCGACCGCGAAGATATTAACTTCATTTACCACACCGTAAAACAAAACGAGAGTTTCAACTCGATAAGTCAACTCTACGGCGTAGAAATTTCGGACATCGTAAAATACAACACGCAGGCAAAATACAATATGAAACCGGGTGATGTTTTGCGGATTCCCAAAATATACAGCAATGCAGAAAACGACACGTCTGCTATTGCAGAAAACACCGATATTCCGTACACTGACGACCTGATTCGCAAAAGAGCAATGTTAAACGCCGATTATTGCGACTGTTCAACTTACAGATACAGTTTTTCAAAAACTTTGAAAATATCCCTTATGCTGCCGCTTTTTCTTGCCGACAACAAAAGCCTGAGCGAAGGTTACAAAAGCGACCCGAACAAAAACTCTTTGAAAAAGAACTCGGAGAGAATTTACGAATTTTACGAAGGCTTTTTGATTGCCGTTAAAGAGTTTCAGCAGGAAAACCGCAACATTCAGGTCAACATTTACGACACTAAAAACAGCACATCGGTTACGGACGAAATTTTGATGAAACCCGAATTAAAATCCACTGACCTAATTATAGGTCCTCTCTATACAGACAACGTTGTAAAAGCGGCTAAATTTGCAAACGCAAACCAAATTCCGATGGTTTCTCCATTTGCTGTAAGAAACGCGCTTTTAAACGACAATCCGTATTTGTTTCAGTTTACGCCCTCGGCAGCAGCCTCAATATACGAATCAACAGACTTTTTCGGTATGCACGAAAACGCCCGCGTAATAGCGGTTCACGGCGGCACGCCCTCAGAACTCGAACACATAAAATATTACAAGGAAAATCTCACAAAGAATTTAATAAACGACAACAAAATTCCGGGCTTGATTTTCAAAGAGATAGACTTCAACAACGGCGGACTTGCACGGATAACCGAAGCGATGTCCCCGACCGAAAACAACATTATGCTCATTCCGGGTAGCGACGAGGTTTTAATAACGCAAATCATCAATCACCTTACAACGCTTCAAAAAACCGAAAAATACAAAGTCGTGCTTTTCGGTTCTCAGAGTTGGGAACGCTATTCAAACATTGACATAGAATTTTTGCAAAGCATGAGTTTCAGTTACCGCAGTCCGAGTTTTATAGACTACGGCGACGACAAGGTCAAAAATTTTGTTGCACAATTCAGAAACCTCTACAACACAGAGCCGGGTATTTACGGATTTTCAGGTTATGACATAGCCAAATTTTTTATCGGCGAACTCATAAAACACGGAAAATATTTTCAATTTTGTCTCAGCGGAGAAGAAAAAGGCTTGGTTTATAAATTTAATTTTCAAAGGGTGAACCCCGCCGGTGGTTTTGAAAACCACAGCAACTACGTTTTGAAGTACGGCGACAACTTCACGATAGAACCGGCATATTAATAAATTGTAAATTTTTAAAAAACGTGCATATAATGAATAATATTTTCTATATTTGCGCGATTTTTTAAAAAAAGGATTTCTAACAATAAAAAACGTATAACGCTATGTATTGGACACTTGAATTAGCAACTAAATTGGAAGACGCGCCTTGGCCGGCGACGAAAGACGAACTTATCGACTACGCCATGCGTTCGGGGGCTCCGATGGAACTGATAGAGAACCTTCAAGAAATTGACGATGACGGCGAAATTTACGAGGGTATAGAGGACATTTGGTCAGACTACCCGAGCAAAGAGGATTTCTTCTTTAATGAAGACGAATATTAAACATTTTAGAAAAGCGGCTGACTTTTTTTAGTCAACCGTTTTTTTCTATTAATCAGCGTTCATAATTTTCTTTCCGGCCTTTATGGTAAAGATGATACCAAGAACAAAAACCACGACAGCAAGCCAATAAATCTGTGTCAGTCCGACAAGCGAACTTGCCAAAAATGACAAAGCAACTAACGCGATAATTTTTACAAACTTTTTGCGGACGTATTCTTTCCTCTTTTTTTCATCTTTCGGAAAAGAATACGTATCCTGAAACAAAATTATCGGGTCGCCGGACAAATACGCAATTCCGGCGTATAGCAGCAACGAAAAACCCATTGCCGCCATTATAATTGAAAATACAGTTTCCATAACAAAATATTTTTATAATTATTGTTGTCCAAAAATAGTAATTATTTTTTTACTGCACGGCTTTTTTATAATTTTTTCACAAAAATTTCTTACCTTTGTTTTTTTAAAAAAGAAGATTAAATGACACCAAAAGAATTTTTAGAAATCATACACGTGGCTGAGCGGTTGAAAGATACGCCGCGTCATTGCACCACGTCAAAACGGAGAATAGAAAGCGTTGCGGAACATAGTTGGCGGATTTCATTGATGGCAATGTTGCTACGGCACGAATTTCCGGAGATTAACACCGACAAAGTCGTTAACATGTGCCTTATTCATGATTTAGGAGAATGTTTTACGGGCGACATTCCGACTTTTGTCAAAACGGACTCCGATAGGGAAACGGAAGATTCGCTTTTGTCGAAATGGGTTTCATCGCTGCCGGAAAAAGTTTCCAAAGATTTTGCCGCACTTTATGACGAAATGAACGCTCAGCAAACTGCCGAATCCAAACTTTACAAGGCTTTGGACAAACTTGAAGCGGTAATTCAACACAACGAGTCGCCGCTTGACACTTGGAGCGAAAACGAATACGAACTCAACAAAACATACGCTTTTGACACTGTGGCGTTTTCAGGCTATCTAACTGAACTCAGAAAAGAAATGCTGAAAGAGACAGAAACAAAAATAGCCCTCACAAAATAATTGTAAGGGCTATATTTTTTTATTGAAAAAATTTTATTCTGCTGACCTTGAAGCACGTTTTCTTTCGATTTCGTCAAGAATTATTTTTCTAAGGCGAATTGATTTCGGCGTTACTTCAACGTATTCGTCATCGTTGATGTACTCCATGTTTTCTTCCAAAGACATAACCGTTGCGGGCTCAATGATGATTTTGTCATCACTGCCGGCAGCACGCATGTTCGTAAGTTTCTTTGTAACAGTAACGTTGACAACGATGTCGTCCTGACGTGTGGTCTCACCGATAATCTGTCCAGAGTAAACCTCATCGCCCGGAGAAATAAAGAATTTACCGCGGCTTTGAAGGTTGTTAATTGAATACGGAACAGCCGTACCGGTTTCCTTTGCGATAAGCGAGCCGTTTCTCTCGCGTGAAAGTTCGCCTCTCCAAGGTTCAAAATCTTTGAAACGGTGCGAAATGATTGCTTCGCCTTCGGTTGCCGTCAAAATCGGATTTGTTAAACCGATAATTCCGCGAGAAGGAATGTTGAACTCCAAGAAAACTCTGTCGTCTTTGGTTTCGATGTTCAAAATATCGCCTTTGCGCCTTTGAACAAGGTCAATAACACGAGACGAAAATGTTTCGGGTACTTCTACCGTCAAAAGTTCTATCGGCTCGTATTTTACGCCGTCAATTTCTTTTATAATAACCTTTGGCTGCCCGAGTTGCAACTCGTAACCTTCGCGGCGCATTGTCTCTACCAAAACAGCCAAGTGAAGAATACCACGACCAAAAACCTGCAATTTTTCAGGCGAATCCGTTTCTTCAATTCTTAAAGCGAGATTTTTTTCAGTCTCTTTGAAAAGTCTTTCACGGAGGTGTCTTGATGTTACAAATTTACCTTCTTTACCGAAAAACGGTGAATTATTAATTGTGAAAAGCATACTCATCGTAGGCTCGTCAACATGAATACGTTTTAATTCTTCGGGATTTTCGGGGTCGGCAACGGTGTCGCCAATATCAAAATTGTCAAGACCCAAAATAGCGCAAATCTCACCGCAATAAAGTTCTTGTTTTGATTTTTCTTTTCCGAGACCTTCAAAAGTATAAAGTTCTTTAACGGTTGAACGTTCGATTTTGCCGTCGGCTTTCATAACTGCAACAGTTTGACCCGGTTTAATAGAGCCCCTGTAAATTCTTCCGATTGCAATTCGGCCTTGATAAGACGAATAATCAAGGGAACTGATTTGCATTTGAAGCGGTCCTTCAACAACTTTCGGCGCAGGTATGTGTTTGATAATCAAATCCAAAAGGTAAGAAACGTCCTGTGTCGGAGTTTTCCAATCTGGTCCCATCCAACCTGCCTTTGAACTTCCGTATGCAACGGGGAAATCCAACTGATCTTCATTAGCATCAAGAGAAAACATAAGGTCAAAAACCTGCTCGTAAACCTGCTCCGGCGTACAATTCGGTTTGTCAACCTTGTTAACAACTACTATCGGTTTGAGTTTTAATTCGATAGCCTTTTGAAGAACGAATCTTGTCTGAGGCATAGGACCTTCAAAAGCGTCAACAAGAAGAATAACGCCGTCAGCCATGTTTAAAACTCTTTCTACTTCACCGCCGAAATCCGAGTGTCCGGGAGTATCTATAATGTTGATTTTCACGCCTTTGTATCTAACGGAAACGTTTTTTGAAAGAATGGTTATACCGCGTTCCCTTTCAAGGTCGTTGTTGTCAAGAATCAAATCCTGAACCTCTTGATTCTCTCTAAAAAGATGTGATTGGTGCAAAATTCTGTCAACCAAAGTGGTCTTACCGTGGTCAACGTGAGCGATAATCGCAATATTTCTGATGTCCTGTTGCATTTTTTTCTGATATTTTTTCAAGCGGCAAAGTTAGTAAATATTTAAAAATTATTATGTTATGTTTTGCTTAATTTTTTTTACCACCCGCCTACGGCTTAACAAATAATTAATTTTTAGAGAAAACAATAAAAAAATTTGCAAAATTCGATTTTTGTTTTTTTATTTGCACTCACAAATAATTATTGTTTAATCAAAAAAAATCATTAACTATGGAAGAAGTTAAAGTAGTAGATTCTCCGTATCAAACAAAAGGATATTTTTGTTATTTGGGTATTTTGATATTGATTCCGCTCTTGACTATAAAAAAAGAGAACAGAGATGAGTTCATCAAATTTCATTTGAGCCAAGGTCTCGGTCTTCTTATTTTCAGTGTACTTAGTTCTATACTCAGAACAGTAGGCGGAGGCATCGGCACACTTGCTGGCTTGCTCAGTTTGTTCGGTTTTATCCTTCTCATTATCGGACTTATAAACGTCAGCAAAAAGAAACTTGCAAAATTACCTCTGTTAGGTGATTTGTTTGCAAAAATTGAGATGTAAAAAATAGTGAGTTTACATTTATTGGTTTATCGGTTTGTTTCCTAAATTGAAAGAGACAAACCGTTTTTTTTTTATAACCCTTTTTCTATATTCCAATACCAGTTTGCGAGAGTCAAAAGCACTAAAAACACAATCACATACCACGGCACTTTTATAAAATAAACGGTTTTGTAAAAGGTTTGCTTTTTGAAAATCAAATCGTAAATTACCCATAAAAGGCTGATAATCAAAAAACTGCCGACAATTACCGAGAGAGGATTCATCATCATGGCTTGAAAAAAATCAAAATGGAAAAACAATTTCAAGCCCCTAATACTGCCACAAGCGGGACACGGATAGCCCGTCAAATTGTGAAAAATACACACCGTAAAATGCTTATGTGCTTTAAGATTAGGCGGTTGACAAAGCGAAAAATATAAAACCGCTGAGATTATCACAAAAAGCAACGCTTTATATTTTGTCTTAACGTCATCGGTCTTTGCAGAAAGCGAAATAAGTTCTTTAAAAAAACTCATAAAGTGATTTTCCCGTTTTGATTAAACAAATCCGTTATTTTTTGTACGATATTTTTTCTGACCGAGACTGTAACTTCAAAAAACTCAGCGCCGGAGGTTTCCAAAATTTTCAAATCGTTGTCTTTTATGATTCTCATTACGAAATTCATGTTTGCGTAAGAGGTTTTTATTCGGATTGTTTCAGTTACGAGTCTCTCCTCTTTTTCGGCGTTGTCCAATGCTAACGCTGCCGCCGAGGAATAAGCGTCAATCAAACCCGGAATACCGAGTTTTGTCCCACCGAAATATCTGACAACCAATACAATAACGTCAGTTATATTTTTTGACTTTATTGTGTTTAAGACCGGCAACCCCGAAGAGCCGGAAGGTTCACCGTCGTCAGCAGCGCGGAATCTATCCCCCTGAGCACCGAGTCTAAAAGCATAAACAACATGAGTGGCATCGTAATATTTTTTCTTGAACTTTTTGCGCAGTTCGTCAGCCTCGTCTTCGCTTCCGATATGAAAAGCAAAAGAGAGAAATTTTGAACCTTTTTCTTTGAAAATAGCCTCGCCGCCGCTTTCGGTAATTGTTATGTAACTGTCAGATTTTTCCATTAAGTCAATTTTATTTTCGCACAAAAATACAACTTTTTTTAGAAAAAATAAACGGGAAATTGTGTTGAACGCAAAAAAAAGGCAGAGGATTTTTTCTCTGCCTTTTTAACGTTATTGATTAATCCGTTAACCGGCTTCTCCGTCGTTCAACGTTGGACCAGTGTAACTGCCTGAGAGCAATACAGGCATTTCTTGGAGGTCAATAACCTCTATTTCAGGTTTCTCATAAACCTTTTTTACTTTTTGTGTATTTTCCATTTTAATATAAGATTTTAAATGATTTGTTAGCAATTTTTACAATAAGTACACCCTGTGCGGAGCGGTTCAAAACCACTTCTTCGCGGTCGGAAACCGTAACAGAGTTTTTAAGAGTGCGGCCGTTGAGGTCAATGATTTGGTAACGCTGACCGGCTGAGGCTTCTATTACGATAGTCTTGTCTGATGACCAAACTTTAACATTGTTACCCGGAAGAATTTCAGATACAGGGGTTTCAATGTCGCCGTCTGAGTTGTCATTAGGTTCATCAGGAGTGATTACCGATGATACCTCGTCAATAAGGCGCACCTTGATACTTTCAGGCAGTACCGGCGCAGATTTGCTTGTGCCGTTGCCTTGAGTGAGGTAACAGCGGAAAGCCTTTACCGTGACGTTTTTGCCGATTCTTACAAAGTCGCCGGCATTAATTTCCGAACCCGAAGATTTAGCGGAAAAACAATAATCATTTTTGCCGGTATTATTTGCGCCCCATACTTTTTTCTGATAAACGCCGATGAACGTCCAACCGTTTATTGTCTTGCTGACAGATGTTTGTGTATTCGCTTTCAATGTTACTTTTTGAGTGATTGTAAACGTACTGCCGCTCGGCACAAAAAGATACGGAGTGTGTGCTTTTACAGAGGTAACTTTTCTCATTGTTGCCTCCCATTTTTTTGCATCAACACCAGTAAACTCGTAAAAGTCGCCGCCCGAATAGCCGCCTGCCTCAATGTCAAAAGGCAAAACTATCGTAGAGGTTACTCCGTTTGTAAATGTCCGGTTGAATGTTACATTGACGTTTTCGATGTCATTTTCAAGGGAATACGCAATGGTGTTTGCGGTGTAGTTACCGTCGAAGGCAACTG
>JAEEGL011141540.1_pt1 | contig 10473 bp, 8 predicted proteins | sample 9134231 | NCBI WGS metagenome assembly JAEEGL01 (sample SAMN16246548, study PRJNA631951) | gut metagenome | biome: gut microbiome; feature: rumen; material: fiber-attached | host: Bos | place: Iran: Karaj | collected 2018-10 | reverse complement strand
TGCGGCATTCAATTTGACCTTGCTCACCTCTCTTCGCAGCAGCGCCTTGGCACGTCGCATGCGCAGTTGCTCGAGCGTGAGTCCTTTCCAATCGTTGGTGTTTTCGGTGACGGGCACCATGATGTTGTTGTTCTCCATGTTACTCGTCTTCTTTAGCGTTAAGGAACAGTTTAGTTACAAATTTCGTGATAGGATCGACAATGAGTTGTCGCTTAAACGCGATAACCACGCCTATGATCAACAGGAGGACAAAAACCACCAATAGGTTTGCTCCCCACAATCCTATCCACTGTGACAGGAAGTGAATTAGTGTAGACACCAGGAAGAAGAGTGCGAAGCCTCCAACGATGACCAACACTGCCACAAAGGCAATGGCTGACAGCAGTACTGACAATTTTTCTACTGCGGTCAGTTTCTCATATTTCATTTCGAGCGAGAGGTACTCACGCCCCTCCTCGACCAGCCGTTTGTAGTCTAAGTCTTCCATAACATTGATGCACAATGCATAATTTAAAGCCCCCTCTCCTCTTGAGAAGAGGGGGTGTGAGGTAAATTAAAACAGTTTATTCTTCGATTTGTGCGCTGATTTGCTTGACGAGTTGTTCTACCTCGTCATCGCTGAAATCGATGCCTTTCTTCTTGAGGAGTTCCTTGATACGAGTGCGCAAATCTTCGCCTTTTTCAGGAGCGAACAGGATTGCGGTTGCACAGCCCACGATAGCGCCACCTAGGAATGCATAGAGAATGCTTAATGATTTGTTCATACCTTTAAGTTGTTAATAGTTAAGATGTAGGGACGCACATTGGCACGTCCGAGTAGTTAAAGGAGTTAAGTAGAACTTAGTCCTTGAGCTCTTCAGCGATTTCGTCGGCGAGTTCCTCAAGTTTGTCTTTCTTAAGGGTAACGCCTTTTTCCTTGAGGATATCAGCGATTTTGTTGCGAGTCTCAAGTCCTTTCTCAGGTGCGAAGAGCAATCCCACAGCAGCACCGGCAACGGCACCGCATACAACGGCTAGGATGATGTTTAGTGGTTTCATATTTCTATTTATTTAAAGTTATTATTCTAGACAAACTAGATGCACTAGAAGTTCTAGACACACTAGAATTTTGTGCAAAACTTGTGCCATCACGAAGAACGGCTTTCAAAAAATCGTGTAAAGGTAGCAATTCTTATTTTCCCCGCCAAATTTTTTGCCGAAAAAGTGCAATTTTGTCAGCTTTTCGACTTATTTGTCCATATGACGAAAAATGATTACCTTTGCGGGTTCATTTCTTCAAGACGGCATGGCAAGCAACGACATCATCATCAAGGGAGCACGTGTGAACAACCTGAAGAACATCGACGTGACCATCCCTCGCGGCAGTCTGACAGTGATTACCGGCCTGTCGGGGTCGGGCAAGTCGTCATTGGCGTTCGATACGCTCTATGCCGAGGGTCAGCGCCGTTATGTTGAGTCGTTGTCCTCCTACGCACGCCAGTTCCTGGGCCGCATGTCCAAACCCGAGTGCGACTTTATCCGCGGTTTGCCACCTGCCATTGCGATTGAGCAAAAGGTGAACACGCGCAACTCGCGCAGTACTGTAGGCACGTCAACTGAGATATACGATTACTTGCGACTGCTATTCTCGCGGATAGGCAAAACTTATTCGCCCGTGAGCGGTACGCTCGTCAAAAAGCACACTGCCAACGATGTTGTAGCCTGTGTCAATAGTTTGCCCGAGGGTACACGGTTTGCGCTGGTCTGCCCCATAGTTATCCCTGAGGGACGCGACCTGGCTGCGCAGTTATCAGTACTTGCCAAGGGTGGTTACTCGCGCCTGGAACATCATGGACGCTTCGTTGACATCAGCGCCGCTGACTCGACGGTAACTGACTACCGATTGCTCATCGACCGAATGAGTGTGACGCATGACAAGGGCGATGAAATGCGCCTGCTCGACTCGCTGCAGACAGCGTTTTTCGAGGGGCATGACCAATGCATCCTGCTGGTTTGGGATGAAGATGGAAACATCCACGAGCATCCGTTCAGCAAGCGCTTTGAAGTCGACGGCATCACCTTTGCTGAACCGACCGACCTGATGTTCAACTTCAACAATCCCATCGGTGCTTGTCCAACCTGCGAGGGTTTCGGGCGAGTGGTGGGCATTGATGAGAACTTGGTGGTTCCCGACAAGTCGCTATCGGTCTACGATGACGCCGTAGTCTGCTGGCGTGGCCAGACGATGAGCGAATGGAAACGTGAGTTTATCCACGTCGCCTCACGCCATGGTTTCCCTGTCCACCGGCCCTATTATGAGCTTACCCAGGATGAGCACGACTTGCTGTGGCACGGCGACGGCGACTTCCCTGGCATAGACGGGTTCTTTGAGTTTGTCAAAGCCAATTCCTATAAGATTCAATATCGCGTGATGCTGGCCCGCTATCGCGGCAAGACGGTGTGCCCCACCTGCCACGGCTCACGTCTGAAGCCCGAGGCTTCCTATGTCAGAGTTGCTGACAAAACCATTGGTGATCTGGTGCAGATGCCTGTGAGCGACCTGGCACAATGGTTCGCCACGCTTACACTTGACGCATCCGACACGACCGTTGCGCGCCGCTTGCTCACCGAGATCAACAGCCGCCTGTCGTTCTTGCTTGACGTGGGACTGGGCTACTTGACGCTCGACCGCCTGTCGTCATCGTTGTCGGGCGGCGAGAGCCAGCGCATCAACCTCGCCACCTCGCTGGGTAGCTCGCTGGTCGGCTCAATCTATATCCTTGACGAGCCCAGCATCGGCCTTCACTCGCGCGACACCGACCGACTGGTGGGCGTGTTGCAGAAGCTCAAGTCATTAGGCAACACCGTGGTGGTGGTCGAACACGACGAGGACATCATGCGCAGTGCTGATTATATTATTGATATCGGTCCCGAAGCGGGTCGACTGGGCGGACAGGTCGTGTACCAAGGACCATTCAAGAAACTGTCAGACGCCACTAACAGTTTTACGGCCCGATATCTGACGGGTGAATTATCAATACCGCTGCCGAGCCATCGTCGCAAGACCAAGAACTTTATTAGGGTGTGCGGTGCTGCCGAGAACAACCTGAAGGGTATTGACGTGAAATTTCCATTGGGTGTGATGACGGTAGTGACTGGTGTTAGCGGCAGCGGCAAGAGTACTTTGGTTACCGACATCTTGTACCGATCGTTGGCACGCCATCTGGACTTGAGTGCCGAAGCCCCGGGGTCGCACTCACGCCTTGAGGGCGACCTGGACCGCATCGGGCATGTCGAGTTGGTAGACCAGAACCCTATCGGCAAGTCGACACGCAGCAACCCCGCAACCTATCTGAAGGCATTTGACGAGATACGCCACATCTTCAGCGAACAACAATTGTCTCGGCAGATGGGTTACGGACCAGGGTTCTTCTCGTTCAACTCGCCCGGCGGGCGCTGTGAGGAGTGCAAGGGCGAAGGTACCATCACCATCGAGATGCAGTTCATGGCCGACATAACCATGCCCTGTGAGGCTTGTCATGGCAAGCGGTTCAGCCACAATGCACTGGATGTGGTCTATCATGGCAAGACTGTGAGCGACGTGCTAGAAATGACGGTAAACCAAGCAGTGGAGTTTTTCACCATGACTGGCGACGCCAAGGTTGTCAAACGTCTGAAACCACTGCAGGATGTGGGCCTGGGCTACATCAAACTGGGTCAATCGTCCAGCACCCTTTCGGGCGGCGAGAACCAGCGCGTGAAATTGGCCTACTATCTCAGCACTGAAAAACAGGTTCCCACCTTGTTTATTTTTGACGAACCCACGACAGGACTTCACTTCCACGACATCAACACACTGCTCAAGGCATTTACCCAGTTGATTGACCGCGGTCACACCGTGGTAATCATCGAGCACAACATGGAGGTCATCAAGTGTGCCGACCATATTATTGACCTAGGTCCCGAGGGCGGTGCCGCCGGCGGCCAAGTAGTAGTCACTGGCACTCCTGAGCAAGTAGCAGATTATCCCACAAGCTACACAGGCCACTTCCTCAAGGCCAAATTAGACGTTAGACGTTAGACGTTAGACATAAGAAACATAAGATGGCGTAAAAAAATGACCAATAAGTCATTTTTTAGTGGACAGCAATCGCCCGCTTTATAAAATTCCACTACTTCTCGAGCTTCTCTTGATCAAGCCGCCATTGGCCTAGAGTCTTTTAATGCTCATACAATCATATGGTTGATCTTCCGTGCGATTTGTCATCACTTGCATAATAATAATAATAAACTTTATGGATATAACGATTGATACTCATCGACATTCTTCATTTTTTCTATTAAAAAATCTACCCATCTCTGAGTGTATCCATAGTTTTTATTCATAGAGTCATATACACAGTAATCTGCATTTGTTCGTTCTGGATGGGTAGAGCCGTTGTTCGGCCTTACCTTGTACTTCTTCCAACATCTAGTATGTGTGTCTAAATTAAACTTATCTAATCTTTTGTTTCCTCTAACAATTTTGTGATCTCCAAGAGCTAATTGAACCTTTGCTACTACTTCGCTTGGTTTCATTTTGTCATTGTTTGATACTGGATGTAAAATATGTTTCTCCTTAATCAAAGTAACAACTCGATCAACATTTACTTTTTCTTGCTCCGTCAATTTGTCATAAGGATAGAATTGAATGGCTAATGTGTTTTTTGAATCATGATTGGCCACTTGGATAAGGAATGCTTTAAAAGCAAATTCTCCACTCCTAAGAATTTCTGTCGTTATTGCCGATCTATATCTATCAATAAAATCTAAAATCAGTTTTGCGTCAGAATTTTCTTTGACCGCCATCTGTAAATGTCGAGCAGAAGGAAATAATTGTAATGAGAAAGATAATGATTCCCTCAGGCAGTAATTCTCTCCAAATTCCTTTTCAACAATTTTATCAAAATTAAGAAGTAATGACTGACACTCGGCAAAAATATTTGCATCTATTTCAGGGATATATTTGTGCTCTATTTTGTTTCGCAATGGAATGAATAATTCTAAATTTTTCCGTATTGGATTGTTCTCTTGTTCAAAATATTTCCTCACACATGTTGATAGTTCCCAATATTGAAGTTCTCCATCAACTCTTTTATATCGATTCCTGTTCTTTTCTTTGTATATTGGTTTAATTCCCTTTCTAAATAATATTGCATGAAGTAGTGAAGTCCATGCAATACACATTAAAACGATATAACCACCAGATTTAAATTTGACAGCAGGCTTATTGTACATTTCAACAGCAAGTAATGCCGAATCCAATGCCTTTTCAAGGCTCTTTTTTACTTTTATCGGTAATCCTCTTGACATATATAATTGTATTATTTAATCCCCAAAAAATCACTTAAAGGACGAATCTTTGCCCGATAAGTATTTAATTGTTCTTTAAGATTGGGGCGGTTTTTAATCTCTATTGGTTTTGTTGAATTAAAAAGAAGTATTACATAATAAGAAGCACTCCGAGGTTCAAAACCATATTGTCGTAAGGTCTCACGAGTCCATATCTGAAAATGGCCTTTTGTCTTCAGCTTGAAGAGTTGAGCGTTTTCTCCATTAGTATGTAACAGGACGTAGTTGAGCCGTTCGAAGCCAGGAGAAACAAGTAGAGAGCCCTTTGAATCTCCAGCGCGAAGACAACAGATGCCCGTTTCTATCATTTTCTTATAAAGGTCTGGGCGTGCGTGATTGACCATCACCGTCACCTCTTCTGGATTTTCCGATATCTTTTTAAGGATCGATTCTGCCCGTGAGGAATCTTCAATTTCATGTTTACGACGAATTCCATATTCAAGGTACTCTAGGCTTTGATCTATACCAATAAACTTTCTGCCAAGCAAATTGGCAACGATTCCCGTTGTACAACTACCCGCAAAGGGGTCAAGAATGACATAGCCCTTTTCTGTGCATGATTTTATTACTCTGTAAAGCAATCTTAAAGGTTTCTGTGTAGGATGCTTGCCGCAACTTCTTTCCCAAGCTCCTGTTGAAGGTATTTTCCACACGTCAGGCATCTCCCTTCCACCATTCATTTGCTTAAGTTCTTCATAGTGAAAACAATGAATGGCTTTCGGGTCTTTCCTTGCCCAAACAATATACTCAGCAGAGAAATTAAATCTTCCGCCATAAGGTGTTGGTGGTGGGTCTGACTTTTGCCAAACAATAATGTTTAATATTTGAAAACCAAGCTCTATTAGACATTGCTCTACAGAATAGATATTGTGATAGGTCCCACAAACCCAAATCGTTCCATTATCTTTTAAGACATCACGACATTTTGACAACCAGTTTCGATTAAATGAATTAATACTCTCCAGAGAGGCAACTCGATCCCATTCGCCTTTATCACAAATCTTTATTCTTCCATTTTGTATAATATGCTTCTGGCTTGATAAAAAATAAGGTGGATCAGCAAAGATAACATCAACCTTCTCCCTTATATTTACTAAAACAAGATTCACGTCCCCATAATAAAGGACAAAGTTGTCATTATCATTATAATATGGTGCTATCATTACTTCTTTTTGCCGATTTCTTTGACTTTTGTGTAAATGTCACGAAGATGTACGCGATATTTCTCAAAATCTGCATAATTCGCATTGTTAATATGTATTTGTCCTTCAACAACGGCTCCAGTTTCAGATAATTGCGATGCACGGTGTTGATTGCTTAATAGAGGGTTGTTCTGAACGTCCTTGCTTGACAAAACCCAATAATCGATTTTATCGCGCCAAACAGCAATCCAAACGAATACATCGCAGCAACCAGGTTTGAGCTGCTGATAATTCATATCAAACTTTGATTTACTGTCGCTAGCAAGAGCTTTATTAGCCAATGTGCCTCCTCCTATTTTCTTAACAGCACGAGAGGCTTTAACTTCTACATGAATATCATCCAATAGCAGGTCGTATTCACCAGAATAAGATGGGTCTAATGCCTTGGTCGGTATTTTAAACTCGGGAACATGTTCCATCAGATGTTGCTGTCCCCAAGTTTCGCCAAAAGTACGTGGAGCTAATTCAAATAAATGCAAATATTTGTTACGCTGTAAGTATTCTGCCCTCATTTCCAAGTAGTCATCCAGTGTTATAACTCCTTTGGCAATTAGGTGTGAAATGGTGTACTCAAATTTATTAAAAGGGTACACAGCATATAGCCTGTCTAAAACAGAATCACTTAATTGCATTCTCTCTTCAGAAGACAATGATCTTTTGTATGCTTTTAATTCTTTAATTAACGTTTCCATTTTATTATTTTGATTGAGAATGAATATAGACTTGTTCTGTAGAGGTAATCCCAAAAATAGAATAGACAACCTTGTCCAATCGTCTTTGATGCTCTTCTGAATAATCGGACAACTGAAAACTAGTTACCAAATCACTAAGTTTCCTGTCTTGATCTACAGTTAGCTTTGGAAAAGGCAATGCCTGTAGATTCCCCTTCAGAACCTTAATGTCAGAGAACTTCTTTGTATAATAATAATGATATAGTGTGGAATTCATAAGTGCTGCAACACTTTTTATTGCTATGCTATCTAATTCGGGGATTAAGATATTGGCGCTGTTCAGGCATAAGCATTGCTTGTCATCATATGCGACAATCGGATATTTCGCAATAAATCTGTATATCAATTTCTCTGGTGCTCGGAAATACTCTGTCTTGGCACATTGTTGGAATGTCTCAGGTGAAAAGAGAATATATGACGATCCTTCTTTCAATGAAAATGGTTTCACTTGTTTACCTGTATATACAGGTTCTAATCCCTGTTCTAAAGTTTTCTTTACTTTATTTTTGTTGTCACCCGTCACTATTCCAAGTGCCCACTGGCTATGTGTCAAATCATCATGCCTCAAAGATTCCATTTTGTGTATGATAGATTTATCTAGCGTATTCATCTTATCTGTAATGATAGCCGCAGAAGAGTATTCAGATTTGGGTATTAGTATGTTTGTTTGCGTTACGCCATTACTTACACTATAGTTTTGTTCCTCAACATGTCCAACAGAAAATTTTAAACTAAAAAAGTCCGTAAAGACCCCATCAAATCGGTTATTGTACAAATCTATTTGATGAATAGTGGTCGAGTTCAACAGGAATTTTCGTATGTCGCTATGCGCCTTAATTTTTAATAATGAAGTCGGGAGAAGAAAATATAAAATACTAGACTCTTTTATATAATCGAGAGCCTTAACAAGAAACATAGATGCTCTTTCTTTTGATTTTACAAGAGGGTAATTATACACATATTCTCCAGCTTTGTCAGTACCCCAAGGTGGATTTGTATAAATATTGTCAAACCTTAATGGAAATTTTTGCGTTGCGTTAACAAACAGATCTCTTTTAAGGAAATCAACACAATATATCTGAGGTGTAAAAACTTTATCTGCATATTTAGCAAGTAGATTTGCAGAGGCAAGCATCACTGCTATGGGATTTATATCAAAACCATAGAGATTAGCCGGATTATTTGTTGATACTCTTAAAAGGAAAGCACCACTTCCACAGCATGGGTCCAAGAAAGTTTCATCGTCAGCAAGCATCTTATCCCCTAACATGTACTCTACTACTTTCTGGCTAGTATAATATTGTCCAGTAATATTGCGCTCGCCTTCTGAAATTAGTGACTGGTAAATAAAACCCAAGATATCATCATCTGAATCCCAAATATGTTCAGGTACGGGTATGTCAATCAAATCCATATCACAATACTTATTCAAGAAATTGCGAACATGAGTCTTATGGATAATCCGCTTATTTGTCAGCAAAGAAATAACCAAAGAGTACATGATGCACTCTATAGGTTTGTGCAATTCGATAATCATTGAAAGCAGCATGTTAGCTTCTTCGTCATTTACATAGCTGTTCGCCACTATACGTTTGGTGGATTTGGTCTTATTTGCTCTTTTTGTCAATTTGGTCTTGGAATCATTTTTTAATTTCTTCCAATTATACGCGGTTGCTTTACTAATTGATAACATTTCTATGTAACGATAAAATATTGTCTGTCAATAAAATTATATGATTTAATTCTCATTTTGATGCTCCAGTATTACTGCCAATTCAATCTCAGCAGATTATCTGTCTGCAACTTCAGTAGCTAGTCTATTTGCATGAAAGTATCGGGGGAAGTCTGACAGTTGTTGACAAGCCTATCGCTAACAGTTGTGGCATCTTTGTCCGGCTGTTCGGACGGCCACTTATTAGTATCCTGTCTTTCTGCCAATACGGCCTTAATTCTGATTATAATCTTTGCCATCTTGATGATATCTTGATTAAAATTTCAAGTGCAAATATACTAATATTTCTTGATATGTTGTGAGAATAATCGTGTTATTTGAAAAAAAAATGTTTTGAAGGCGTATTCTACAATTAGTCGGTCTTAATTCTATCATGCACATATACACCTGCCTCTTGTTAAAATTGGACTAAAAATATTTTACACTTAGCTAGTTAAAGAATCGGTATGCCGGCAAAAGGGGTAAATATCTTCTTTTATTTAATTGTTATATTGATTATCAGTTTTTTTTGTATCATCCAGGTAACACAAAAATCATTTCAGGCTCATTTTTTACTTGTTTATTGCAAAAAAACCTTATTACTATTTACAAGCAACTGATAATCAAAATACTTATTGATACTTTGTCATTTGTCGCCAAACGTCCGAAGTATAATAAACAAATCCTCATACTTTACCACATATTCTATTTCTATGTCCCTAACCAATTGAACGACAATAATGGGCACACGTGAGTGCGTCCTTAAACCATGTCTCAAAAAAAATTGTGCAAGTAAAGAGAGACCCTATTTGCTAGAGTTTGCAAAGACGCAACCAAATTTATTTAATTCTCAGATATCAATTGTCAATTATTTTCACTACCTTTGCAGCGAATTTTAGACTAAGGCATGACTGAACAAGTGAAACACGAGTGCGGCATCGCGATGATTAAGTTGCGGAAGCCGCTGGAATATTACAAGGAGAAGTATGGAACCTATTTGTATGGCTTGAACCTGCTGTACCTGCTGATGGAGAAGCAGCACAACCGGGGTCAGGAGGCTGCTGGTGTGGGCTGTGTCTACACGCATGCTGCTCCTGGTGAAGAATACATCTACCGCGAGCGAGCATTGGGCAGCAATGCCATCAGCGACATCTTCGGCCGCATCAAGAACGACATGCACGATTGCCTTGTGCGCGGCGTGTCGACCATCGACCTGCCGTTTGTGGGCGAGTTGTATATGGGACACCTGCGCTACAGCACCACGGGCAAGAGCGGCATGAAATATGTACACCCGTTCCTGCGCCGCAACAACTGGCCTTCGCGCAACTTGATGCTATGCGGCAACTTCAACATGACCAATGTGGAAGAGATTTTCGGCGACATCGTGAGTCGTGGCCAGCACCCGCGTGTGATGAGCGACACGGTGATTCTGCTCGAGCAGTTGGGCGAGTCGCTGGAC
>JAEEGL010164494.1_pt1 | contig 10473 bp, 9 predicted proteins | sample 9134231 | NCBI WGS metagenome assembly JAEEGL01 (sample SAMN16246548, study PRJNA631951) | gut metagenome | biome: gut microbiome; feature: rumen; material: fiber-attached | host: Bos | place: Iran: Karaj | collected 2018-10 | reverse complement strand
GAAGATTGGGGAAGGATGTGTATTGAACGCATGTTCTCCGGTGGACACGGCCTACCTGATTGGTGGACGTTGCCTTGATCGCTGTGAGGCATATTTTAAAATGGCGGTTTCTGCTCTTTGTGAAATGACCGATGGTCATTTCGATGAAGCCAGTTATGCGGATGATGGAGCAACGGCGCCTTTTCTTGTCAACGTAACGTGTCAGGGGAATGTGAATGATGATGTTCGGACACATCCGTTTGATGCAATTAGATGTCTTGACTACTGGAAGGAATCAGCGGTTTACTCTTCCCTGCGTATGGTGGAGCGTGATGATGGTGGAATGGTAGTCAACAGAAACCCCATAGGCCCTATGAATGTTTTTCTGGACAGGGGCTACATCTCGCCGCGTTTTGTTCGCGAGCCGCGCCTCTCGGCGCTTCGCTGGAAACCCTGGATCAGTAACTGAGGATTGATCATGAAGTTCAAGCTTATCATTGGTTGCGGAGGATCAGGATTGGCCACGATGATTGCGCATTGGCAGAGGCTTGCGTATGGTAGGAATCGCAATCCAGACTCATATTGCTATCTAGCAATTGACTCTGGTCGGAATGCGTTAATTGATTTTCAATCGGCAATGGAACGTTTGGGTGGAGGTGTTCGTCCATTGGTGCAGACGATCCAGATTGGGCGTGATGACAATAGAGTGGAGGATCTGGTTTACAAGCATTTCGTCGCGCCTTTTAAAGATGGCGGCAATGATGTGGGTAAGGCCCGTTTGCAGAAGCATTGGTGGCATGATGAGAATGGTCGCCCTTACCGAGGCAATCCAGGAATAATGGGTGTTGATTACAATGCTGTGGATTGTTATGGTTTTACATGGGATGGTTTACTCGCGATTGAGAATGCAATGCGTTATTTGATGGATTATGGCCTCCATGTGTGTTTGCATGGCGGGAGCCCGAGCAACATAATGGATGTAGATGTATATGTTATATCCAGTCTGGCCGGAAATACAGGGCGTGGTAGCTGGAGCTTGGTCGCGCTAAAGGTTCGTGAATGCATTTCGAAAAGATTTGGCAAAAATGTTCGAACGGTTGGTGTGTTATATGATGCGATGGTTTACGAGTCTATATTTAGGGGAGAACTGTATAAGCGGCAGAGGTGTATGGTTAACGCCATGACAGGTCTGTCAGAACTTTCCTGCTGGCTCGCAAAAAAAGAACGTGAGGATTCCTTCTCGTACCGATTACCTAATTTGCACGATCCGCAGAATGAGCGTAGCGATGTTATTGTAGCCGATGGTGATGATGAGAATACATGTGAAGGCCCCATTACGGAGTTGCGTTTGGTTCGTGAAGAACCTGGTTTTCAGTCACCGCTGGAATATTTCAAGGAAACTGCCGATGTGTTGTACTTGGACATGGCGGGTGGCGATGCGCCTATGCCAAGAATGAGTTGCGGTTTCACGTCTTCTGCTTTCGCCTCTGCTTCTTCCAATTATACCTCTTCGTATTCGGTCTCAGCATGTAGTTCGCGGTGTGACGCGTTTGAAGTTGAGGCGCCAAAGATTGAATGGTACTGCAAGACTGAGGCGTACAAAGTTGCAGTGAGAAGATTCTTGTGCAGTGATGATGATGTCTCTTCAGATGTCGTCCAGTTGTTCAAGACCGTTCCGTTGGACAATGTGGTCAGGGAACTGGGAGACGTCCGCCCCGATGACCGGGGAAGCCTTTTCCAACGCCTTGCATCTGTGCTGATGAAACGGGCGGAGTCGAAGTTTGCCGGATTTATGGAGCGACTTCCCCGGATGAAGGTGGAAGAGGCCATGGGCGAGATGGAAGCCATCGTCAAGAAGGTGTCGTCTGCAGATGTCGAGACTGCCATGGCGGAAGTCTTGCTGTCACTTGGCATGAAGGATGGCAGCCTTGACAATGTTTGCGCATTTGTGGAAGAAGAGGCAATTCGGGTTTTGCGCGGTAGTTCCGAACAAACCGTTTCATTGGGTCGATTGCGCGATTTTCTGTTGCAGTTACAGTCGGCCCTCACGAAGTCGGGAACTTCTGTTGAGGTCGTTTCTCCATCAATGTCGGCGATGGACGCCATGCGGAAGTTTGGCAAGAGGACGTTCCTTGAGATTCTATTTTTGCGCCCCGTATTTAGCGAGGGCAAGATTGCGATGTTGCTTCGCCGAGAAGGAGATGCGTTCTCGGGAATCATTGTTGATCAGTTCCTGTCGAACAATTACGAAGAATTGCGGCGCGCCGTTGACGGCTTGCGTGAGGGTGTGCTGAAGAAAGTCGCGGAATTGCGTTCAACTGTCCAGCAACTTGAGGAGAGCGGGCAAAGAGTATGTGAGTATTGGGAGAAGCATGGCTATGACGATGGGTTCGGCATGACCACCGGCGTCTCTGATGGCGAGGGAGCATTTCGCAGAATCTTTGCGGCACCGGACAACATATTTGATTCGATTGTTGAGGATAGGAGGGCGAACATTGGAAGTCACCGAATCCTGAAACCGATAGTTGAATCAAGGGAGCAGCTGTCGCATCTCTTAGAAGAATCGCTTCTTGAGACAGGTCTGGAGCGTGTGCGTGAGCGGCTGGTCGACCGAATGTTTATAGCGGACGAGAAGGTAGATGATGCGGTGTCGTTGGACCATGAAGTACGCGACATCATTGAGCATAACATCATGCTTAAGCAGGGCTTCATGGAAAACAACTTTGCATTTATGAAGGTGCTTGAAAGCAATCGGATATACTGGAACGAGGAGATCAAACGGCAACAAGGCAGCAATGATTCAATGGGGGAAATTGGTGATTTCTTCCGTAGAATGCTTGGTGTAGAGCTGATACGGGATTGGGATCATAGTTGTAAGCTGCCTGATGTGGATGAAATCAAATATACGATTGTAGGGACATTGTCGCATTGCAGTGCCGCGTGTAACGATCTTGATTGGGATGTGGGGGCTCAAAGTGTTGAAATGACGGTATGGGTGCCGTTTGCGATAAATGAAGACGGGTGGAAGGTGCGTGAACATGGATATGGGAAGTACATATCAAAAGTGGGGAGTTTTACGGTGCATGACATTACAAATCCGACATCTTCATTCTATGCCTATTTCTCGCGGACAAACTTCTTTATAATTACAAGTGGTGAACCCGTCGCATGGAAGAGGCGTAGAGGAGATGCTGGACCCGTCTTACATGAGGAATCTGAAGTCCGGACTGTCCATTTGTTTGATGTGTTTCGGTCATTAAGGTACTATATGGAGCCTGATATCGCTGAAAAGTTGATGGAAACGGAGCGTGAAGACGGCAAGTCCATCTTTGACAAAGACCCAAGTCTAGGTGGGCTTGGTTATCCTTCGCCGATCTATGTGAGGGACGCCAAATTGTCGGCGCTTCGCTGGAAACCCTGGGTTTCTGCACAAGAAACATCCCATGAAACTTTCTGATTCGAGTTCCTCAATTGGCATGAGATTTTTGGTATAATATTGCCGCAAACGATGAAATACAGTTTGACAGATTCTCGTAGTATGCATGTCGGCCCTTGCAAGGGCGGGCATTGGGAGGTTGTGGCGCAGAAGGGGAATTGGAACCATGCTGATTGACGAGATAAGTGCCGGAGAGACCGATACGCTTGAGTTCAAGCGGGATGTGCCGTCGGACAAGCTGCGTTTGCTGAAGACCGCGTGTGCGTTCGCAAACTGCAACGGTGGACGGATCGTCGTCGGTGTGGACGATGATCGCTCGGTCATCGGCGTGGAAGAGATGTCGGCGTTCAGGCTAGTAGACCAGCTCGCCTTCAAGTACATGAACTTCATCGAGGAGTGGGGTAGCGGGATTCCGCGAATCCAGGAGTTGCTCCAGAAGGCGGGTTTGCCACCATTGCATGTCGAGAACAGCGGCATGGATATCCGCTTCACCGTGTGGCGTAGTCCAAGCGGCACTTCCGATGTTAAGCAAAGTGCTACGCCAGTGACTACAGAGGAAACAACGGCCTCTAGGGAGAAAACTAGGGAGAAAATGCCGGCTACTAGGGAGAAAACTGCGGTTGCTACGGAGAAAACGACTTCCACTAGGGAGAAAATCATAATTTTCCTTTCTGAAAACCCAAGCGCCACACAGGATGTCATAGCGACTTCGATTGGATTGTCCGTGAAGGGTGTAGAATGGAACCTAAAGGCATTGAAGAATTCTGGCCGTATCCGCCGTGTCGGTCCCGACAAGGGCGGGCATTGGGAGGTTGTGAAGGAGTGAACTATGGCAAAGAAGTCTAGCAAAATAGCGGCGTTGAATATGACGCAGATCGATGCGGAGGCGGATGGCGGGACGGTTGTCGTCTCCGGGAACAACGTCTTCGCCTCTGGCAAGTCCGTGCGGGTGAACGTGCGCTCGGCGTCCGTGATGGCGGGCGTTTCTGTCCAGACTGGCATTTCCGTGTCTTCCTGCGGCAATGTAAGCATCAACAACTCCGTCGGGACGCGGCGTCTTGATTACAAGCGTACAGGGCGCATCTCCTCGTCCTGCTCGGACAACGTGTGTGTGCCGCCTGGAAAGACGCTTTCAATAGGCGGCTCAATGTCCGGCAATGCGCAGGTCTGCGAGGACGCTACTTTGATCTGCCACGGCTCTTGTTCTGGCAACGTCATGATCGCGGAAGGGGGATACTTCCAGTGCTTTGGCTCGATGAGCGGCAACATCACGAACAACGGTGGCGGCTACGAGATTCTCGGCTCATTCTCCGGAGAGGTTTATGGCGAGTCGGATGATGAAGACGAGGATAACGAAGCCGTGTACTATGAGGATGACGAGGAAGAAACTGACGAAGACGAAGAGGAGGATGACGAAGACGAAGAGGAGGATGACGACGAAGAAGATGATGAAGACGGCGAGGAAGATGACGAAGACGACGAGGGATCCTATGAAGACGAGGACGAAGACGAGGAAGAAGATGATGATGACGGCGACGAGGAGGATGATGAAGATAACGAGGATTACGATATAGATGAAGACAATTAAGGTGGTGAACATTGTGACGTTAATCTGCCCTGCGCGCAAAAGGAATATGGTATAATAATGGCATAAACAATGAACGGCGACATCAGAGAGAGGCTTGCCTTGAAATGCAAGTGCACATGCGGCGCGTCCACTGACACGCAGCTGTATGAGGTTGTCACACTACACCTCTAGTAGACCGGGAGCATCAAAATGAAGAGTTCATGTGAAAGTCAAGTTGTGAATGCGACACACCAATCGCCTCTTGATACAGCCGAGAAAACGGAGAGCGAGCAGGTGTCGGCTACGAAGATCATCGGTTCAGGGAAGTGGGAGGCTTCTGAATGGGTACGACAACTCAAGGAGCGTCCCGCTTGCACGCCAGCATATCCATGGAGTAAGCTGAGGAAGAAGCTGAACGGCCACCAATGGGCGAACTTACTTGCGGCACAACCATGTTTTGCCGACAAGTGCGATTGGGGGAAGTTTAATGGCTTTGACTGGGCATCTTTGCTTTCAGTCCAACCGCAATTCGCGGACAAGTGTGAATGGGGGGCGATTGTTGGTGCAGAATGGTGGGTGAAGCTGCTTCGCAAACAACCGCAGTTTTCTGACAGATGTGGCAAATGGAATGATTTTTCGAGTCGAGACTGGGCAATTCTACTCGCGTCGCAACCCCAGTTCGCCGAAAAATGCGATAAGTGGAACAATTTCTCTGAACGGGTTGGGGTGGTGTTCCCTTGGGGAATACTGCTTCATTCACAGCCACAGTTCGCCGACAAGTGCGACAAATGGGATGAATTCCTTGGACAAGATTGGGCAGACTTGCTCGCGTCGCAACCTCAGTTTGCCGATAGATGCGACTGGGAAAAGCTTAATGGTCTAGATTGGGTGTCATTGCTTTCGGCTCAGCCGCAGTTTGCGGACAGATGCGACATGTGGGATTATTTCGGCGAGAGCGGGTGGGTAGACTTGCTCTCATCGCAACCTCAGTTTGCGGACAGATTCGACAAGTGGGGTGATTTTAGAGGTTTTAACTGGGTGCATTTGCTTGGTCGGCAACCTCAGTTCGCAGACAAGTGCGACTGGAGGACGCTTGACGGTGAGAACTGGTTAAGGCTGCTTCGGCTTCAACCTCAGTTTGCGGACAGGTGCAATCTTTTAAAGCTTCCTGGATGGGCATGGGCGTTGTTGCTTGTGAGTCGGCCATCTTTTGCTGACAAGTGTGATTGGAAAAAACTTTCTGGCAAAGATTGGGTTTCGCTGCTTACTTCTCAGCCTCAGTTTCCGGATAAATGTAACGATCATGTCAAGTTAATGATGGAATCTTTGTGGTTCGGACTGTATGCTCCCCGGCCTCAGTTCGCGGACAAATGTGATTGGACGAAATTGGATCGTGGTGACTGGGAGATTCTATTGGCGTATCAACCGCAGTTTGCGGATAGGCGCGACTGGAATGATATCTTTTGGTATAATTGGATTGAGTTGCTTACATGGCAACCACAGTTCGCGGATAGATGTGACAAGTGGGCATACTTCCGAGGAACAGACTGGTCTGATCTGCTCACGTCACAACCGCAGTTTGCAGATAAATGCGAGAAGTGGGACGAGATATCTGTCTCAGAGTGGATGGTATTGCTCGCATCACAACCTCAGTTCGCTGACAAGTTTGACAAGTGGCATGAATTCAATGGAGGTAATTGGTGGGTGTTGCTGGAAAAACAACCTCAATTTGCTGACAAGTGTGACTGGGGGAAGTTGGAAGGTGCAGATTGGTCGTCACTTCTCGTTTCACAGCCTCAGTTCGCGGACAAGTGTGACAAGTGGGGCGAGTTCAACTCTAGATGCTGGGAAATTCTGCTTAAAGTCCAGCCACAGTTTGCCGACAAGTGCGACAAGTGGGATGAATTCTCTACCCAGGATTGGAAGGAGTTGCTCTCACTCCAGCCTCAGTTTGCGGACAAGTGTGACAAGTGGGATACGTTTGATTTTCTTGTCTGGCAATCTCTAGTCAAAGCCCAGCCGCAGTTTGCGGAGAGAAGCGAGTGGAAAAAACGGCTGCGTGAATATGAGGAGTCGCAGTCTCATATCATGTTTGACCTCAAAGCGTTTGAGTCATTATAGGGATGAAACCTTGCTATGAGATACGACAACATGGACAATCTTACAATGAAGAATTCTTGTAAAGTGGGCGGTGAAGTGCCTCACAAGTGGCGTGTGAAGGCCACTTGGAGGTTTTGTAATCTATTCTCCATTGCTGAAGTTATTGACATGCTGTGTATTGCGTGTTCGTGTGAGTAACACTGAAGGTTCACTTGCCACCTAAGAGATAACAATTTTCTCGATTTGCATCCCAATGTTTATCTGATTTTGGTATAATATTGCCGCAAACGATGAAACGCAGTTTTACAGATTCTCGCACTTGGCATGCCGCCCCCGACAAGGGCGGGCATTGGGAGGTTGTTGAGGCGTGAAGTACCGCATCTTCATATCCAGCGTGCAGGATGAGTTCGCGGCAGAGCGCCGTGGACTCAAGGAGTATCTGCTCAAGGATGCGCTGCTGCGTGAATATGTAGAGGATGTATTCATCTTTGAGGATGTCCCGGCGGAGAGGCGGCAGCCGGGCGCGGTGTATGTGTCGGCCGTTGAATGCGCTGACATTTTCATTGGCTTGTATGGATGTCGGTTCGGTTATGTGTTTCCAGACGGCACGTCGCCAACTGAACGCGAGTACGACGCGGCGGCTAAGAAGGACATTCCCTTGTGGCTCTTCTACTACGACAAGGGGGGCAAGGTTGATGGGCGGATGGCGCGGTTGCGTCGCAGAATAGACGCAGAACACACGCGTCGCGAGATTCATTCCGATGTCGAACTCTTCCGAGAGGTCTATAATGCGTTCGTCTCGCTTCTGCGTGAGAGGCGTCAACTTTTCCACGAGCCGTTTGACGTCGCAGTGGCGAGGAACATGACGATGGCAGACATAGATGCTGGTGTCGTCGAGTGGTTCGCGAAGACGGCTGAGAAGGAACGCGGCTTGCCAGCATCCCTGTCGGCATCGCCTGAAACCTTGTTCAGGCATCTGCGGCTCATGGATGGCGACAGGCTTACCAACGCCGCGATGCTGCTGTTCGGGAAGGATCCGCGCAAGGTCTGCCTATCATCCATGGTCAAATGCGTTTTCTGCGCTGGAAGGGAGTATCGGCGTCCGTTCGTCCAGCAGGTCTATGAAGGAACGCTTTTCAACCAGATAGATCAAGCATGGCTCTTTGTGCTGTCGCACATTGATCGAGAGGTCGGGTTTGTCGGCGATACTGTCGAGGCGAAGCAGTCGTACGACCTTCCGAAGGATGCTGTTCGCGAGGCAATAGTAAATGCGGTGGCGCATAGAGACTACTTCAGCAAGGCGTCCGTCGAGGTGCGCCTCTTTTCAGACCGGCTGGAAGTGTGGAATCCAGGCGAAATGCCGGAAGGTCTGCCGCTGTCGTGGCTTTATTCGGAACATCCTTCGCTGCCATATAATTCGTTGCTTGCAGACCCGTTGTATCTTGCTCGTTACATTGAACGTGCTGGAACAGGCATTGATGTAATCGTTGACGGATGCAGGGAACTCGATCTTGCCCCGCCCAAGTTTGAGGTACGGCACGGATTCTTTGTCGTGACGCTGTATAGACGCGGATTTTCTGATGTTGTTGCAACCAAAGAAGTATCTGTCGCGTCACAAGGGCTGAACGCGCCAACGAGAAAAACCAGTAAGAAAATCGGTGTGAAAACTGGTGTGAAAATCGGTGTGAAAACCAATAAGAAAACTGGTGTGAAAAAGACGAGAAGACACCAGTTGAGGACTTCAGATGCAATCATCGAAATGATGCGCGTCAATCCTTTGATTAGTTATGTGACGCTGGCCAAGATGCTCGGCAAGGCGGAAAGCACAATAATCTGGCAGATCGCCAGATTGAGGAAGAGTAATCGTATTCGCCGCATCGGCCCCGACAAGGGCGGGCATTGGGAGGTTGTTGAGGCGTGAAATACCGTATCTTCATATCCCGCGTGCAGGATGAGTTCGCGGCGGAACGCCGTGTGCTTACGGAGTGCCGCCGCCCCATGCGGATGTCGCGCCCCCCATCACGCTCCCCCTCTAAGATAGAGGGGGTGCCGCGTCAGCGGCGGGGGAGTATGATGTCCGGCCTTGCCGAAATCAAGAAGGCGGCCGACAAATTGGGCGTCGTGGTCGATGAGACATTCATGGAATTGGAGTTGACGCCTAAGCACGACGCCGCAAGAAAGGGCAAGGAGGTCTCCAATGGGTGATACGAACTGGGTGAAGAACTTCACGCCTAAGGTCGATGGCGATGCCGAATGGGCGGCTGGTATGCGATACCTCTTTGACGACGCCAACGAGAAGATCGGCGACGTGCAGAAGGCCATCACGTGCTTAATGCGCCGTGCGCAACTTGGAAACGCGAACTGCATGCGCCCGCAGAGGCTCTACCTCTTGGACGAGCCGTCGGCCGGATTGTCGCCCAAGTCCGCGCAGGACATCATCGAGCGCATCCGTCGCTTTGCGAAGGATGATGCAAAGCGCGCAATCGTGATGGTCGAGCATCGCCTTGATCTTCTTGCGTGGATCGACCGCGCCGTGTTCCTGTCGCAAGGTCAGGTCAAGGCCGAGACATCCGATTCCCGCCAGTTCCTCGATCCAAACTGGCTATCAAAGAACTATTTTGAGTAAGGGGGCGAGAAGAAGACGATGGCAAAGAAAGCAAACAAATTGGCGGCGTTGAACATGAGGCAGATCGAGGCGGAGGCGGAGGACGGGGCGGTTGTTGTCTCGGGGAACAACGTATTCGCCTCTGGTCGGTCTGTGCGCGTGAATGTACGTTCGGCATCTGTGGTTGCTGGGGTTTCCGTCCAGTCCGGCATTTTCGTGTCATCTTGCGGAAACGTGAGCATCAGCAACTCTGTCGGGACGCGGCGTCTTGATTACAAGCGTACAGGGCGCATCTCCTCGTCCTGCACGGACAATGTGCGTGTGCCGCCTGGGAAGACGCTCACAATCGGCGGCTCAATGACCGGCAATGCGGAAATCTGCGAGAACGCCACCTTGATCTGCCACGGATCATGCACCGGCAACGTCGAGATTGCAGAAGGTGGATTCTTTGAGTGCCACGGCTCGATGAGCGGTAATGTCACCAACAACGGCGGCGGGTACGAGATTCACGGTTCCTTTACCGGCGAGGTCTACGGCGATTCGGACGACGACGAGGAAGATTACGATATAGACGAAGACAATTAACTCACTCTCTAAAAAACATTTCGGGTAAACTCAATCTCAAGAAAGGAAAACAAAAATGAAGAAGAATAAGTTGCTGATTGCGATTGGCGCAGCCGTGCTGGTTGGCATCGTGTCGTTACTGGCATACAAGGCGCAGAATAAATCGCCTTCGGAAAATGTAATTCGTATTGGTGCGATATTGCCCTTAACTGGTGATTTTTC
>JAEEGL016876707.1_pt1 | contig 10474 bp, 6 predicted proteins | sample 9134231 | NCBI WGS metagenome assembly JAEEGL01 (sample SAMN16246548, study PRJNA631951) | gut metagenome | biome: gut microbiome; feature: rumen; material: fiber-attached | host: Bos | place: Iran: Karaj | collected 2018-10 | reverse complement strand
TGAGTATAGCTGTTATACTTAACCGAGAAGAAACGATATAATGGCAATAGGAAATAAAAAAGGATACAAATATGACCATCAAAGAATTACTCAAAGGCGTTGATTATCAGGTGCAGCAGGGCGGACTCGACCGTGAGGTAAGTGCGCTCGTCTACGATTCGCGCAAGGCTGAGAAGGATTGTGCATTCGTCTGTATTTCGGGTGCGGTGGCTGATGGGCACAAGTTCGTGCCTCAGGTCTGCGAGGAGGGACCGGCCCTTATTGTAGCCGAGCATGAGATCGAAGCGGCTGAGGATGTGACGGTCGTCATCGTTGACAACTCGAGACCGGCTCTCGCCTATATGTCGGCAAACTACTTCGGTCATCCGGCTGAAAAGCTGAAACTGATCGGTGTCACCGGTACCAAGGGCAAGACGACCACCACCTATATGGTCAAGACGATGCTCGAGGCAGCGGGCCATAAAGTCGGTCTGATCGGTACGATCGAGACAGTCATCGGTGATGTCCATACGCCGGCTCTCAATACGACTCCCGAATCCTATATACTGCACGAATCGTTTGCGGAAATGGTCGAAGCCGGATGCGATGCGGTCGTGATGGAGGTGTCTTCACAGGCATTTAAGCTGGACCGTACGGCGGGTATCCTCTTTGATATCGGTGTCTACACGAACCTCGCGCCCGATCACATAGGCGCGAACGAACATGCCTCATTCGAAGAGTACCGCGACTGCAAGGCCATGCTCTTCAGACAGTGCCGTCTGGGTATCGGCAATATCGATGACGAGCATTATGACGAGATCTTCCGTGACGCGACTTGCGAAAAAATGACTTACGGTTTTTCTGAAAAAGCAGATCTGCGAGCGTCCAACGAGCAGCTCGTCGCACGCGATGACTACCTTGGGATCTGTTATGATCTTTCCGGTGTTCTGAATATGCGCGTCGACGTGGATATGCCGGGCGATTTTTCTGCCTACAATTCGATGGCGGCGATAGCAGTCGGACTGCAGTTTGGCGCTACACCGGAGATCATTGAGGAGACGATGAGGAATCTCCATGTACGTGGGCGCGTGCAACGGGTCGAGACAGGTCGGGAGTGCACACTGCTGGTCGACTATGCGCATAATGCCATGGCGCTTGAAAGCCTGCTCGTGACCCTGCGCAAATATGACCCCAAACGCCTGGTCTGCATTTTCGGGTGCGGCGGCAATCGGTCCAAAGACCGCCGGTTTGAAATGGGAGAGGTCTCGGGCAGACTTGCGGATCTGTCGATCATCACTTCCGACAATCCGCGTTTTGAGGAGCCGGAAGCGATCATCGAGGATATTAAGACGGGGATCGGCAGGACGGACGGCGAATATGTGACGATCATCGACCGCGCTGATGCCGTGCGTTACGCGCTGGAACATTATCAGAAAGGCGATGTGATCGTGCTCGCCGGTAAAGGTCACGAGGATTATCAGGAGATCCGTGGCGTCAAGCATCATATGGATGAAGTGGAACTGGTCGAGGCTGCGCGCAGAGCTCTGGACGCATAGATGAACAAGACTGAAAAAACAATTGCACAGATCATTGTCGACATCACTCACAGCAAAGTCGACAAAGTCTATGATTACCGCATACCTGAGGCGCTGGCCGGGCAGGTGCGGGTGGGCACGCCGGTACACGTGCCCTTCGGCCGGGGGAATCGAGAGACCCTCGGCTTTGTTGTCGGATTGAGTGATCACAGCTCTTATGACGATCTCAAGGAGATCGCAGATATAGCGCCGGACGGAGCGATGGCAGACCAGACGCTGGTCTCGCTGGCTGCATGGATGAAGCATGCCTATGGCGGTACGATGAATCAGGCGCTCAAGACCGTATTGCCCGTGAAGCAGAAGGGAAAGGGCAAAAAGACCCGGACCGTGACTCTCGCGATAGGAGAGGAGCAAGCACAGGAGCTGCTCATGGAAATGGCGCAAAAGCGCCAGGCTGCGCGGGCAAGGCTCCTGGCTGCTATGATCATGACCCCGGTAATCGAATACAGCCTGCTGACCGAAAAAGTGCATGTGACGCGCGCTGTGGTCAGAGCTCTGGAGGAGAAGGGCATCCTGCGTGTGGAAGAGGGCGCCGTCTATCGGGATCCGCTGGCGGCGGGAGAATCTTCCTCCGCGTCCGGCGCACACTACCTTCGCACCCGGGAGTTCTATGAGAATACTCCGGAGCAGGAGAGCGTATTGGCTGCTTTTGACAGACACCTGCGAGAGCTTGACAGCCGCCCGATGCTGATCTACGGCGTGACGGGAAGCGGTAAGACGCAGGTCTATGTCGAGATGATCCGGCGCACGGTCCGGAGAGGGGAACAGGCGATCGTCCTGATCCCGGAGATCGCGCTCACCTATCAGGTCGTCTCATATTTCTATGGACTCTTCGGCGGCCGGGTGTCGATCCTTCATTCACGGCTGTCCGCTGCAGAGCGGGCCGACCAGATGCAGCGTGCAAGAGACGGGGAACTCGATGTCATGATCGGACCGAGGAGCGCGCTGTTTACACCGTTTAAACATCTGGGTCTGATCATTATCGACGAAGAACACGAGCCTGCATACAAAAGCGGGCAGGTCCCCCATTATCATGCGAGGGAGACTGCGCAGAAACTGTCAGAGCTGACCGGAGCCAGACTGGTCATCGGATCGGCGACACCGTCGCTCGAAGCGTTTTACCGGGCTCAGGAGGGAATATACGATCTCCGGATAATGGAAAAGCGCGTGGAGGACAGGCCGCTGCCGAAGGTGAAAGTGCTTGATCTCGGCGAGGAGCGCCGCAGGGGCAATCGGTCGCTGATCAGCGATTATCTGCGCGAGGCGATCGAGGAGAGGCTTGCGCGCGGTGAACAGGTGATCCTCTTTCTCAACAGACGGGGATGGGCGGGGTTCGTCACATGCCGCGACTGCGGACATGTCATCAAGTGTCCGCACTGTGACGTCGCTCTCTCAATCCACCGGGACGGAAAAATGCGCTGTCATTACTGCGGATATGAGACGCAGTCTCTGCATGTCTGCCCGGAATGCGGCTCCACACATATCGGCGGTCTGTCAGTGGGTACGCAGCAGGTGGAAGATGAGCTGAAGGTCCTCTTTCCCGAAGCCGGCGTGCTGCGGATGGATGCCGACGCGACGCGTGGGAAGGAGGGGCACGGAGCGGTGCTCTCGGCCTTTGCCGACGGTAAGGCGCAGATCCTGATCGGCACGCAGATGATAGTCAAGGGGCACGATTTCCCGCTGGTCACGCTGGTCGGTGTGCTCATGGCGGATATGTCGCTGTATGCGAGCGATTACCGGAGCGGTGAGAGGACCTTTGAACTGCTCACCCAGGCGGCCGGACGCGCAGGGCGCGGTGAAAGGGAGGGTGAGGTCGTGATCCAGACATTCACTCCCGAACACTACGCGATCGTCCATGCGGCGCATCAGGACTATGACAGTTTCTATAAGGAGGAGATGGCTTTCCGTTCGATGTTGGGTTATCCGCCCGCCTGTCATATGCTTGCGGTGCAGCTCTCCGGCGAAGATGAGACATCGCTGTCGGTCGCTGCTGATTATTTGAAAAAATTCACTCTGAGACTGAGTGAGAAAAGCGAAGCATTTCAGATCATAGGACCGAGCACACCGTATATAGGAAAGATCAAGGACGTCTACCGCAGGAATCTGTATATCAAGAATGAGAGCTATGAAGAATTGATCCGCATGAAAGACTATCTGGAGGAGTATATCCGCATCAACAAAGGATATGACCGCATTTATACGCAGTTCGATTTCGACCCCGTGGAGAGTTGATTGAAGACAATTGTGTACGCTTGACCTTAAGTTCCACGCACAAAATGAGACATCGGAAATCTGTTGTAAAGGTAAAAACAAAATTATTTAATAATTTTCAGAAAAATTGTTGACAATTCGTAAAATGCGTGCTAAAGTCTAATCAGAAACAGGAAACAAGCACACAGGAGGTGATTCCGATGGGAAAAGATAGTACACCGGACATCGCAGTTCAGATGTCAATATCCCGTCGAGTCCGTTGATCCAGACGAGAGCCACTATAAGAGCTTCAACAGGGAGCTGAAGTGGGAAGGACAAGACCTAACAGAAGAGGATCCGGACCGTTAAGAGTGGCATCTGACCATGTGTTTTCAATTAAATAGCTACAATAATCAAAAGATTACAGAAAGAGGTAAAGTCCCATGGGCTGATAAACACCCAATTGATTGTAGCAAAGCATGAATGAATCCCGGCCGCGCTGAGCGCGGCCGGTTTTTTATTTCTGCCCCGGTGTCTGTCTGCATGCGTTGCGCTTGATTTTGGAATTATGTATACTGGCTTCAGCAGGACTATGTTTAAAGAAGGAGAGAATTATGCCTACTTTTAAAGAGATGAAAAAATCGGCGAGGGGCTCTGTGAAAAAGCACTATGTCCTTTTTGTGGCGATGATAATCATCATCACTTTCATCTGCGAAGGCCGGTCTGTGATGACATCGTTTACAAGTGCATATGACTCGCATTACGCCAGCACATCGAAGGTCAATTCAAAGTCATTTACTTCAAAGCAATCGACCAACAGTCTGGTCTTGAATGAACTGGCAAGCAACCGGACTGACAAGGCGGAGGAGATCGCGCAGAACGCGAAGGACAAGAACAAAAACAAAGTGCCTGAAGCCGGCAAAGGCGGGACGAGAGGCATCGCCTCCGGCATCGTCAACACTGTCAGTTCCGGCTCTGTGCTAATAGTAATAAGCAATGTGCTCAGCAAGGTCTTCAGGAGCGGATCTGTGGCAAATTTCCTGATCGTCTTTGTCATGATCATCATTTTCCTATGGTTCTTTGTCTTTGTCCGAAATATCGCTGAGGCGGTTCAGGCACGTGTCTATCTGGAGTCGCGTATCTATGACAAGACGCCGCTCTCGCGCGTGTTCTTCTTTGTCCGCAACAGGAAATGGCGGAGAGCAGCCTGGATCATGCTTGTGAAATATGTCTATATGATGCTCTGGTCAATGACGATCGTCGGACCGCTCATTAAGCATTTCTCTTACCTGCTGGTGCCTTATATCGTATCTGAGAATCCCGATATGAAGGCAAACGAGGCGATCACGCTCTCCCGCAAGATGATGAACGGGCACAAATGGGAAGCTTTCAAACTCTACCTGTCCTTCATCGGATGGCTGCTTCTCGCTATCCTGACATTCGGTCTGCTAGAGTTCCTGTTCGTGGCACCGTATTTGGATGCTACCAAGGCTGAGTATTACGCTCAGCTGCGCAGGATCGCCAAAGAAAACGGGATAGAGGGAACCGATGCTCTGAACGATGAGTATCTCTTTGAAAAGGCCGACAGGGCCGTGCTCGAGAGAGCGTACGCGGATGTCATTGCCAAGGAAGAGCAGGCGGAAGCCAAAGAGCAGACCGTTGAGATGGGCAAAGTGACAGCCTTCTTTGCCAAGTATTTCGGTCTTTGGATCGGATCGACAGAGATGCGCAATCACTACCAGGAACATGAGAACCTCAAATTCATGATCGATCAGCACAAGATGCGACTGGAGGGGGAAGCTTACCCGACGAGACTTGCGCCGATATACTATGAGCGCAAAAAGAAAGACAAAAAGAAAAAGAAAGATAAGCCGGAATCCTACAACTGGCTGCGTGTCTACACCGTGTGGAATGTGCTGGCTCTGTTCCTGATATTCTGTTTTGTGGGATGGGCGTGGGAGGTCAGCCTCCATATCATCAAAGACGGTGTGTTCGTCAACCGCGGTACATTGCACGGTCCGTGGCTGCCTATCTACGGCGCCGGCGGAGCGCTGATCATCGTGCTGCTGTCGGCATTCCGCAAGAATCCGATCGCTGAGGTCATCCTCACGGTCGTGGTCTGCGGGCTCGTCGAGTATCTGTCTGCCAAGATCATCGAGGACGGCAGCTTGACCCGCTACTGGAATTACAAAGGCTATTTCCTGAATCTTGACGGACGCATCTGCTTCGAGGGAATGTTTATCTTTGCGGTCATGGGTATGGTTGCGGTCTATCTGGCAGCTCCGGCCCTGGACAATCTGCTGTCAAAGGCTCCGACAAAGATCTTCATACCGATCGTCGCCGCTTTGATGGTGCTGTTCATTGTCGACTTTATCTACTCGGGTGATCATCCCAATGGAGGCGCCGGTATCTCAGAAGATCTCTGTATCGGCGGCTGGCCTCAGACGATAGGCAGCAAGGATAAACTGCCGCTCACAAAGAGTGAGGCAACCGTATTGAATGACAACATCGACGATGTCCGTACATTGATCGAAGCGGGCGTGCCGATCTCAAATCTTGATCAACTGGAACTGGCACGAGAGAATGGCTTGATGGAAGCAGTGGAAAACGGCACATATTCTTATATCGTCTATACACCGCAATTGCAGGAGATCAGAGCACTGGAGTAAGGGTCATGCCGTATACTGAAAAACTATACTCCGTTAAAGAAGTGATGCAGCTTTGCAGCATCACGCGCAAACAGTTGTATATCTATGAAGAAAAAGGGCTGGTCCTTCCGCAGAGAAACCGGGACAACCGGTATCGTCTGTATACGGAGGATCAGCTGATCAGAATCGAACTGATAAAAGAATGCCGCAGCCTCGGATTCAATTTTGAGTCTATCGGTGAAATGCTGACAGACATGAATCCAAGGTCTCTTTGGCTGTCCATTCAGCAAGCGATGGCGGATGCACGGGAAAAGCTTGACAAAAGCATCCGGCAGTACGAGAGCAGTATGGCCCGCTACACCTCCATCATCGAAGCGACAACGCTGCTGGGAGGAGAGCAGCCCGAGGTCAAGAGGGAGAAGATCGAAGGGCAGAACACGATCTGTTACGAATTTAAAGGTAACTTCTTTGATGATATCATGACCTTTTATACGGAGTACGCTAATCTCGAGCGGCTGATCAAAGACGGAGGTTATACAAAGATCTCCGGTAAGCGTGAGTGTTTTACTCGGGTGTTCGATGAACAGTATGATATCAATACCGGAGAACAAGTCATCAGCCTGTCGTATCAGATCAAAGAAGATGCTTCGGATGATCCGCATTTTAAAAAGATCGAACCCTTTGAGGCCTTGACATTGATCCACATAGGCAGCTACACAGATCCGCTGATCACTTCTTACCGCAAGATCACCGATTATGCGGCGGCAGCCGGGATCATGCTTTCTGCCGTGTCATATGAAGAACATATCATCGAGCCTGCTTTCGCATACAACAACAGCGATATGTGGGTCACCAAGATCACTATTCCGACAGCCTGATCGCTTCTTACAGAGAGTTTCATTTTCTTTTCAGATAGCTCTTGAGTTTCCCGCGGGGTAAAGTTCTATACTTACCATATCAAGTGTTCCATGCTGTGGCATTTGTAGTAAAGGAGGTAGATATATGAGCAAGAAAAAACTGATCTCACTGCTGTTGACACTGGCTATGACCATGAGTCTCCTGGCAGCATGCGGAGGATCCAAGAGCGGTGGATCCGCTTCGGCTGAAGATGCGGCTGACACGATCCTGAAGAGTTCGGTCATCTACACGGTTGCCAGCGAGGATCCGGTCTCGGGAGGCGTCGCGATCAAGGACGGCAAGATCCTGGCTGTTGGCGAGGACATGGACAAATACACGGGAGAGGATACGGAAGTCGTGGATTATGGCGACAAGATGATCATGCCCGGTTTTGTCGATGCGCATACGCACTCGATGGTCGAGCCGTCAGTCATCGGCGTCGATGTCACTTTTATTCCTGATATGAATGACGCTACCAAGGCTGTGCAGGCATATCTTGATGAGAACCCGGATACTGACTTCATCGTAGGTGGCGGTTGGTATGCGCCGATCTGGGGTGGAGATGACCCCGACAAGTCTTATCTTGACAAAGTTTCCAAAGATATTCCTATCTCACTGACTGACTTTGACCACCACAACAGGTGGGTCAACAGCAAAGTCCTTGAGCTGGCGGGTATCGATGCTGAATTCGCCAAGAAGTTCAATGAGGAAAAAGGCGAGCCTATGATCAAGGTCGACGACAAGGGAGAGCCGACCGGTTATCTGACCGAGCGTGCGACAGACCTTCTGCTCGATGTCGAGCCGAAGGCCACAATCGAAAATGTCGAGACCTGCATAAATGTCTGGAGTACTTACGGCGTTACGACTGTCAACGACATGAATCCGTGGGCACCTGCCGATGACATTTACTATGATCATCTCGAAAAACTTCGTGACGAGGGAAAACTGCAGGTGCGTCATACATTGGCTCTTCACGCGGACAGCAGCGAAGAAGATATTGAGAAATGGATCAAGCGCTGGAACAGCAAAGACGACGATTTCCTGAAGTTCGGCTCATTAAAGATCATGATCGACGGTGTTGCATCCACATACAATGCTTCCATGCTTCAGCCGTATAAGGACAAGGATACAACAGGTCCGAAGCTGTATTACGATGTGGATCAGTTGGTCGACCGCATCAAGAAAGCAGACAAATACGGTCTTGCGACCCACTATCATGTCTGCGGTGACGCTGCGGTCAAGCAGGCGGTGGACTCCTATGTACAGGCTTCTAAAGAGGGCGTAAAGCTTGACAAACGCTTCAGTGTTGACCATTGTGATACGACAAAAGACGCGGAAGTAAAGCGCCTCGGTGAACTCGGCATTTCCGCGAATTTAACGCCTGACTTCATGAATGTCTCTCCCGAAAATTGGGATGACAATGTCTATCTGAATATCTATGATGAAGACACCAAGAAAGAGCTGTGGAGATGCAAATCCTTTATTGACGCCGGTGTCAATGTGGCATTCGGTACTGACGCATACTGCTCCAGCTACAGCCCGTTCGTTCAGATGTTCCGCGCAGTCTATCGTGTCGGTGACGACGGAAAACCGGACGGAGGCTATGATCCTTGGGAGAAGATCGATATCAAGCAGGCAATCAAATGCTATACGATCAATGCGGCAGAATCTGCAGGCTGGGAGAAGAAAGTCGGAACGCTTGAGGAAGGCAAACTGGCCGATGTCATCGTTCTGGACACCAATATCCTTGACTGCAGCCAGGACGATCTGTTCAAGGCTGGCGTGGAGAAGACTTATCTCGGCGGTAAGCTGATCTACGACAAGGATGCCAAATAGATAAACTCTATTATACAGAGTTTGTTTGATGTCAGATTCCAGTGTGAAGCCGCCGCGCCACGGGTGCGGCGGCTTTTCAGCTGTTACCGATGATTGTCTTGACTGCCGGTAGTTCTTGAGCTATATTGGTGTTGTGCCGCAACGGTACTGCAACAATCAAACGCTGGGGGAGCTTTTTGCTGAGAGTGCGCAAGTGCGCAGACCCGTATACCTGACCCGGATAATGCCGGCGTAGGGAAGCAAGAATGAATGGCGTATGCCATTTCCCCCTCCTGGTAAGTTAAGGAGGTTTTTTTATGTCATTTTTTGTAAAGAAAGTCGTCGATGAATGGGGCGGTGTGACTTACCAACCGACCTCGGCCGGATTTACGGCGCTGGTCATACTGATGATCCTGGTCCTGCTGGGAGGAGTCGCGATCTTCGGAGGAAAGAAGAAGTTTTCGACCAAGCAGCTGGCCTTCTCGGCGCTGGCTGTCGCGCTGGCGATGGTCACTTCTTTGGTCAAGATGTTCCAGATGCCGATGGGCGGATATGTGACATTGATGTCCATGCTGTTCATAGCGCTGGTCGGTTACTGGTTCGGCCTCGGCGCGGGCATGACGGCCGGTTTTGCTTTTGGTATACTGCAAATGATGATCGATCCGTATATCATTTCCGTGCCCCAGATGCTGGTCGACTATGTGTTCGCCTTCATGGCACTCGGACTGTCCGGGCTGTTCTGCAATGCCAGGCACGGGTTGACCAAGGGCTATATCGCTTCGGTACTGGGGCGGTATTTCTTTGCCTTCCTGTCGGGATGGATCTTTTTCGGGACCTATGCGGCGGATGCCGGGTTTAAATACGCGCCCGTCTATTCCCTGGCTTATAACGGAGCTTACCTGGGAGCGGAGGCGATCCTCACGCTGATCGTGATCAATATCCCGCCGGTGCGCCAGGCGCTGGAACGCGTCAGAAGGTACGCGAGAGAAGAGGGAAGACTTAAATGAGAAAAGTAAGCGTGCAAAGACAGGCTGACGCATCTGATGCGTCAGCCTTTTTATTCGAGCTTAAAGCGTTATATGAAAGGTCTTAAGCGGAGTAGTAATTTACAAGGAATCATGCTATGCTGATTATGTCTTAATACATTCTGATTAAACTGCATATTTAAGAAGAAAGAAAGCTGACATAGTTTAGGAGAAGCGGATACATGACTATCTACAGAGGGCGAAAGGCAGTTATTACGGTCTGCACGATACTCATAAGTCTCATGATGACGGCCGGGATATTACTTCCGGTGAGGGCTTTTGCTGATGACAATAACAGCGTAACGGTAAAGGTGGGTTATTATGA
>JAEEGL016773396.1_pt1 | contig 10474 bp, 7 predicted proteins | sample 9134231 | NCBI WGS metagenome assembly JAEEGL01 (sample SAMN16246548, study PRJNA631951) | gut metagenome | biome: gut microbiome; feature: rumen; material: fiber-attached | host: Bos | place: Iran: Karaj | collected 2018-10 | reverse complement strand
GAAAAGAAGATCATCGATATTATTCTTAATTCTTGGCAAAGAGATATTTTACAGGATAATACCTCTCATTTACGTACGGCGTTTAATAATGCATTCAATGATTTCGTAAGTTCAAATAGGGCAGGAAACACCCACATCGATTCCACAACAAACAAAACTGAACTTGCATGCCTTCCTATGCCGACGGGAAGCGATGTATGGAATGACTTCCTGGACATATTCAAGCAAATTGGATACTCTGTCCTCTGCATTAATGGCGACACTACCGACGATCCCAACCTGTACGAAAAAGACGGCCAACTGAAACTTCCCTCTTATTTGAATATTTTCATCGGTGGATTTAAAGCAGATAGAGGTATCACGATTGACCATATGATTGCTTTCTTGTATGGAAGACGGCCTCAAAGTGGAGGCTCTGCAAACACTATTTTACAGCATATGCGCCATTATGGCAATCGTTCTGCCGAAGATCTATCCGTTACTAGATTTCATACAACATATTCGCTATATAATAAGTTGAAGGACATCAATAGCACGGATGAGAGTCTGAGAGATTTCTTCGCAAAGAATGCGACGCCCACGGTGACGTATATTGACTATGATCCTAGTACTGCTACATATCGCTTGTGTAGTCCCCAGCAAACGAGAATGTCCTCCCTCCGCGCATATGGTGCATTTGGGCGCTTAATCGCGACCCCGGGTTTTCAAACAGGAAACCCCAAGACAATCTCTCCTATCATTAACAACATAGATAGGCAGTTATCTGTCGCAGTGGCTGGGACACCTTTCCTAATGGACAAAACCGTCGCATATCAACTGATCAATCTAATCAATTCCACACTGGTTTATCAACGCACGACAATCCATTGGGAGCCTAAAACGATGATCGAGGCTATCGAAAAGCATTGCCCTCCTGATGGTAGAATCTGGGCATACTATGTTACAAATAGGAACATCGCTCGCCTAAAGGGTAATGGGCGGTATGAAGATGCCCCCGATGACGGTAAAACCGACACCCCTATTGCTGCCCGAAATGCAACAAATAGACCGTTTCTAATGTTTATCAAAGAAAATGGAAGTTCCGCTCAAGGATGGGGAGGTGCACCTTTCTATTGGCCAGTTCTAAGATTACCGATGAATGCAAAGCCCAATATTTTTTGCGATGGAGCCATTAATGGACCGCGCCGTTCAACCAAATTGGAAGTGACCCTTAAGGACGGCACGACCATCAACAAAGGCACAGTACAAGACACACTTATTGAATGCATTAAAAATGCCGGTGTCCAAAACGTTCATAATTTAAACATTATTTATCGCTACAATAACCTGATTCATTCTGCGGGCAGATGCCCTAATGGATTCTCTACCATTATTCCTGCTCAGTTTTTCCTTCGAAAAGGAATTACAGCTAAACAAGCGAAAGACTTCTTAGAAACGATCTCTACCCGCTTGAATCTTGGATGGAGCATTTCCCTTATATGATCAATTGATCAATTGAAATGATCATTAATTTGTTTCCTACCTAAAGATCGAAGGCATCTCTTTTTATATCACGTAGCGTGTTGGCATTTCGCCCCACCGACAAATCCTTCACTAGTTTCTATTCACGTTTCAAGCATCAAACGTATGCATTATTGGGAAAACAATCGAGGAGAGTGGACCGAAGCTTATGTTTTTTTAAGACTACTCGGCGAGGGAAGAATTTTTGGCGCCGATGCTCTCCTGAAGAAAGACGACTGTGTGTATATTGACGTTGAAAGCATTCTCCGTTTCGACAATAATGATACATTCTGTTATATCTTAACTGATGAAGAGAAAAGAGTCGTCTCCTCGTTCCTCAATGGAGAACGTTTTCTGGTTATAGATGCCGATGAGTTTTCTTCATCCGCCTCATCACTTTATAATCAGATCATCAATTCAAAAGCAGGGAAGGGAAAGTTTAGCGTCCCTTCCGTACAATCATTCCTTGTTCGGCTCAAATTCAAATCTCCCAAAGCTCCTTCAATCCCCGAGGCACAGAAAGAGAGGTACGGAGAGAAAGCAGACATTATTATGATGTCTCGCGATTCCCTCGACAGAGCCAAAAGGACCGAGGGGTTCTCAATCAAATCATTTCTTGGCGCGCCTCCCACCCTGTTTAATGCTGCTGTTTCATCGCGCTTTATCTACAAACTCGAGGGCTGCAATGATTACAAAATGCACCAAATCAACAGCAAGGACGGCTTCATGAAACTTGTAAAAGCAATAAAGACCGATCCGGAGTTAAAGCTTGTGTTTGCTCCAGAAAAGATGGATGAAACATTTGCTGTGAATCTTGAGAAAGTGGATTCTCGCATGCTCGAGATTTTAGATGCCGCCTTAAGAATCTGGGTGGGGTTAACGGAGGCCCCCAAAAAAGCCAAACTCACAAGTATTGTTGAGGCTCTCTGCGTTATGAACCCTCTGGAAAACAGAGATAGAGAAAACTTTTATCCATCAAAATTCAAAGATTTTTTGTTCGCTTCTTTTGCCGGCCTTACCGCATCGACTTACTGGAATGGAAGAAGGAAAATAACCGGTGGGTATATTCTGGTGAAAAACGGGGGCGAGATGCTTTATTATAGAGCACTTTCGGATGACTTGTTTAGCAGTTATCTCTTTAACAACACACAATTTGTCACTCCGTCCCGTGGAGTCAACGCCAAACTCGCAAAAGCGGAAGGGCGATCTTTTTGTGAAAACGGAAGAGCACTTTCTCCCAAAGAACGCGACGACATCCTTCTATCTCGAGAATCTGCAAGAGCAGACTATGGCTATATTTATAAGGATAATAATGAATTCTATTTCACCATTAACTTCCAAATACGCTTTCGGAACTTATCCAGATAGAATACGCTTTATTTGATCGTTTTACCTTTACTTACACATTGTCAGTATGCTGGAACTCAATTGCAAATGGCACTTCGATGAAGCGAATCGTGGCGCAGCAGGTAAAGATGCCACTTCCGCCACATTCAATCAGCCCTACTATTCAATAGTTAGGGAATCGTTACAAAATGCACTTGACGCAGCGCGATATGAAGATAAACCTGTCGAAGTTCATTTTGATAGAATCACTATTTCAAAGAGCGACTTCCCCAATTTTTTTCAGCTTGAACAACACCTGATTCAGTGTCGCGAATTTGTCAATTACGATGTCAACACCAAGGATTGGGTTGAGAGAATGTTAAATTACATTCAAAATCATCCGAGCTTAACATGCCTGAAGATATCCGATTTTAACACAAAAGGTATGAGTTGGATGGGAGGCGCAAACGATTCTCCTTTCAAGAACTTCATTGAGAATATCGGGTTAAGTGCGGGAAAAGGAGCTGGGGCACAAGGCTCATTCGGATTCGGTAAAGGTGCATACTTCGCTCTTTCTCCTATATCTACTGTTCTGGTTTCAACAGTGGACGAGAATAATCAACCGGTTTTCGAAGGAGTCACCAAAATAACCACACACGAAGACGGAAAAGGAAGAAAATTAAGAGAAATCGGTTTTTACGATAATCAAGATTCAAATCCTATTCTTGATCGTGACTTCATTCCAGAGCTGTTTCGCAGAGAAGAAACAGGCACCGATTTCATCATTGTTGGGTATTATGAAGAAGAAGACGACGAGACACAAATAGTGAAGTCCGTTTTAAATAACTTCTGGTTCCCCCTCCTGTCCAACAGGCTAAAAGTCAACGTGTTTGGTAAAGAAATCAACGCACAGAACGTTTATACTACCGCTTGTCAGTATTTTCCGGAGGAGACGGAAACTTGTAGCATAAAAGAGTATCTCCTCTGGAACCCGAGGCCGTATATTCGATGCGTTTTAAAGAAGGATAGCGGGAAAAAGTACAAATCTTTCTACGGAAAGGGAAAAGAGATTGGCGACATGAAATTGTACGTTTATCGGAATCCCGAACTTCCCGATAGAATTGCCTATTGCAGGAAACCGAAGATGGTCGTAAAAAAAGAGACAAAACATAAACTTGCAGGTTATGTGGCCGTTTTCGTTTGTGAAAACGAAAGGGGCGACAACTTGCTGAAAGCGATAGAGAATCAATCCCATGACGAATGGGACAAGAAGAATTTAAAGTCTAACGCTTTCACTCAGCAGGAGTGTGAAACCGCGCTGAAAGAGATCAATGACTTCATCAACGGCTCCTTAGAAAGCCTAAATCCGGCCATTTCCAAAAAGGTCGCCTACTTTGAAGGACTCGAAGATTATTTCAGCACGGCTGAAGATCTGCTGGACAACGAAGAGTCTTATGATAATCCAGGGATGACAAAGAACGATTCTCAAGGCGAGCCATCAGAGACACCTTCGGATGATGAGACCGGGTATCCCGACACCACGATTAAAGACACGACGAAGAAGAATCCTATTATCAGTGAAGGGACATACGTCCCCGACAGTCAAAATACCGAAAATGTCTCTGACGATCCACAAGGGAATCCTTATGTTTCTGGCCACACTCACACGGGAGATGACGATGATGATGACCAACACCCTTACCCTGGCTCCGGAGGGAAACCCGCCAACAAAAAGCCCGACAAGGACTCAAACGAGCAAGGGAAACGATTGGTTAGAATTCACTCTGCCGTATCGGCTCATCGTGACGAAAACAACAATCTGTTTCACACTATCGTGATAGATTCCCCCGAAGAAGTCCTCAAGACCGAGATTGATCTTCACGACAATACGGACAATGGGACTATTCTTCAGTCAAGTATCTCAGAGTGTTATATTGACGGAGAAGAGATCATTCTTTCGGAAAAGAGCATTATCTCCGGCATCAAGCTTAAGAAAGGCGAGAATCGAATCGAGGTTGCCTTTGATGACAATTTGAAGCATTCGATTAAAATTCAAGCATATGAGATTGAATAACGTTTCATTCCCACATCCTGTCTTGGGGATTGCGAAATCGATTCTTAGCACGATTTCAATCAGCCATAGAATTGTTCAGAACGACAGTTGTTATGACTGCCACTTTGAGTGCATTATGGGAGACAGAGACATCCAGGCTCTGATCGACGAAGGACGCGCCAAGTATTTTTGCGAGGCGACCTGCTCGGCAACCTTATATCGGAAAGCGGAGTTGTACTCCTCGCCATCATTCGATTTCTCCATCGGAAGGAAACAGGTACGAGGAACTGTTTCGGTATTTGTCGCTATCGTTTCTGTCGACACTATTCCAAACTATGTCAGCTCCAATCGTTCCGGTCTTTATCGGGCTTTCGACTCTTTCTACATCGAAAAAGGTGACCTGCTCGCCGTTTTCGGAGAATTCCCTATCGAAGCCGATATCCAATATGAAAAGCTTAAAGCGGTATCGCAGATTTTCGTTGTAACCGGGAACAACCTTACAAAGGATGTTAATATTGATCTTGATGGAGAAAAAATCACGGTTAATATGCATCCCGATGATTTTGCCATCTTTAGCGATGAGGGCATCAACAAAAACGTGTTATATGCTCCGTTGTTTCATGCGTCTATCGTCTTAAATGCATTGATTGCCGCACTGCGAGACTTGGAGTCATATGGAGACCGTCTTTGGGCTAAGACCATTAAACGTAGACTTGAAACCGAAGCCGAGGAACATCCCGAATTCAAGTCATGGCAGGATCCGGCTCAAACGAACAAAATCGCTCAAATTCTCCTGAATTACCCATACAATTCGGCTTTGAAAGCGATCAAGCAAATCGACAATACTATCAAAAACGAATAGATTATGGCGAAGCAAAAAGTTTTCAAAACGCTATACGTTGAAAAACTCTTGAAAGACTTGAACGCTGCTGACAGCGCCCTCAAGTATCACAAGCCCGTTTTCGAATATGACGAAGATGAAGTGCTTTTCATGCCGAATATTGAGAGCATCCTGGATCAGGGTCTTCCCGGGAAAATGAATCCTCGTAGTGATTTTGATTCTGCCAAAGCACTTTTCCTTGCGCTAAAGGATCTCACCCCGATACAAGCCGCTGACCCAAGGCTATGGACTTATCTTTCTCATGTCGACCTTTACGAGTACATGACTGCGCGATGGAAGAAACAATTATCTGACGCCTCCGATCCCCAAAAGTTCCTGATTGAGCACTGGTTTGTAAAAACCGCATCTCAACAGGCTCTGATGAGAAATGCTGTCGCTTCTTTGTGGTGGGCGACTTACCTTTCTTATGATGACAAAAACGAGTATTCCGATCCTTTCGAACTAACCAAGGTTTTCTTTAAGGATTTGGACCTTCCTACACGAACTATAGGGACTTACCGGATCGGGCGGCATAAGGAAGCCGTAATGGGTATTCTCAGATTCATTCGAGATAATGAAGGAATAATGAAAACCCATTATGAAGAAAAAACCCGCTTCCTTTTCAAGCACTTCAATATCATGGGAGGAACTAAGCCATTATCATTATTTGACAGAGGTTTCTTCTACAGAGAGTGCGTAGAACTAATCCCGGAGTTGAATACGATTCAATAGCAGCTCATGAAGGGATTCTACTTCACAAGTCGCAGCAATTCTGTTTGTTGCGACTTGTGCGATTATAACTCTCAAAGGAAAACAACTCTCCGTGAAAAAGATTTTCTGAAGTGTCCAAAAAAACTTAAATTTGCTACAATAAAAACGGACGCTTATGAATACCACATTTGATATTCTCGACACCTATAAACGACAAATCGAAAAAGCTCTTGCAGATAAAGAAGAAAGCATATTAGGTGAGCAATTCTCCTATTTTGAGCAAGCGGCTATACTTACCCATTACCTCAAGTTAAAGGGGAGGGATGGCTTTCGTAAGCCCTACGAAATGTATGGAAGTATGATTGATAGTCGTTGGTCCGACATTCTTCGAGGCAAGGACGCTGTTTCTTCCGAATTGATGCTCGAGTCCCCACAAAAAAACTATAGTCTTGGCTTGTTTGGAGAGATTGACGACGTCCCCTTCCAACCTGCTAAAAAACCGAAGTTCACATTCATCGACCTGTTTGCAGGAATTGGCGGGTTTCGTATCGCGATGCAGAATCTAGGAGGAGAATGCGTCTTCTCTTCCGAGTGGGACGAACAAGCCCAAAGGACCTATTACGCCAACTATGGCGAAGTGCCTTTTGGCGACATCACAAAAGAAAGCACAAAGAGTTTTATCCCTGAGGGGTTTGATGTTCTATGCGCCGGATTCCCGTGCCAAGCGTTTTCTCTGGCTGGAAAGCGCCTCGGATTCGCCGAAACACGTGGCACATTATTCTTTGATGTTGCAGAAATCCTCCGCCGACGTCAACCTAAGGCTATTTTCCTTGAGAACGTGAAAGGATTGGCCATACACGATGGGGGGAAGACTCTTAAAGTCATTCTCAATACGCTTGATGAAGTGGGTTACGTCGTTCCGGACCCGAAGATCATCAATGCCATGTATTTTGGTGTACCTCAACATAGAGAGCGTATCTATATCGTGGGGTTCAGAAAGGATCTGGGGATTACAAAAGAAGACTTTTCATATCCCGAACAGAAAGAAGTCACGAAGCATTGGATTGACGTGAGAGAAAGTGACCCTGTCCCCGCCAAGTATTATCTCTCAACGCAGTACCTGACCACGCTTGAGAATCACAAGGCTCGTCATGCAGCCAAAGGACATGGCTTCGGCTACGAAATCATTCCTGACGATGGCATCGCAAACGCCATTGTGGTTGGCGGAATGGGGAGAGAGAGAAATCTCGTTGTTGACAAAAGGCAAAAAAACTTGACCCCGACGACCAACATCAAGGGAGTCGTCAATACAGAAGGGATTCGCCGCATGACCCCTCGCGAATGGGCCAGATTGCAAGGCTTTCCTGACAATTTCAGAATCGCGGTTGCGGATGCATCCGCTTATAAACAATTCGGAAATAGCGTAGCAGTACCTGCGATTCAAGCGACCGCCGCCAAGCTCCTCGAGACTCTGAATAGAAAAAAGAAATAGCCGCTATGCAAGAGAATGAGCCTCATCGAGACTATAAGTTGGCCGAGGAAATAAACACTATCGTTTTACGACTCGTCCAACTCCGTGACACGCATCAGCACAATATCAGGTCTGTAAAATGCGAAGATTACGAGCTTGATACCCTTCCCAATATCTCCGGTCTTGATATTGGGAAGTTGTCTATCCAGGAGAAAAAAACACTTTGTAAGCATATTGGCTACAAAGCCGCCAAGCGTACTTATAAGTGCGATATCGTCATTAACGGGGAGCGTTATGCTATCCGTTGCTTAAACTATACTGATCGCCCCCTGGTCAACCACAGCACGCGCCCTAAATTCGAAAAAGTTTGTCAATGGTTGAATCTCCCCATTGCAGATTTGGATCTTGCCGTCACGAAATACATCGAGAGGCGAAAACTGGGGCTCTTTAATGAAGACTGTTATTATCAAAGCACACTTAACCCATTTGTCGCTCACCGAAACTACTTGAAAAAGCTTCTGCCGGCAATGGCATTCCATTCGTTCAACTTCGAAACAGCGTATTACGACAAGGAGTTTGTCAAAGACTCTGTTGCTCATATACTTGACTTTATTGATCCACTTGAACCGACATTATGGCGCTATTACTCTCCTAAGAACTATTTTGACGCTATCTGGACATCTCTTTGCTTCTCGCTCAGAGACAATAAAGGTATGCCTAGCGATGAGGAACTCTTTAGCCCGGGTAACGAGTCAATTCTCAAATGGAACTTCCCATATGAAGACAAATTCGGGGTGACTAGAAACAAAGCCGCTCTTCATATTCGTGTAAAGAAATATGACGCCATCAAATTTGGGACCCCTTTTGAGGAGAAATTTCAGGCGGAGATAAAAGAAATCAAACAGAATAAGGGAGATAGAGACGAATACATTCTCAAACTTTTCCTCATTGAATGTAGACAAAAATCACTTTCGATTCCTATTGGCGAGACAACACAAATCGTTCGCACCGTAGGGTCGAGAACAAAATCCTACGGCAATCTTGCCGTTTGGATGGATTGGAAGCAGTTGGAGCCTGAAGAATTGATTTCACTATGCGCTTCCGTTTATGTTACAAAGGCGAGCCAATTTGAAAAAGCCGACGTATTCGTTAACGGAATAGGCATTTCCGTCAAGTCAGAAAGAGGAGGTAAGCCCTCCATTATCAATCACACTACGAGAGAGAAAATTCTTCGGGTCATGAACTCAATCAATGCCCCTATCGCCCCTCTCGACTCTATGGTCAACCGTTACTGGGAACTCCGATTGTCAAGGACTATCCGAGAGGATACTTGTATCTCCGATCACGATTGTCCTTTCAGTCATCCCGACGAAATAACCTGCTTTAATGTGCTTAAGCCCCTTATCAATTACTTTGCGTTCGATGGAACGGGGGCTAAAGATTCTATTGCGCCGGCCCAATTCATTCTCTCTTTAATTGATCCGACAGATATTCAAACATGGACATATTACGATAAAAACACGTTCATATTCTCTATCTGGAAACGTTTGGTTTTCTCTTTACGCGAAAAGGAAACCCCTGTTGAACTTGATGAGACAAAAGAAGCACATCGGCAAATGAAGCCCTGGGTCCGGTTTTGTGAAGGTTCCCTAAAGGGCGCCCTCTCTGTTCGTGTTTCTAGAAAAAAGTAATCTGATTTCCCGCAACGGTGTCCGATATCCTTAGCCCAGATCAAAGATCGAGATGTATGTCTCGAGTAAAGTCGAAAAACACATCTGACGAGGTTCTGCTACGCTCCGTCCTCTGGCGTTTGGGTTTCCGCTATCTCGTGAACGACAAACGCCTGCCAGGGAGCCCAGACATCGTCCTGCCGAAATACCGCACGGTCGTTTTCGTCCATGGATGCTTCTGGCATGGACACAAGGGATGTAAGAAATATACGGTCCCCAAGACGAACACGGAGTTCTGGATGGCTAAGGTTCACCGGAACCAGGAGCGTGATCAGGAGGTATGGCGGAAGTTGGAAGCGAAAGGTTGGAGCGTCATCATCGTGTGGGAGTGCGAACTGGAGAAAAGCCGGCTGGAGGACACGGTTTTCCGCGTCGCTCAAGAGATTAGAGCGAACGGAGAACTCTTCAATCAGAGGAAGGAAGAGAGACGCGTCGAGAGAGAACGGTGGCGAATTGAGCGGGCGGCCAAAAGGTCGATCCGATGAGGATTCTCAGAATCAGAACCCTCTCGCCCAATTATCGATCTTGTTCATCTTCCACTCGTTGTCCTGGTTTTGTCCCACCAGATAAGCGCGCAGGTGGTCGCGGCTGACATAGTACATATAGGCCAGCAAGACACGGGCGGCGCGCTGTACGTCGGAAGGTTCAAATTCGTCAATAACGCCGTGGCTCTCCGAGTTAAGGACGGGGCGGATAGCAAAAGACTTTATCTTATCACGGATTGACGGAGGGATGCAATTCAGCCTGTCGTCATCCGTAAACAGGTCATTCCACTTGCAGCGGAACATTCTCGTAGCATAGCT
>JAEEGL014498861.1_pt1 | contig 10474 bp, 11 predicted proteins | sample 9134231 | NCBI WGS metagenome assembly JAEEGL01 (sample SAMN16246548, study PRJNA631951) | gut metagenome | biome: gut microbiome; feature: rumen; material: fiber-attached | host: Bos | place: Iran: Karaj | collected 2018-10 | reverse complement strand
CATTGCCTTCGAGCCTGTTGCGGTGCCGGCCGCCACGCTGATTGTGCCATCCGCATTGTTCACGAAAGAGATGCCGAATCGTGTAATTGGAACGTCTGAGCTGAAGCCACCTTGGAGGTTCTTTCCGAGATTTATGGCTCTCGAAACGCCAGCCCAAGCCTCATATTCGGTCGCGGTGCTTCCTTGCTCAATTTGAAGGCGTAGCATTGCATCCACGGTCGCTCCTGATTCCACCGTTGCCTGAACCCCCACGCGAGTGACGCTAGATGTCGTGAATTGTTGTTGCGTGTCCGAAGCAATTTCTGTGGGCGTAATTCCATCCAGTCTGTACAGCTTGCATGAACATCCTGATTGAACCCCCGAAACGGAGAAAGTATAATTGCCGGCCGGCAATGAAATCTCATAGTTCTGTTGCTCTAGGCTCGTCTTCATGGCCGCCTGTGCGGTGGCCGTGCCTGTTATCCTTAGCACTCCATCTGATCCCCATGCGAACGAGATTCCGTTACGGTTTGATGTCCAAACTCGCGGACGGAGCAGATTCTTGCCGGACGTATATATCACCTCCTGCATACCTGCCACTGATAGAATCGGCACCGGCGCGCTCGGGGATGGTGTGCCTGCCATCAATGTGCTCCCCCATGGCTCCCATTTTGTAGCGTCAGGATATGCGACCGAGCGATCATTGTAGAAGAATGCGCCCCCAGTGTGCAATGTAGGTGTGAGTGCTGGCAATGAAAGCGAGTGAGCATATATCTCGCTTCCGCTGTTGTCCTCCGCGTACTCGTAATATGGAACATTCTCGAAGCTCAATGCCACATGGTATTCTGGAAAGAATTGCCACATTTCCTGAACAGTTGCCGGTTCAACCAAATATCCGCGCTGGCGTTGGATCGCTGTGCCATCTGGGAAGATATAGACGACCTTATATCGGCTCCTGGCTTTGAAGAAGCCCAAGAAATCCCTTCGGCGCGTTTCGATGATGGCTTTTGGCGTTGTTGCATCGCCAATGTAACCGCTGAACTCTTGCGTGCCACTTCGGCGGACTTGCCCGGCCAGTAATTGTCCATCTGCGCCCTGTAATTCGACCACATCGTTGGCGATGTTGTCTGGCTGGAAATGCTGAAGGCTGTCCTTGAAGTCATACCATCCATCCCCTAGCAAGAAACGCTCCCCATCATCGCGGATGAATAACGCGAGGATCCACGCCTTTGCTGTTATGTCTTGTAGATTCATGCTGCCCTCCTGATGCTCGTCATCAGTCGGCGACCGATTTCGTCCGCATCCAAATTATTGTTGATGTTGTTTGTCATATAGACCGTAATTCCTGCGCCCCCTATTCCTTGCTCGCTGAATTGTTCCGCTAGGGCTGATGCGAGTGGTCGTGCCCAGTTTTCGGTGTTCTGTTCGAGTGGAATGACCGCCTCTTTGCCGGCCTCGCCGATGTTTGCGAGCGTTGAGCCGGTTGTCACGCCGCCCTTGGCGAGTCTTGGGAGGTGGATGTTGGCGAGTCGTGGAACGTCCACGCCTGGAACGGAGTTGATGGTGTCAATTAGGCCATTCACCGCGTTGATTGGCGTGTTTAGGAAGCCCTCGATGAAGCGAATGATGCCATTGACCACCGCCTTGAATGCTCCGGAAACGACTTTGCCGATTGATGTGCCGATATTCTTGAATAGATTCGTGATGTTGCTGAATATGCTCCCGAAGAACGCCGGGATGCTGGCGAACCAGTTCTTGATGTTCTGGATGGCGTTCTTGAAGCCGTTGGCGAATCCGGCAATGACTTTGGCCGCGCCTGCGCCGAAATTGCCGAGAGCCTTGTTGATGCCTGTGAATAAGCCGTTGAACCACTCCCAGAGCCCCTGCGCGACACTTTCGAGCCATGGGGCGATTGCGTTGCCTAGTGCGCCTAGAAGGGCCCCTACGGCCTGAATAACGGCCGCGAATAGTGCGCCGAGTATGGTGGGGATATGCGGCACCAATGCCGTCACAAGTTGGACGAGGCCATCAACGATGATCGGCATGACGGTCGGCAATGCATCCGCCAATGCTACGAACACCTGAACGGTTGCGTTCATTAGTGGGGGCAGAATCTTCTTCAATAAATCTGGGAGCCGTTTCGTGATTTTGCCGATTAGATTCGGGAGTGCTTTTGCGATGCCGGTGATTGCACGCTCGATTGCTGGCAATGCGTTACCAAATAGCCCGAGATTCTTGTTCGTGCCATCGCCAAATAGCGATGTGACGAGGTTGTCGATTGATTTCTCAAGATTTGCGTTCGGATTCGCAAGATCGGTGACGAGATTCTGCCATGCCGCCTTGGCCGCCTTGGCCGAGCCCTCGATCGTGGCCCCTGCTTCTTCTGCGGTTGTGCCTGTGATGCCCATTTCCTGTTGGATGATGTGGATTGCCTCTGTAATATCGGCATATGAGCTGATGTCGAATTTTTTGCCCGATAACTTTTCGGCATCGGCCAGGAGCCGTTGCATTTCACCCCGAGTGCCACCATAGCCAAGCTTTAGGTTGTCGAGCATGGTGTAGTTCTGTTTAGCGAAGCCCTGATATGCGTTTTGGATGGATTCTATGTCGGTTCCCATCTTGTTCGCGTTGTCGCTCATGTCTTGGATGGCGCGGTCGGCATATGCGGCGGCCTTTTGCGTATCGCCCCCTAGCGATTGGACGAGGGATGCGGCGAAGTTCGTGGCCGTCTGCATGTATTTATTCGCGCTCATGCCAGCCGTTTTATAGGCGCGTTCTGCGTTTTCAATCATGGCATCGGCAGAGTCGCCATATAGCGTCTGAATGCCCCCTTGCAATTGCTCATATTCCTTGTATTGACCGACCGCCGCCGCTGTTGTCGCCCCGATAGCGGCTTTGGTCGCTATAAACCCTGCGCCAAGCCCTACGGAGATTGCCTTTCCTGCCGCCTTTGCGTCAGACCCAATCTTTGCTAGTGCCTGCTCATGTTCGGACGCAAATTTCTCGATTTGCACCTTTGCCTGCTTGCCACCCTCGAAGATTAGCTTGATGATTGCTTCGCCAACTACTGACATTATTGAATCCCTTTCGCTTGTTTAGTTTCCGATTTGATGATTTTCTGCGCCTGTTTGAGCCCTTTTGGGGTGCCCTTGTTCTTTGTCGGATGGTTCGCCCCGGCGACTGAACTCAAGATGATCGCTTCTAGTGGGAGCATCTCGCGCTTTTGCCTTGCCCTCTCGGCCGCCATGAATCGCATCGCCTTCTCTGGATCGAATCGCCCATCTAGCCACGCCTGATATGCATCCCAACCGAATCTGGCCAACAATTCCGCGCAATATGAATCAACCTCGTCATATGGCCTCTCGATAGCCCTTCCGCGTGCGTTTACCTCGCGGAGCTCGTCTTGTTCGTCCTCTGTGAGAAAGTCTGAAGCACGAAATTCTCTATCCTGCTTGATTGCAGGCCGCTCGCGAATATCGTTCAGCGTGAGTTTTTCGTGCTCCATCATCCTAGGGGATCCTAGCTTTCAGTTACCGCGTCATATGCGCCAGTCGTTGCGTTCAAGCGTTTCTTGACGGCGGTGTCGTATTCGCCGAGGCGAATCGTCATTTGCTCGTAACCATCCGCGCTGTGAAGCGTTGCGTTGTAGATGATTGGGTTGAGCGCAAGAGTCACCTCTGGGGTTTCGCTTGAGCCGAACTCTAAGTCATCATCAATGCTTGGGTTACAACGGCAGATTTCGATGTCTGCGGCTGAACCATCATCGCAGAGGCCTTGAATGACCACTGAATAATAGCCGGCATCGCAGAAATTCGTGCCATCGCCCAATACGACCTGACCTGCATTCGCATCGTGGCCTTGGTAAGTTGCGGCCGTCCAGCGATCCAATGCCTTGCCGATTAGAGAGAAGTTGTCGGCGAGGAATGTGACGGATGCGGATAGGCTGTCGAAGGTTCCGCTGATCGGGTGCTCGGTTGAGCCCACTTGGCTTGCGCGAGAAGCCTTGCGAGGCGCAATGTTGATGGTCGCGACAGTGTCTTGTCCGAGCGAGTCGGCTTCGATGCTGAATGTTGACCATGCTCCCTCTGCGGTGGCCTTCTTGCGGAAGACGACTCTGTGGAGCTGAGTCACGTTTAATGAAATCATCTGATTCCTTTCGTGTTAGTTTGCTATATCGTAGATGACATCTACGCTTGCGAATTTCACAATGTTCCCGTTCTCGGTCGCTCCGTAATTCTGGGGAGTTGTGGTCGGTCGAATCCGGATGTTCGAGAAACTATAACTACCGCCGGCAACGGCTCCGCTTAGTTCGCAGATCGTGGGGTTTTGGCGGATCCATGCCGAAATCATGGCGTGCGTTGCCTCGGTCTTTGCCTTATTGGCGAATGCCACATAGAAGTCGAGCGTGGAGTGTTGGTTGAGCCCCTTTGGGGTGTTCACGCTTGAGCCTCCTCTGGTCACAATCCAGACTCCTTGAGCTGGGTTGCCATTCTTCTGGAGCGGTAATTCCTCCCAGAAGAAATCCTTGTCAATCGTGAGCCCTGCCACGTTCTCTCTGTTCATCTGCTGAAGTATTGCCAATGCAATCATTTGGTGATGCCTCCGAAGTATTTCTGCATGTAATCGCCAGACATGATCGCGTTCATCGCGTTTCGCATGTAATGCTCGGTCGCTGGATTGCGGTTCGGGCCTTGCTCGCGCTTCATCGCGTAATCGACATATTTCGCGCCGATTGTGGATTGTGCGACCACGCCACCTGCCTTGATGTATGTCGTGAAGCCGTCCTCCTCAACGCGGATGCTGTTGCGGAGTGCGGATGTGACCACTGGGGCGTTCCGTCTTGCCTGGTTGGCGATGTCATATGACATGGCGAAGATGCCTTCGAGGGTTTTCTTCTCGATCGTTTCAAATGCGCGATTGTTCCATGTGAATTTGACGGTATTTGTCGCCATTATTCGACATCCTCGTCCGTCTGGCGGAGCCTTAGCTCCACATGCTCGATGATGCCTAGCTCTTGGTTCTTGCCAATGCCGGCATCGATTATGGCGTACAGTCTGCCGTCCTTGTCCTTAATGGCATAATCGGCGACTAGAGCCGCCGTTTCGAGCGTTGGCATTTGCGATGGTCTGCAGTATATGAGCAGGTCGCTGGATGCGTTGGCATAACTTGGCGATTGATTCGGCTCGGTTGAGCTTCCCTCATCGACAATCACGTCAATCTCGTGCCAATCTCCGGCCGTCTGATTGCCTGTTATGGTCGAGTATTCCATGAACGCCATGCACCAGGTTTCGATTGCGTTTGGGAATGCATCGAACACCGTCATGTTATTCATGGCAAGCGCATCCCCTCTCGCATCCATATCTTGCATCCCTCTCGACTGCGAATCCAATTCCGCAATTCGAATATAGGTCGATTATGTCTGCGTATTTCTGCGCGATGTTTGCGAAGGCGTTGCTGGCGGTAGTTGATTTGAAGTTGATTGTGAAGTTGCGGACGTGCTTGCTCTCGACCGTTGATTGAGTGCCCTGGTTGGCAATGACTCCTGCGATGAAATTCGCGAGAAGTTGTTGCATATCTGCTGGCAGATAGTCCTCGGCACTGTTTGGGTCGGTTGGAAGCCCGTCTGGGAGGCATAGGAATGACGCGAGCCTTGCGGCCGCCACAGTTACAATTTGCTCCCACTCGGCCATTCCGTAGTTGATCGTTTGCCCAGTCCAGAGCGTGTATTGTGATTGCGTGAATGTCATTCCCATGTTCTCCTATTGTTTGATTAGCTCTCTTGAGCCTTGATGCCGATTGCGGAGCCCTTGTTGACAAGACCGCCACCGATACAAGCCACCAATTCCCAGATGTACTTGTTCGTGTCGAGGTCGTAGCCGGTCATGCGCTCTGCGCTGTCGTCACCAACAGTGTGGTAGCTCGGCAAGTCAACGATGATACCGTTCTCATAATCGCCAAGCATGGTCGAAGTGAGCCAGCGTGGGGTGATGATGCGGCGGATGCCATTGATGCGTGGATCGTTCTTGTCGATGCCGTTCGGGAATGCTGGGAACTGGCCAACCAATGCGTTTTCGAGGTCAGTCAATTTGTCCTCGGTTGTGATGAGCGTGCGATCGTAGCCAGAAATGACGCGAGCGGCGGCCTTGCTGATGATAGCTTTGGCGTTGTCGCCTGCAACTGGCGTGTATTCGTCACCATAGGTGTTGTTTGCGGCAATATCGGCGATGATTGGCAATAGAGCGGTGAACTCTGTTTCGCCCGATTCTAGCGAGTCGGATGCAACGCCACCGACCAAGATTGCCTGGTCGATTGTGTCGAATAAGCGGCGAGGCATTTCGCGCAGGATGTAGCGAACGATTGCGCTTGAAGAAACGCCACCGTTGATTTTGACCATGCTGTGATCAAGTTTCATGAGCTTGTAAAGGTCAGCAGGAACGAGAACGCGCTTTGCGAGTTCAACGGCTTCCTCTTTTTTGGTCTTGCCACGAACGTGACCAGTTGCGCCTTCTTCGGTGACTGCGGTTGCGGCAACTTCGAAATTGAGGCCAGTATGGAAGACATGGCTGAAGATGCGATCTTCGTCTTCGATTTGCTCGGAAACAGCGTTGATGACTGCTTCTGGAACTAGGCTTACATTCTCGCCTAAGTCAACGCCATCAGCTTTCGCGATTTTCTTGAAGCTGTCGGCGAATTTTGCTTTATCGCCCTGTGAATCGGCGATAGCTTTGCCCCAAGCGGCCACTGCGGCATCCGTCTTGAGGTAGTCGGTTGTGTTGGACATGAAATTCTCCTGTTTTACGCGGTCTTTGATGACTAGAACTGGCATGACACCATCTTTCTTTTCTTCAACTTCCGCTTGTTTTTCTTCTTCGGCTTCTGGGGCTTCTTCTACCGCCGGAGCTTCCTCTGTGGTTGCTTCTTCGGCTTCTGGAGCTTCGTCAGCCGTTGGCTCGGTTTCTGATTCCGGAACGTCTGCGGTGAAACGGTTGATGACTTCTGCCATCTCGCGTTGCATTGCTTCGCGTTCGTCTGGAGTCAATTCATCGAGTGTCTTCTTGGACATTTGTGAATCTCCTTCTTGATTGTTTCCACTCTCCACGTCCGCGCTCCCTTGAGCCTCCGCTTCCGTTGGTTTGTGGTCTATGGTTTTAGCGCGCGGATCGTTGCCTGTCACCACCATTGAGATCTCGCGCAGGATTCCCAATGGCTCATCTATTTCATAATTCACGCCATAGTAGCCTTCAGGGAACCAGTCAATGCCGATTGAATAGCTGGCATTGTCGCTGATTGCCCATGCGTGGTCTGCTAGGCGGTCGTCATTTGCGAAATACATGCGGGCGTGGAGCCCATCTTCCTCTAGCCAGACGCGGCAATCGCCGAACACTTTCTCGATTGTCGGCACGAGATACTCGCCCTGAACTTCGCCATGGTCGGCTTGCGCCTTGACGGAGTAGGCTTCGGTTTGCGCCTCTGGGTCTTTGTTGAGGTCTGAAATCTTGACCAGTTTGCCGTCATGGCTCATGACGTAGAGCTGGTCTAAGTCGCGAATCTCCCCCGATTCCATGATTTCGCCACTATTGGCGAGGATATTGCGGAAACGCCTCGCGGCCGCTTTCGCTTTGTCTTGGATCAGGATTCTCGCTGATATATGTGCAGAGCTGGTCATGGCTTGCATTATGTTGTCCGAGTGGGAGCGATTATCGCTCATCGTCATCCTCCTTGTTGTCTTTGAAATAGTCCTCGAAATGGACGATGCTCATCTGAACATGCACGCGTTTCTTGCATCCGTTGCAGTTCAGGGTTGCATCGATGCTCTGATTGGTGTCGCCGAGTATTCGGCCACAATTCGGGCAGGTTATCCGGACTCCGTTCATACTGTCCTCACGAGTGTTTCATCGAAGTAGCACTTGCAGTTCGTGTGGGCGTTCGGGATGCATCCGTTGTCATTCCATTCGCTAGGTGTCCAGCTCTTGATTTCGGTTGTGCCGTCCTTTTTCTCGACCTCAACTGGCACTGGCGTGAATGCCTTGCCGAGCAGAGTCTTCTTGCCATCCATGGCCTCGCATAGTGGGCAGACTTCCCCTGCTTCTGGCGATGTGCGCCATGTAAGTTCAATCACGAGGTCGTATTTCTGGGCGATTTGCTCGTCTAGCTCTAAGCGTCCGCTCTTGAATGCATAGACTGTTTCATTCCTTGCGATGGTCGATGCCTTGCTGTATGGCAGAACGGCCTCAAGACGTTCGCGGATTTCGTTTGCCGTCAATGGCTCCTCGGTTTCCAATACTGAGCGCATCACTTCGCGTGTGTGCTTATCGAATCCGGTCACGAGGTAGTCTGAACGCTGGCGAAGTCTTTCGCTTAATTGCTCGCTGATCTGGTTCCCACCATTCTTGATGATTTCCTTGATGGCTTCTTCGGTTTCGTCATCGACTAGCTTCTCGATCGCTTCGAGCGCGGCCATTCCTCCGCGGTTAGCCTCATCCTCTAAGAGCTCGAATATCTCGTCCTGAACCTGAATCAAATCGAGCGATGGATCTTCTTTGAAGATTGCCCTGGCGAGTGCCATGAGGCGGTCAAATATCTTCTTCTCGACCACTTCGTCATCGGCGAATGGTTTGTATTCGTCATGGCTGTGCTGGCAGTGAGAACTATTTAATTGAATGGAGAAGTTTTCGCTTTTGGCCGGTGCTTTTTGTTTTTGTTGGCTTCGCGCAACTGCGAGGGAACGCTCTGCCTCTTTATCTGCCAGCACCCTTGAATAAATCCCCACCGCAACGTTCAGCCACTTATCAACGCTCAAATCCAACGCCTTGCATGCTTCCGATGGGCGTGCGCCGGCTTCGAGTAGCCTGATTAGGTTCTGCGTGATTTTCTCGTCCGTTTCTGCTTCGACTTTCTTGCGCTCGGTCAATTCCGGCTCGTCTAGGTGGAAGTCGATTGCATATCCAAGGCCACCTGTGATGCGGTCTAGTTCGTGTTGGAATTGGCTCCAGAACTTGATTAGGGCTGGCTTGACGCGGCGGCGCGTGAATTGGAAGTCTGAAAGCTCTGCGTTGTCGTATTTGGCGGAACTGTCATCGCCCATGATGAAATTGCTGACTCCATATGCTTTGTTCAGCCTGTCGTTTATCACGTCCACGATTTCGCGGATCGCCATCGTGTTGTTGTTGCCCTGGATGGTCTTGACTTCAACTTGGTCTTTCTCGCTTCCGTCATCGTTGTTGAATTGCCGCCACAAATAGAGCGTCTTGTTGCGGTTGTGTGCGCCCTTGAGCTGGCTCTCAAGCTCTGCGCGTGCCTCGTTGAATTTGGCCTGCGTGCTTGCGCGAATTATCGTGACGCTTGCTGGGATTGCGCCATTCTCTAGCCATGCCTTTTCAAATTGGGCGAATAAGTCGTCAATCTGTGCGTATGTACGAACGGCCCCGGCCGGCGAAACGCCTCGAAGCGTGCGTGGGTTGCGTGAATAGTGAAGCTCCATCACCTCATCGCGATAGAAGGTCTGCATTCCTGCGCTTGTCCAGATTTGCCAGTATGGTTGACCGTTTGTGACGGTCACTTTGCTATCTGGTGGGAGCAATGTGTAGCCAATTACCGAGCCATTCTTCTTGCGATGGACGTGGATGTAGAGATTGTCCTCGGTGAGCCATGTGGCAAACATGGTGTCGAAGAACTCGATCGCGCCCATGTCTTCATTTGGATCGTCTAGGGCGTTGAGTTCTGGTGTCCTGCTCGCCGCAAGTCTTGCGCCATTACCTCCGACACCGTATGGCCGCACCATCACCATGGCATCAATTAGCGGTCGGACTTGGGCGAACACATTCTCATAGTCTGAGCAGACTGGGCTTGCCGATAGGGCGTTCCTGAACTCCTGCACAACATCCGTCTTGCGGACTTTTCTGCTCTGTCTTCTTGTTGCATCTCTAAGCGTTTGAAATAGCCCCATCTTCGGCTCCTTTTTGTGTCTTTTTGGTTTTGCGTGCGGTTTTCTTTGCCGTCTGGGGCTTTGATTCCGCTTCTAAGAGCTTTTCAACGCTCGTTGCGTATGTTTTACCGTCCGTCACGAATGGAAATGTCACGATGCCATTTTTGATGGCGTTCATGCAGTGGCTCTGACCCTCAACGCTGGCGAAGCTGACCTTGCGGACTGGCACGCCGGCCTTGTATGCCTCGCTTATGGTGCGCTCGCCCCAATTCTTGCGAGCACCGCACATGAAGCAGTCCTGGTAAACGATGATGATTTCCTTATTCATTGACCGCTCCTGCCGTTGCATCGCTTACGGCCTTTGTGACGGCCTCATCGATCATCCGAATACCGCCTGGCCCTGCGACTAGATACGCGCGGAGCTGTTGTTTCTCGAATGGTGTCATTTGTGCGGATAGAAAGTCTGCAACGTATTCCTCATCATCTGGGAAGCATGATGCAAGCACCTTGTCTGATTTTGTCGCTTGGGCTTCTGTGCCGAAGTCTAGCCCCTGCAATCTGAGCCTCTGT
>JAEEGL014104146.1_pt1 | contig 10474 bp, 11 predicted proteins | sample 9134231 | NCBI WGS metagenome assembly JAEEGL01 (sample SAMN16246548, study PRJNA631951) | gut metagenome | biome: gut microbiome; feature: rumen; material: fiber-attached | host: Bos | place: Iran: Karaj | collected 2018-10 | reverse complement strand
TGACGGCATGAAACAGAAGACTTCGGTATGGAGCAACGGACTGATCTGGTTCGGGGCAGGTGTTTCGATCGCCGAGATCGTGACAGGCACCTATTTCAGCACACTGGGATTCGGCCGCGGCATGGCAGCCATCCTTCTCGGGCACCTGATCGGCGGCATCATGATGTTTGCTGCCGGTATGATCGGCGCGCGGGAAGAAAAGAGCGCCATGGAGACTGTGAAGATGAGCTTCGGTGAGAAGGGAAGCATCCTGTTTTCCTGCCTCAACATCCTGCAGCTCGTCGGATGGACGGCCATCATGATCTACGACGGATCCCTGGCGGCCAACGGCATCGTGAACGCGGGCAATTGGGTCTGGGCGCTGGTGATCGGCGGCCTGATCCTCTGTTGGATATTTATCGGACTGACCAATCTCGGGAAGATCAACACCGTAGCCATGACAGGACTCCTGATCCTTTCCCTGCTGCTGTTTAAGGTGGTTTTCTTCGGAAGCGCGCATCCGGACGCAGTGATCGATGATTCCCTGAGTTTCGGTGCGGCGGTGGAGCTGGGCGTGGCGATGCCTCTGTCCTGGCTGCCGCTGATCAGCGATTATACCAGAGAAGCGGAAAAGCCTCTGGCAGCGACCTTTGTCAGCGTGCTGGTATATAATCTTGTCAGCGTATTCATGTACATGATCGGCCTTGGCGCGGCGATCTATGCCGGGACCGGCGACATTGCCCAGATCATGGTAAGAGCAGGCATGGGCGCAGCGGGCCTCCTGATCATCGTCTTCTCCACAGTGACGACCACCTTCCTGGATGCCTACTCGGCCGGCGTTTCCTCTGTGTCAGTCTCGTCTCGCATCAAGGAAAAGTGGGCTGCGATCGTGGTGGCCGTGATCGGTACCATCCTGGCTATACTGTTCCCGATGGACGACATCACGAGTTTCCTGTATCTGATCGGCTCTGTCTTCGCACCGATGATCGCTATCCAGATCGCGGACTACTTTATTATGAAGAAAGCGGGTACGAAGCAGGCGGTGGAGGTCCGGAACCTGATCATCTGGCTGATCGGATTCATCATCTACCGCTTCCTTATGGGCGTGGATACTCCTGTGGGCAATACCCTGCCGGATATGATCGTCACGGTATTGCTTTGTCTGGCAGCGGACAAGGTCCTTCCTGCGCGGCGGGATAACTGAAGCGGTTCCGGCTCAGGAAATCGGAAAAATCGGAAAGACCGAAAAGACCGGAAAACCGAAAAGACCGAAAACCGGGTCCGCATCCGCGGATAACCACAAAAAATACAATCCTTTCGGTATAGGGCACACAAAACCGCTTGACTGTAAAACGGGGCGTGTGCTACTATACTAAAGCTAAAAGGCCTGAGGGCCTTTTTTCTTGCACGCATGAAATCCGGAAGATACAGAGCCGGACCTGCGGCAGAGCACTATCAACACATTTTTGGGAGGTGAAAACCGTGGCTAATTCAAAGCGTACCAAAATCACTCTGGCATGTACCGAGTGCAAGCAGCGTAACTATTTCCTGACCAAGGAAAAGAAGAACCATCCGGACAGAATGGAAGTCAGCAAGTATTGCAGATTCTGCAAGAAGCACACACCGCATAAGGAGACAAAGTAATGGCTGGTGAGGCTAAGAAAGCCGCTGCAGCTGAGAACACTTCACTGTTCACCAGAATCAGAGATTTTTTCAGCGGCGTCAAAGCAGAGTATTCCAAGATCATTTTTCCGAACACGGAAGATCTGAAGAAGCAGACCATCGCGACCCTGATCGTCAGTGTGGTCATCGGTGTCCTGATCTTCGTGATCGATCTTGTTTTCAAATCCCTTTTGGGCTTCATTCTTTAAGCCGTATACCGGCAGTTGACAGGAGACATTCAGATGGCAGATACCAGCTCTGAAGCCAAGTGGTATGTAGCACATACTTACTCCGGCTATGAGAACAAAGTAAAAGTCGATATTGAAAAGACCATCGAGAACAGGAACCTGCAGGACCAGATCTTTGAGGTTGCTGTCCCGGTGCAGTCTACCGTTGAGCTGAAGAATGGCGTTGAAAAGAAGATCGACCGTAAGATCTTTCCCGGTTATGTGCTCGTTCATATGATCATGAACGACGAGACCTGGTATGTTGTACGCAACACCAGGGGCGTGACCGGATTCGTGGGCCCGGGATCCAAGCCCGTACCCCTTTCCGACGAGGAGATCGCCAAGCTCGGAAACCGCGAACAGGAAGTCGTATTCAATTTCGAAGAGGGCGACACGGTCGTGGTTACTTCCGGTGCATGGAAGGACACCGTCGGTGTGATCAAATCTATCAATCCGTCCAAACGATCTGTTACGATCAACGTCGAGATGTTCGGACGTGAGACACCTGTTGAACTGTCATTCGCAGAGGTTAAAAAGCTATAAAAGGCTTTTGAACATACATCAGGTGGGAGGGTGTGAGACCCCCGCTATTACCACAAGGAGGCTATTATGGCAAAAAAAGTTACTGGTTACATCAAGTTACAGATCCCTGCCGGCAAAGCAACTCCGGCACCGCCTGTCGGCCCCGCTCTCGGCCAGCACGGCGTGAACATCGTTGAATTCACCAAGCAGTTCAACGCAAGGACAGCAGACCAGGGCGACCTGATCATTCCGGTTGTCATCACAGTTTATGCAGACAGAAGCTTCAGCTTCATCACCAAGACCCCGCCTGCAGCAGTTCTGATCAAGAAGGCATGCAAGCTGAAGAGTGGTTCCGGCGCACCGAACACGACCAAGGTCGCCACCATTTCCAAGGCTGATCTTCAGAAGATCGCAGAAACCAAGATGCCTGACCTTAACGCGGCATCCCTGGAGACTGCCATGTCCATGATCGCCGGAACATGCCGCAGCATGGGCGTGACTGTGGAAGAGTAAGAAGGAGGTAGCTTGAGATGAAAAGAGGCAAGAAGTATCTTGAGAACGTGAAAAAGTATGATCGCGCTACTCAGTATGATAAAGAAGAAGCTATCAAGATCGTTAAGGAAAACGCCACAGCGAAATTTGATGAGACCCTTGAGCTTCATTTAAGAACCGGCTGCGATGGCCGTAAGGCTGACCAGCAGATCCGTGGTTCCGTCGTTCTTCCGAACGGTACCGGTAAGAAAGTCCGTATCCTTGTATTCGCAAAGGGCCCGAAGGCTGAAGAGGCACAGGCGGCCGGCGCGGATTACGTAGGAGCAGAGGAGCTGATCCCGCGCATCCAGAATGAGGGATGGCTGGACTTCGACGTTTGCGTCGCTACCCCGGACATGATGGGCGTCGTCGGACGTCTTGGTAAGATCCTTGGCCCGAAGGGCCTCATGCCGAACCCGAAGGCAGGCACTGTCACCATGAACGTCACCCAGGCGATCAAGGATATCAAAGCCGGTCAGATCGAGTACAGACTGGACAAGGCAAACATCATCCATGTTCCGTTCGGTAAGGCTTCCTTCACCGTAGAGGCTCTTTCCGAGAACTTCCAGACCATCATGGATGCGGTCAACAAGGCACGTCCCGCAGCAGTGAAGGGCGCGTTCATCAAGAGCGCGGTCATCGCTTCCACCATGGGCCCGGGCGTTCGTCTGAACGTTTCCAAGCTGGTGAACGGCTGATCATTGCACTGAGTGCCGTACAGACCTGTTTTCAGGAACGGTTCACCATATTTAAAGTTGACACGGGCCGCGGTCCGTGCTAACATATATCACGCTGATACTGCCGAAGACAGCAGGTGTCCCGTGAGGGACGTAAGAGAAGAGAGGCGGCGAGAGCCGCGGATCGAGGCGCCTGCCGAGGAAGGAAGCACATATTTGTGATTTCACCTCCGTGTCTTTTGGCACGGAGGTTTTTCTCTCTGTATCGCAGTGGAAGCAGAAGCGAAACTATAAGGAGGTAAGAGAGCATGGCTAAGGTTGAATTAAAACAGCCTATAGTTGATGAGATCAAGGGGCTCCTTGACGGTGCTCACGCCGCTGTCGCGGTCGAGTATCTTGGTATCAACGTAGACCAGGACACCAAGCTTCGTAAGGAGCTGCGTGAGAATGGCGTTATCTACAAGGTATTCAAGAACACTCTGATCAAGAGAGCAGTTGCCGGTACCGAGTTCGAAGGACTCATCCCGGATCTCGAAGGCCCGACCGCACTTGCAGTGTCCAAGACGGATGCTACCGCACCCGGACGCATCATTGCAAAGTACGCAAAGGAGATCAAGCCGCTGGAGCTGAAGGGCGGCGTCGTAGAAGGAAGCTACTACGACAGAAAAGCTATGGCAGTTGTCGCCGAGATCCCGGGAAGAGAAGTACTTCTTTCCAGACTCCTCGGTTCCCTGCAGTCCCCGATCGCAAACTTCGCAAGAGTTATCAATCAGGTTGCAGAGAAGAACGGCGACGCGGCATAAGCGTACAGCACATTTACAGAAGAAACTGGTTGTCAGCCGCTGCGCATGAGAAGGCAGCAGGCGACGCGGCGTGAGGCATGAGCCCGGCGGAGCCGAAAGGCTGACAGGATCTATCGAAATCAACAGGAGGATAAGAAAATGGCAAAGTTGACCACAGCTGAGTTCATCGAGGCGATCAAGGAGCTGTCCGTACTGGAGCTGAACGAGCTCGTAAAGGCAGTTGAGGAAGAGTTTGGCGTATCTGCAGCAGCAGGTGTCGTCGTAGCAGCAGGCGGCGCAGCCGCTCCGGCAGAGGAAGAGAAGACTGAGTTCGATGTCGAGCTTACTGAGATCGGCCCGAACAAGATCAAGATCATCAAGGTCATCCGTGAGATCACCGGCCTTGGCCTGAAGGAAGCTAAGGACCTCGTTGAGTCCGCTCCGAAGGTCGTCAAGGAAGCAGCTGACAAGGCTACCGCTGATGACATCAAGGCTAAGCTTGAGGCTGAAGGCGCTAAGGTCACCCTTAAGTAATTCAGTACCTGACGATAAAAGCATTATAAGAAAAGACTCCTCCGGATCTTTCCGGAGGAGTTTTTTGCTGTAGGGATCGGTGGTCTTCAGTCGACCCGGAACAGGGAAAAGACGGCAGAAAAGAGCAGACGCTCCGCTTCATCAAAGATATCGACGTCCACGACACAGATCGTACGGCCCCGGCGTTTGGTCTTACCGATGGCGGTGATGCGTCCTTCGGAAGCGGCACGAAGCCAGTTGCAGGAAGCATCGAGGGAGACCCAGGTATGCCTGTCAGAGCGGGCGACAGCCCCGGCACAGCTGTCCGCAAGGCTGAAATAACAGCCGCCGTGGACATTGCCTTCGGGATTGCGGGATTCAGGGACAACGTCAAGATGCGCCTTACAGTAATCCAGGCGGATCTCATCATACTCAAAATGATTATGCAGCGTATAAGCGTTGGTATTCCTCATCCGCTCGAAGTATTCTCTTCCTTCCCTTTCGTTTGTCAGGTCCATATGTACTCCAAATCTTTCATGGGTCCGTGCACAGTCTGCATAGCCGGCAGAACTTGCAATATCTTTATGTAATAATTTATTATCGGCATTCGTATCATAAACGCATCGTGCCGGTATTGCAAGGAAAAAATAAGAGTGAGTTCATAAAAACGTCAACATTACAGCCTATACTCTTAATGTATAATAATTGTGTAATGTATAATATCGGGTAGTGTGTCTTTACCGGCGCAGGCCGGCACGCTTTTCGGAGGAAAATATATGCATAACAGAAAATGGTATGAGTGGCTTCTGACGATCACGTTTTTTGCGATGATCGCGCTTTGCGTGGGGCTGAACCTGACGACAGGTCAGAAAGAAGGCACAGCCAATATCATCGTCAACGGCGTGATGTTCCTGATCGTGGGACTGATCTTTGTGAAGTGTGAGATCGGCAGTTTCTTCCCCATGAACCGGATCATCGCCGACCTGCACAAGGCGACGGAAAAGATCCGCAGCGATGCGCTGAACTCGCACCAGTTCCTGTGGGAGCCCTATAAGACGAGCGGGGTAGAGCTTTTTGAAGAAAAGCACCTGTTGGAGGCTTTCCAGGATTACCGTTTTGAGCTGAACCGCATCACCAATAACGAAAAGGCGTACTACAAGTGCGATATCGAGGACTACATCAACACAGGTATCGTGGATTCCGTGATGCACCGCAATGTGCTGAACCAGGTTCCCGGTGTGATGACCGGTCTTGGTATCCTCGGCACCTTTATCGGCCTGTCTCTCGGACTGCAGCATTTCAGCACCGGCACGACCGCGGAAGTGACCGGCAGCATTGCTCCGCTGATGGACGGTATCAAGGTGGCATTCCATACCTCTATTTACGGTATGGTCTTTTCGCTTGTGTTCAACTACGCCTACAAGTGCAAGCTGGATGAGGCGGAAAATGCCATCGGCGATTTTATCGGCGCATATAAGAAATATGTGCTTCCGGACACCACTACGGACGGGATCAACAAGCTCATGGAGCTCCAGCAGCAGCAGGTCACGGCCGTGCGCCGCATGACCGACCGCGTTTCCGAGGACCTTGGCAGGCTGATGGAGCCGCAGTTCGACCGCCTGAACCAGACGATTACCGATTTCGGAACCTTAGCGACACAGAGCCAGAAGGAAGCATTGTCCCAGGTCGTCAATGCGTTCATCCGGGAAATGAACCAGTCCCTGGGCGGCACCTTCCTGCAGCTCAATGAGTCTTTCAATAAAGCGTACAGCGCGCAGCAGAAAAACGAACAGCTGCTCGGCGGCATACAGCAGCGTGCCGAGATGAATCAGCAGATCCTTTATCAGGAGCAGGAGTACCTGACCGACCTGGCACAGTACCGTCAGTCCCTGGCAGAGGCATCGGCAGCGCTCAATGCGCAGCTGCAGCAGCAGGAGGCTATGATGAACGATCTGCGCCGGGTGCTGAGCCAGATGAACAAGACCCTGACCACTTCCTACGAGAATGCGGAAAATGCATGGGCGCGGACAGCGGATGCCGTGGACGACCTGAGGGAATCCCTGGAACTGAGCCAGAAATCGAGAGCCCGGAGGTAAGGATCCATGGCACGACGTTTCAGAAAAAGACAGGATGGAGAGCAGACGTACTGGCTGTCATATTCGGATATGATGGCCGGCCTGCTGCTGACCTTCGTGCTGATCATAGCCGTGACCGTGCTGCACGCCAATATCCAGTTCGACATGAAGCAGGAAGAACTGCTGGGCAAGGAAGAGCAGCTGATGATCCAGGCGGACGCGCTCGAAAAGGAGCAGGCGCTCGTGGAGGAGCAGCAGTCGAAGCTCTCGATCCAGGCCAGCCAGCTGGAGGACCAGGCAGAAAAGCTGACCCTGCAGCGCAAGCAGCTGACGGAGCAGGAAGATCTCCTGAACCGGCAGTCAGCCCTGCTGGAAGAGCTTCAGAAGGTCATGGACAGCCAGCAGGAAAAGCTGGACCGGATCATCGGTGTCCGCAGCGAACTGATCGAGGCATTGAAGGAAGAATTTGACGATTCCTCCCTGCAGATCTCCGTGGATGAGAATACCGGTGCCATTACGATGGACTCGCAGATCCTGTTCGAGTACAATCAGGACGAGCTGAAGGAGACCGGCCAGGCGTTCCTTGCGGAGTTCCTGCCGCGTTACGCCTCGATCCTGCTGAGCCCGACCTACAGCGAGTATGTATCGGAGATCATTATCGAAGGACATACCGATACGACCGGCAACTATCTCTTTAACCTGGACCTTTCCCAGAAGCGTGCATATTCCGTCGCGGCCTACTGCATGTCGGAGGAGAACCACGTTCTTAACGCGCAGGAACTGGAAGCGATGCGCCAGGTGCTTTCCTCCACCGGAAAGTCCTTCAGCGAGCCGGTCTATAAGGCGGACGGCACTGTGGATGCCGAGGCGTCCCGCCGCGTGGAGATCCTGTTCCGTCTGAAGGATGAGGAGATGATCCGTGAGATGATCGAGATCCTCAATGCCGAGCAGGTGAACGAGCAGAAGATCCAGATCGAACTGGCGGATGCGCCCGGGACCTGACCCGCCTCGCGGAACAAAACAAAACAGAAGCACAAAAAAACTGTGATCCGCGGACAATAGTCCGAAGATCACAGTTTTTATAGTGGAGACGGTGGGATTCGAACCCATGACCTCCTCGTTGCGAACGAGGCGCTCTCCCAGCTGAGCTACGCCCCCTAAAAGGTGAACAGTTAAGATTATACAGCAAAACTCGATTTCTGCAAGGGTTTTATTGCACGATTTTGAAAACTCCACTATACTAATAAATATGCTTTTGATGTTGCTGTTTTGATAAAAACCAACTTACATCATTTCGGAGGGGATACTATGAAGAAGAAGTTTTCTTTGCCGGCACAGATCACTGTCGCGCTGATCGCGGGTATCATTGTCGGTCTCATCTGCACGGGCCTGGGCCTGGCGGATTTCACTGCCAACTATCTGAAACCGTTTGGAACGATCTTCATCAACCTGCTGAAATTCATCGTCGTCCCGGTCGTAGTACTGTCTATGGTCAGCGGCATCGTATCCATGGGTGATATGAAGAAGGTCGGTTCCGTCGGATGGAAGTCACTGGCATACTTCCTCTGTACCACGGCGATCGCCTGTGTGATCGGCCTTGTCATTGCCAACCTGTTTAACGGCGCGGGCCTGTTCAAGGCGCTGCCGCTGGCAGAGGGCGCTGAGTGGACCGGCGCGACCGACGCCAAATTCATGGACACCCTGGTCAATATTTTCCCGACCAACCTCTGGGAGTCCTTCCGGACGGCAAACATGCTGCAGGTCATCGTGATCTCCCTGATGATCGGCGGCGGCATCCTCGCAGCCGGAGAGAAGGGAGAAATGTGCAAGAAGCTGGTCGAATCCGCTTATGCGGTCGTCGAACAGATAATGGCATTCATCATCACGCTTTCACCGATCGGCGTATTCACCATGATCGCCTGGGTCGTCGCGACCCAGGGCGCCCAGATCATCGGCTCTCTGGCGCTGGTGATCCTTTGTGCTTACGTGGCCTACATTCTGCATACCATCCTGGTATATTCCCTGTCCGTCAAGGTGTTTGCGGGAATGGATCCTCTGGACTTTTTCCACGGCGCGGCTTCCGCGATGATCTTCGCGTTCACCTCGGCCTCCTCCGCGGCGACCCTTCCGGTCTCCACCGAGTGCGTCCGGAACATGGGCGGCGATGATGATATTTCCTCCTTTGTGCTCCCGCTAGGCTGTACGGTCAACATGGACGGCACTGCGATCTACCAGTGTGTGGCGACCGTATTCCTTGCCGCCTGCTGCGGGATCAACCTGACGATCGGACAGATGGTGACCGTAGTCATTACCGCGACGGTTGCATCCATCGGCACCGCGGGCGTATCCGGCGCGGGCATGATCATGCTGGCAATGGTACTGACCGCCATGGGCATCCCGGTGGATATGATCATGATCATCTACGGTGTGGACCGTATTTTCGATATGGGCAGAACGACGCTCAACATCACCGGCGATATGTCATGCGCGCTTTGCGTCTCTGTCTGGGAGAACGGCCGCCTGAAGTGGTAATTGGCAGGAACGACAGAAATGGATCTTTTTGACTACATGCGTGAACAGAATATGCAGCAGCAGAATGCCAGGGGCGAAGGACCCCTGGCTTCTCGTCTGCGCCCGGAGACCCTGGATGAAATCGTGGGGCAGGAGCACATCATCGGGAAGGATAAGCTCCTCTATCGCGCGATCCGGGCCGATAAACTCGGTTCCGTAATACTCTTCGGGCCTCCCGGCACGGGAAAGACGACGATCGCCCGCGTGATCGCCAATACGACCCATGCGGATTTCCGACAGCTGAATGCCACGACCGCCGGCAAAAAAGATATGGAAGAGGTCGTGAACGGAGCGAAGCAGAACCTTGCGGCATATGGGCGTAAGACCATCCTTTTTATCGACGAGATCCATCGCTTCAACAAAGCCCAGCAGGATTATCTTCTTCCCTTTGTGGAAGACGGCACGGTGACCCTGATCGGCGCCACTACGGAGAATCCGTTCTTTGAGGTGAACCGCGCGCTGATCTCAAGATCCCGTCTGTTCGAGCTGAAGCCTCTCTCTGCAGACAACATCCGCACCCTTGTCCGCCGGGCTGTCGAGGATGATAAAAAGGGCATGGGCATGTACCGCCCCTATATCGATGACAACGCCGTTGACTTCCTGAGCGACATCGCCGAAGGCGATGCCCGTGCCGCGCTCAACGCCATCGAGCTCGCGGTGCTGACGACGGATCCGGATCCGGATGGACGGATCCATCTTACGCTGGATATCATGCAGGAGTGCATCCAAAAGCGCGCGATCGGCTATGACAAGGACGGCAACAACCACTACGACACTATTTCCGCTTTCATAAAGAGCATGCGCGGATCCGACCCGGATGCCGCTGCCTACTATGTGGCACGGATGCTTGAGGCGGGAGAGGATATCAAATTTATTGCCCGCCGCATCATGATCTGCGCGTCTGAAGACGTGGGCAATGCCGATCCCATGGCGCT
>JAEEGL013844746.1_pt1 | contig 10474 bp, 8 predicted proteins | sample 9134231 | NCBI WGS metagenome assembly JAEEGL01 (sample SAMN16246548, study PRJNA631951) | gut metagenome | biome: gut microbiome; feature: rumen; material: fiber-attached | host: Bos | place: Iran: Karaj | collected 2018-10 | reverse complement strand
TGCCTTATTACAGTCATATCCGATACGATCTTCTGTAAAGGGCCCGTAGTATTCCAGTTGCCTTTGATCTTATTGCCATATACGATGTGCTCATCTCCCGGTTTCCTGAACTGATAATGCCTGCACATGGATCTTATCCTTTCGTACTTGCACACCTTGTGGCAGAGATTGTCCGAGAAGATCCATCCCGTTCTGTCTCTTATTGTTTTGGCTAAGGCGTGATAGCCGTAGGAGGGATGCCTTGCGTGCTCTTCCCTTATCAGCACAGCCAGATCGTTCCTGTTTCTCTCGTAGTTATTGATATCTCTATTAAGCCATCTGTAGTATCCCGATCGGTTGACGGACATCACTTCGCACAGAAGCTTTACAGGATAGTCTTTACTCAGTTCTTTGATGATCTGATATTCGCACCTGAGATAGAAACGTACTCCTTTCCTGTACCACCCCCTTTCACCAGATATCCTTTTTTTAATCTTTCGTTCTCGATCTTCAGCTTAAGATTCTCCAGTTCAAGCCTTTCTTCTTTTGACAGTGATTTGGATGAATGAAGAGCTGAATACGGATTTCCGGTCCTCTTCCTTCCGGTTTCAAGAATGCCCTCATTATAAAGTTTTACCCATTGTTGAATCACACTGCGATGCACACCGTATTTCACGGCCAGTTCTGTCCAGGATAAATGATTGTTTTCTCTGTCTTTAACTACTTTGAGCTTGAACTCGTATGTGTACTTCCTGTTTTTACCACCTTTCGGTCTTCCTCTTGGCATATGATGTGTTCTCCTTTCATTTCAATCATAAGAAAAAGCAGACTTCGGATTAAGTCGTATTTGACTTTTTCCTGTGTCTACTTTTATCTTACAAGTTCAATGAGCTGTCTTTTTTCTCGGATCTGTCGTTTTTTGTGTCAGTCTTCTTCCCTGAGCTGTTTCAGCAGGGATTCCTTCGTAAAGACCGGCCAGTGCCCGCCGACGCAGTGATCGACATCCAAGGCTTCGATCGTTTCAATGAATCCTCTCTTCAGGCTGGGATCGGCGATCCAGGTGGGGAACACGCCGGATAATGCGTCACCGAAGAAGAGGACTTTTTCTTTCGGCAGATAGATGAGCGAGGCATCGTCGGTATGCGGGGAGATGGCTTCAAAGATGATGATCGGTGTATCGCCGGCATCGATCTTCAGAGAACCGTCAAAGACGATATCTGCCCGTTTGACGATGACCGGTCTGTCGTCTTTATATTCGATGGCGATGCTGGGATCCAGGGCGAGAAACTTTTGTTTCGTTTCTTCATTGAATGTGTCGATGAAGTCTTTGAGGTGCCGATCGGTCTTTCGGTTTGTTACAGATAATCCGTTGATCGCATGCATTCCGAAACTGTGGTCCCAGTGCCAGTGAGTGATGGCAGTCAGTTCGGGAAGCGGCAGTCCTTCTTCGGAAAGAAGTTCATAGAATTCTCTGACCTGTGCGTCGGAGTGTCCGGCGTCAACGGCGACGGAAAAGTTTTTGCCTTTGATGTAGCCTAAGGAAGGGCGGTCACGCAGTTCTTCGTAGTCGGTATAGTAGATCGTTTCACTCAGTTTATGTAATGCCATGTTGATTTACCTTCGATAAGGATATCGTATCATCAAACGAGGTGGGGGAAGAGGATAAATTATGTTGTTACTTGATATAATAAATCTGTATTGAAAACAAGTGGACTTTCTGTTTCAGCAGAATGGAAAGGAGGCAAATGCCGAAGAATCATGTGAAGTTTCATTCGGTCGCCGGTAAAAGACTGATCCTTGTTGCGGATGATGAGATGATCAACCGGGAGATTCTCGCTGCGATCTTAAGAGAGGATTATGAGATCTTGTTTGCCGCGGACGGCGAAGAGACGATCGAAAAGATGCGGGAATACAAGGATACTTTGTCTTTGGTCCTTTTGGATGTTTTGATGCCCAAGAAGACCGGCATCGAAGTCTTGAAAGAGGTCAGGAATGATCTTGAACTGTCGCGTATCCCGGTCATCGTTCTGACGTCGGAATCGGATACCGAGGTGGAGAGCCTGCAGCTCGGAGCGATCGATTTCATTCCGAAACCATATCCGACGAGGGAAGTCATTCAGGCGAGAGTCTTGAAGACGATCGAGCTTTCGGAAGATAGGGACATCATCCAGTCGACAGAGCGGGATCCTTTGACGGGTCTTTACAATAAAGAGTATTTCTACCGTTATGCGCAGCAGTATGACCAGTTCCATAAGGATGCATCCATGGATGCGATCGTCATCGATATCAATCATTTCCACATGATCAATGAGCGCTATGGTAACGCCTATGGCGATGAGATCCTGACCAGGATCGGTGAACGGGTCAAGGATATGGTCAAGGATGAAGGCGGTATCGTCTGCCGTAAGGAGGCCGATACGTTCTTGGTCTATTGTCCGCATCGGGAAGATTATAAGGAGATCCTGGAGTTTGCCTCAAGAGGCCTGACCGGCGATGAACTGGCCAATAACCGCGTACGTCTGCGTATGGGTGTGTATTCCGATGTGGATAAGGAATTGAGCATCGAGCGCCGCTTCGACCATGCCAAGACGGCGGCGGATACCGTCAGGAATTCGTTTACCAAGATGATCGGCATCTATGATGACGATCTTCATGAACGGGAGCTTTATGCCGAACAGCTGATCGAGGATTTTGCCAATGCGATCGCCAAAGAGGAGTTCAAAGTATTTTATCAGCCGAAGTTCGATGTGACTTCCGAGGTCCCGATCTTGTGTTCGGCAGAAGCGCTGGTCCGCTGGTTCCATCCGAAGCTGGGCATGGTCTCGCCGGGCGTCTTCATTCCGCTGTTTGAAGAGAACGGCTTAGTCGAGAAGCTGGATCTTTATGTCTGGCGCAAGACAGCGGCGCAGATCGCCGAATGGAAAGAAAAATTCGAATCTTACATCCCGATCTCCGTCAACGTGTCGAGGATCGACATGTATGATCCGCTGTTAGTCGAGAATCTGCAGAAGATTTTGGAAGAGAACGGTCTGAGCTCGCAGGATCTGATCTTGGAGGTGACGGAATCGGCATATACGGAGAATTCCATGCAGATCATCGAGACAGCAAAGAAGCTCAGAGACCTGGGTTTCAGGATCGAGATGGATGATTTCGGCACGGGCTATTCTTCGTTGAACATGATCTCTTCTTTGCCGATCGATGCGATGAAGCTCGATATACAGTTCGTCCGGAACGCCTTCAAGGAAGGCGGCAATACCCGAATGATCGAGGTCATCGTCGACATCGCCGAATTCTTATCCGTTCCGGTCATTGCGGAAGGTGTCGAGACCGAACATCAGCTTGATGAATTGAAGAAACTGGGCTGTGATATCGTACAGGGTTATTTTTTCTCCAAGCCGGTACCGGCCATCGAATTTGAGCCGTTCATCCTGCAAAGAAAAGAAGCACTCAAATCTTCGGAGGCCGACCGGGATATCGAATCGGCCGTCAGAGAAGCACAGATCGATAGCGCGAAAAACAATTTCTCCAAGATCGATGAGGTCGAAGATGATTACGGTGAAAAGGGCAAAGGCATACAACTGCGCAGGGTGAATATCATCTTTGCCTTGCTCGCCTTCCTTTCGGCGATCGTCTTGTTTGTTATGGGCGTCAGCGTCTCCAGAGGTTATGACAGGATGCGGGAAGCTTCCGACCGTTATGCGCAAGCCCAGCAGGCGGCATCCGATATGGTGAGCGGTTCCGATTATCTGACCGACCGCGTCCGCAGTTTCATCGTGACCGGTGACTTACAATATCTCAATGAATTCTTCGAAGAAGTCAATGTGACCAAGCGCAGAGACAACGCCGTGACGGATCTCGAAGGGCTTCTGGGCGATGGCGATGCTTCGGCGCTGGCCAGTCTGAACAATGCCCTGGAGCTGTCCAATCAGCTGGTCAAGAAGGAATATGAGGCGATGCGTCTCATCCTGGAGACCGGGGATTATGACCGTTCGCTGGTGCCGGCAGAGATCCTGAATATCGCGCTTTCACCGGAAGACTTGTCTCTGGACAGCGAAGGACTCAGGGATAAGGCGCAGAGGCTGGTCTTTGATTCCGAGTACATGAACTACAAAGACCGCATCCGGGAGAACGTCTCTATATGCACACAGACTCTGATCTCTTCTTCTTCCAAGGAACTTGAACTGGCTTCCGACCGTCTGTCGATGCTGGTGAACTTACAAAGACTCACGACGGCGTTATTCCTGCTGATCGTGCTGGGCATCGCCGCGGTCATCTCTTTGCAGATCCGCAATCCTCTGACCAGGATGGTGAAGAAGATGGAGGAACGTCAATTGATCGTTCCGACCGGTGTCGAGGAACTGCGTTTCGTTGCCAGGACCTACAACAAGATCCTGAAAGAGAACCAGTCGACGCAAGACAAACTGTCCTTCGATGCATCGCATGATGCTCTGACGGGCTTGTTCAACCGCGGCGCCTACGAACTGCTGATCCAGAACGTCGATACGGAACATATGGCGATGCTGATCGTGGACGTCGACCACTTCAAACAGATCAACGACACTTATGGCCACGCGATCGGCGATAAGGCCTTGAAGGTCGTGGCCGACTTGTTGAAGAAGTCTTTCCGTTCGGTCGATATCATCTGCCGTTTCGGAGGCGATGAGTTCGTGGTCGTCATGACCCGTGTCAATTCTTCGCTGCGCCAGCTGGTGGAAAACAAGATCGCCCAGGCCAACAAGATGCTGAAGGAACCGCATGAGGATCTACCGCCGATCTCATTGAGCGTCGGTGTCGCTTTCTCGGACCGTGAGAATCCTAACGGCAGCATCTTCGAAGACGCGGATGCAGCACTGTATCGGGTCAAGGAAGCAGGCGGAAACGGCGTCGGTTTCCACGAAGGCTGAATCGGGGCTGACAAATCGTCCCGAATAAATGTACAATAATTACAGAAGAATAGAATAAAGAAAGGAAAACAATAATGGGCTTATTCGACAAATTATTCAAGAAAGAAGAAGAGATCGTATTACCTGAACTGAATGCTTCCGATGAGGATATCGTAGCGATCGCCGACGGCGAGATCATTGATATCGCGACGGTTTCGGATGCGGTATTCGCTGAACAGATGATGGGCAAATCCACAGCCTTCAAGTACAACAAGGACAAAGTCGTCCTTTGTTCTCCGGCAAACGGCACTTTGGGTGTTCTGTTCCCGACCGGCCACGCTTACGGCATTTTGATGAATGACGGTGTCGAACTCCTGGTCCATTGCGGCGTCGATACGGTCAATGCCAACGGCGACGGTTTCAAACTTTTGGGCAAGAAGCAGGGCGACAGCGTCAAGGCCGGCGATCCGATCGTCGAAGTCGATATCAAGAAGCTTTCCGCCAAATACGATATGTCCACGATGCTGATCATCACCAATGCCAACGGCAAGGAACTCGATTTCATCGATCCGCAGCCGGTCAGCAGAGGACAGAAGGTCACAAAATAAAGATGAACAAGGAGCTTCGTGCTCCTTTTCTTATGTTTTGGCAAGTTAAAACATACAGCGGAAGCTGTCTGTTTTCAATAGATGTCGGAAAAACCGGAAGAACGCTGCAACAGATGGCAGAAACGTTCCAGGGCGGGATCTTTGCTGTCTTTTTTCCAGATGGCGTGGATCTCTTCCACTTCTTCCGCCCCCTTCATCGGTAAGAAGACGAGGCCTTCGGCGTTGTTGATCTTCTTGACACAGTAGTCCGGCATGATGGAGATGCCTTCTTCCGAGGCGACCATGATCAGGATCGATTCGACGTCGGTGGAACGGCAGAGGATCTGCGGCTTGAAACCGGCTTTGTGGTAGAGTTCCATGAATTGGGAGTCGCCGTAGTTGTCGGAGAGTTCGGACGGGGACATGTAGATGATCGATTCACCTTTCAGATCACTCCTTTCCAGATATTCTCTGCGGCTCAGCGGATGGGCGGCATAGAGGGCGGCATAGAGCCTGGCTTTTTCGATCTCGAGAGCTTCAAAGCCTTCCGCGGATTTCAGGTTGGTGGAGTCCCAGGTAAAGATGATGTCATATTCGCCATTCTGCAGTCCGGCGGCGAGCCTGTCGGAGGTGTCGCGGTAGCACATCAGCAAGACGCCCGGCACCATGCGGTGGAAGGCTCTGAGCTGATCGGAGAGTCCACTTCGTTCATAGCCTTTGATATAGCCGATCCGCAGCGTTCCGAAGATGCCGGTGGAAGCTTCGGCGGCCCGCTGTCTGGCGTCGCCCAGACGTTTCAGGATCAGTCTCGCATCGCTTAGAAAGCTGGCCCCGGCGGAGGTAAGAGTGACGGGCCTGGTGGAGCGGTCAAAGAGGTTGAGCCCCAGATCTTCTTCCAGCGCTTTGATCTGCTGGGTCATGGCGGTCTGGGTGATGTAGTTTTCTTCGGCGGCAGCCGAGAAGGAGCCGGTATCGGCGACGGAGATGAAGTATTTTAATTGATTCGTATTCATAAGGTCCTCTACTATAAGTTTATCTTATATTATTATGCAAAATATGGCCTTAACATACAAGTAAATGGGTGTTTTAATATAACTATGAATCATATTAAGCTTCAAGGGCAGACGATCCGGGACTACCTGATGCTGAGCATCGGGACTTTACTGATCGCCTTAGCGGTCAAAGAGTATCTCATCCCCTGCAAGATCGTGACCGGTTCGGTCTCCGGACTGGCTCTGTTGATCGGCGAGCTCCTGCCTTTGAATGAATCGATGATCGTACTGGCGCTGAATATCAGCTGTCTGGGTATCGGTGTACGTTACCTGGGAAATAAATTTGGTGTGCGCTGCATCTATATCTCCGTATTGCTTCCTTTATTGATGGCTGTTTTGCCGGAAAGCGAGAGCCTGCTGACCTCTTCCAAGGCGGTCAATGTGCTGATTTTCTTGTGCCTGCTGACGGCGGGACAAAGCATCATGCTGCATCTGGAGACGACTTCCGGTGGACTCGATACGATCGCGGAAGTCCTGGCGAGGAAGTTGCACGTTCCGACCGGCTGGATGATCGGCGTCTTAGGCGCCCTGGTCTCCGTGCTGACGGCCGGGGTCTACGGCAGGGAAGCCGCGGTCTTAGGCGTTCTAGCCACCTTGAGCAACGGTCTGATGATCAACGCCGTGGCCATGGCCAAGGATCTCAAGATCCGTCCGGTCAAGTCCCGTATCAAGGCAAGCGCATAAAGAGCCATGGTGCTCTTTTTCTTTTCTTGGGGTAAAATGTACATGACTGGGAGGAAGAAGGAATGAAACTGTTCATCGCATCGGACATTCACGGCAGCAGCGCGTACTGCGAAAAGCTGATGGAACGCTATGAGGAAGAAAAGCCCGACAAGGTCTTATTGCTGGGAGACATCCTGTATCACGGACCGCGCAACGATCTGCCCGATCTCTATGCGCCCAAGGGCGTCATCGAGATGCTCAATTCGATCGCCGGCGAGATCTTATGTGTCTGCGGCAACTGTGACTGCGATGTCGATCAGATGGTCTTGGATTTCCCGATCCTTGCGGATTATTCCTTTTTGTACATCGACGGCGTCACGATCTATGCCACCCATGGTCATATCTACAATCAAAACAAGCCGATGAAGGGGGCAAAGGGAATTTTATTATGCGGACACACCCATGTACCTGCCATTGAAGAATATGAGGATTTCACTTATCTCAATCCGGGTTCCGTCTCCATACCGAAGAAGGGCTCGAGGCATTCTTACATGATCTTTGAAGACGGTGTCTTCGTATGGAAGGATGTTTTGAGCGGCGAAGTCTATCAGAAATATAAGACAAGATAGGTCTTTCGATATTTCTGTATTTTCGAAGGCTTTTATGCTATAATCTAAAGGCGGTATTGAAAAATATCGCAAACTGAGATTAAATAGATATTGTCAATAAGCTGACTTGAGAGAGCGGTTTATCCTACCATCTTGGAAAGGTGGCGTACTGAAAGGTACCACAGGTTCGAATCCTGTAGTCAGCGCCATTGAAAAAAAATGCCTTTATCTTCGCGATAAAGGTTTTTTATTTTTTCTGATGCATCACGTAACAGTCGTGATAAAACAGATCGAAAAAGAAGGTCAGACCGTAGTTGTTATAGACGTTGCGGTCGGTGACGATCTTCCGGGAGGAGATCCGGTTTTCCTCGCCGAGATAATAGATGAAGGAATAGGTGTTTTCAAAAGCGGTCGTATGGTTGAGCGTGATCAGGACTTTTCTGGCTTTGAAGTCTCTGATCTGATCGTTGATCGCCAGAGCGAAGTTGCCGGTCACAGAACAGACCAGAAGAAGATCGTCTTTTTTGAGTGTCGCCAACAAGTCGGTGTTTTCGTTGGCAGAGGTGATGATGCGGATCAGCTTGCCGGTCGTCAGGATCTGCTGCTGGAAGAGCTTGCAGGCATGGGAAGAATCTTCCGCCGTCAGGATGACGGTCTGACCGGCATCGTGAAAGATGTTCAGCAGCTTCTTATAGGAAGCAGTTAGCGTGGCTTTTTTGATGTCGCTTCCCATCGCGTCCAGGCTTTTCTGCAGGAAATCACGGTAGCCGGTATGATCGGTGTAGTCTTTGAAGCTGTCTTCGTGACGGATGACTTCGTCCAAAGAAGCTTTCAACTGCGTATAGGTATCGTAGCCGATGTTTTTGATGAAACGCTGTATGGAGGATCTGGAGACGAAGCACTCTCCGGCGATCTTGTAGATGCTGGTATCTTTGAGCTGGCGCAGGTGCGTGAGAAAATAGCGGGCGATCACAAAGTCCGTGTCGTTTTCGTCATTGCGGTTGAGGTGCGACAGCAGGGAGGTCAGCAGATTGAAGCGGGAGATCGTGTAGTCGGAATTGTATTTTTCTTTCATCTAATGAAATGGTATCATCCGGGACTATTGGTGTCAAAACCTGATACCAAAGTCGATGTTTGGTATCAAAAACTGGAACCATAGGAATGTTAGCGTTTACATATAATGAAATTACATAAAGGGGGAAGATCATGAAACACAACAACAATCCTGTTTTTCCTGAAGGTTTTCTGTGGGGTGCCTCTTCTGCCGCCTGGCAGGTCGAAGGTGCCACGGCGGAAGACGGAAGGACTCCGGCCATCATTGACCTGAACTCCCAGACCAAGAAACCTTTCGCGGACAACTCGATCGCATCCGATCACTATCATCATTACAAAGAAGATGTTGCCCTGATGAAAGAATGCGGCTTCACGAGCTACCGTTTCGGTATCTCCTGGTCGAGGATCATCCCGGCGGCAGACCGCAAGGTCAATCCGAAGGGCATTGAATTCTACAACAATCTGATCAACGAACTCAAGGCAGCCGGCATCGAGCCGATCGTCACGATCTATCACTATGACATGCCTTGCTGGGTCGATGAGAAATACGGCGGCTGGCACGACCGCGCCATCATCGACGAGTTCGATTATTCTTGCCGGGTCTTGTTCGAGAACTTCGGCGACCGCGTCAAATACTGGCTGTCGATCAACGAACAGAACATGCAGATCGTCTACGGCAAGTGGCTGGGCGTTGCCAAAGGCCTGACCGATGAAGAGTGGGAAGTTCAGAAGTGGCAGATCAACCACATCATGAACATGTGCCATGCCAAAGCGGTCATCGCCTGCCATGAGATGGTCGAAGGCGGCAAGATCGGTCCGGTCCCGGGCTATGTTCCGATCTATCCGAAATCCTGCAAGCCGGAAGATCAGATCGCGGCCATGAATGCCGAAGAGCTGACGGAAAAGATCTGGAACGATACCTATGCCTACAGAGAGTATTCCGGTTTCATCAAGAACTACTGGAAAGAGCATGACATCGATCCGCAGATACAGCCGGGCGATATGGAATTACTGGCAAAGGCGAAGATCGACTTCATCGCCGTCAACTGCTATCGTTCCGACTGCGGCAAGTGGCCTGATCCTTCCTATGTTCAGGAGATCGGTCTCAACAAGTACGGCCGCAAGGGCGAATTCATCTACACCAACTGGCCGGGTGAATACGCTCTGGACAGAAATCCGTTCGTCGAGACGACGGACTGGGACTGGCATATCGACGGTGTCTGCATGCGTTACGCATTGCGCTATATGTGGGATCACTACCATCTGCCGATGGTCATCACGGAAGCCGGCTTCGGTGCCCATGAAGATATCGACGAAAACGGCGAGATCCACGATCAGTACCGTATCGATTATCTCAGAGACTATATCTACAATGTCGGACTGGCGATCGCCGACGGCGTCGAAGTCTTCGGCTTCAACCCGTGGTCCTTCACCGACCTCTTATCCACAGGCAACGGCATGGCCAAGAGATACGGTCTGGTCTTCGTCAACCGTACCGACGATGATCTCAGAGATATGAAGAGATACAAGAAAGATTCGTTCTACTGGTATTCCAACCTGATCAAGTCCAACGGTCAGGAATGGGGCTGCGACATGTCAGCTTGGCGCGATTTCACCAAGACCAGCGAACTGGCTTCCGACATCAAAGA
>JAEEGL013753291.1_pt1 | contig 10474 bp, 6 predicted proteins | sample 9134231 | NCBI WGS metagenome assembly JAEEGL01 (sample SAMN16246548, study PRJNA631951) | gut metagenome | biome: gut microbiome; feature: rumen; material: fiber-attached | host: Bos | place: Iran: Karaj | collected 2018-10 | reverse complement strand
GGAATGTCACCGTCGAGACCATCAACCGGCATAAGGACCGCGTCCGGGAAAACCACGTCGTGCCGCTTGGGATCATGATCAGCGCGCAGAGCGGACGGCAGTACCTGATGGCGCATGTCCCACGCTTCCGGCAGATCACGTCCTTCCGTCTGGACAGCATTCTGTCCGTGAAAGCGGACGAGATCTGCGAGTGGTACGACGATCTGAAAGCGCATTTTGAGCGGATGCGGCCCCATATCTGGGGCGTCAGCACAAAGAACGAGTCCGGCGAAAACCTCGAATACGTCGAGTTCACCGTATGCTGGCGCGACGACGAAACGCACATTCCCGAGCGGCTCGAGCGGGAGGAGCGGGGCGGGTCGGTGGAGCGGCTCGATGGGAACCGATGCCGGTTTTCCGTTTGGGTTTACGACAGCAGGGAGCTGATCCCGTGGATGCGCTCCTTCCTCTGCCGGATCACCGAATTCCGCTTCTCGAACCAAGTGCTGGAAGAGCAGTTTGCCGCCGACATCCGTGAGATGTACGCGCTTTACGGGATCACCGGAGAGGAGGATGAGGACGCATGATGTTCAGCGAGCTTTATTCCGCCTATTACAACGCCGTCGCCGCGATCCTCAAAGCTGCTCTCGATCACCCCGTCTCGAAGAGCGAGATCCGTTCCATCGTCGGGAAAAAGGCGTTCGGCGAGAGTGTGCTGACCATCCCGGCGGCGCTCGAAGAGGAGCGGTGGCAGCTTCTTCACCCGGACGGAACAACACCGCTTTCCCATCCTCCGACGCTTCCGTTGACGACGCTCGAGAAACGGTGGCTGAAAGCGATCGCAGCCGACCCGCGCATACGGCTGTTCGGAGACGATTTTCCCGATTTCCCGGATGTGGAGCCGCTGTACCGGCAGGAGGACGTGATCGTCTTTGACCGGTTCGCGGACGGCGATCCCTATGAGGACGCGGGCTACATCGAACGTTTCCGGCTGATCCTCCGGGCGGTGCGGGAACGGTTTCCGCTGAAAATCGAGATCCAGGGCCGCCGCGCTTCCCCGCGAAAGATCGAGCTTTTCCCCGATCATCTGGAGTATTCGGAGAAGGATGACAAATTCCGTCTGGTCGGCGTTACGCGCCGGCACGGGAGGAATACGGTCAACCTCGGCCGCATCCTCGCCTGCGAGGCGGCAGGCACATCGGACGAGGACTTTTTCAGGGAGGATTCCGAGCCGGCACCCCCGGAGCAGGTCACGGTGGTGATGGAGCTCACGAACCGCCGCAACGCGCTCGAACGGGTGCTTCTCCATTTCGCCAACTATCAGAAGGAGGCGGAGCGGCTGGACGGGGACCGCTACCGGGTGTCCGTGACCTTTGACCGGGACGAGGAGGCCGACATTCTGATCCGCGTCCTCTCCTTCGGACCGATGGTGCGCGTGACCGCCCCGGAGTCCTTCATCGCTCAGATCCGTCAGAAATTAAATCGTCAAAAAAGCTGCGGACTTTGATGTTCGCAACTTTTTTTCCGTGAAAAGGACGCGGAGATGGGATATAATGGCAGCGTACCGGGCAGCAAGTCATGATCTGCCGGGTATGAAAGACGCTGACAGCAACAAGCGCTTCCGCTCATAGGGCACAGATCCCTTTAGAAAAGAACAGCGTCTTGAAGAAAGACACCGACAGCAATCATCCGCTTTCCCGAAAAATGCAAACAACGGTGTCTTGTCCCTCCTCGAAAGATGCGTACAGCAATCGCTATTCTGCGTTGGCTCTTCAGAAGCACCGGCTCAGCTAAGCCGGGAGGAGCCCGGTGAAAACCCGGACACGTACAGCACAAACCGCATCTTGACCTCCCGAAAGGCGCAGACAGCAAACATATTGATGAGCTGAACACGGATTCAGCATCCATCCGGGGGAAACCCCGCCCTGCGCCTTGACCGATCATCAACCCATTTACATAAAAGAACCGAGGTGATTTCCATGCTCGAATTCATCAAAAACGAAATGAACCTGACCCGGACGGAGAACGGTGCCGTGACGCTTTCGTCTTCCGGCTCGGACTGTCTCGACCTGTTCGCGACGGTCGGCGCGCTCAGACGGGAGAGCGACGCGGAGATCATCTCTCGCTTCGTCCGCGCGTATCTCGAAAACCCCGACGTTGCCGTAAAGACCCTCTTTTTCGCACGGGATGTCCGCGGCGGGCTCGGCGAGCGGCGGGTGTTCCGGGTGATCCTGCGCTGGCTGGCATATAACCGCGGCGCATCCGTGACGAAGAATCTCCCCCTGATTGCGGAATACGGACGCTTTGACGATCTCATCGTCCTGCTCGGCACGCCCTGTGAAGCGGAGACTCTGGCTCTTCTGAAAGCGCGGTTTGAGGAGGATCTCGAAAAGCTTGGCGAGGATAAACCCGTGTCCCTGCTAGGCAAGTGGCTCCCCTCCGTCAACGCCTCAAACGCTCAAACCGTAAAAGCGGGCAAAAAGATCGCGCGGGCCTTCGGGCTGACCGAGGCGGAGTACCGTAAAAAGCTGACCGCCCTGCGCGCGAAGATCCGCATCCTCGAGAACAACCTGCGGCAGCGCGACTACTCCTTCGATTACGCCGCCCAGCCGTCCCGCGCCATGTTCAAGTACAGAAAGGCGTTTCTGCGCAGCGACGGGGAGCGGTACCGGCAGTTTATGAACCGGGTGACAAGAGGAGAGGCAAAGCTCCACGCGGACAACGTCAGTCCCTATGAGCTCGTCGAGCCGTACCTCGGGCGGTGGGGGATGAGGGATCTGTCCGAAGATGAGAAGGCTTCCCTCAATATGACATGGCAGTCCCTGCCCGATTTCGGCGGAGGAGAAAACGCCCTCGCGGTGATCGACAATTCCGGCTCCATGTACGGGGGCGCGGAACCGATGCCCGCCGCCGTCGCGCTGTCCCTCGGGCTGTATTTCGCAGACCACAACAATGGCGCGTTCCGGGGCTGCTTCGTCACGTTTTCCTCTCGTCCGCAGCTGATCGAGCTGAAGGGCGAGACCTTCGCGGACCGGCTGGCATATGCCGTGTCGTTCAGCGAGGTCGCCAACACGAACCTCGAAGCCGTCTTCCGCGTGATCCTCGACGCCGCCGTGAAGAACAAGGTCCCCGCGGAGGAGCTCCCGGCGAAGATCGTGATCGTCTCCGACATGGAGTTTGACGAGTGCGCAGAAAACGCTTCGCGGAGCAATTTCGAGAACGCGAAGGCCATGTACGAGGCGCACGGATACCGCCTCCCGGACATTGTCTTCTGGAATGTGGACAGCAGAACGAGACAGCAGCCCGTTTCCATGAACGAACAGGGCGCCGCGCTTGTCTCGGGCGTGACCCCGCGGCTGTTCTCCATGATCGCCGGAGGCATCGTCTCGCCGTATGTGTTCATGATGGACGTTTTGAACGGAGAGCGCTACAAGGCGATTTCCGCCTGAGAAAACGGCTCCCGTGACCGGCGCCGTGCCGCAGGATGATCATCCGGAGCGCCGCCCATGGGAGCTGTTTTGAGAAATAAGGAGTCGATATGATCATCAAAGGAAAAACCGCTGAGGCCGTCGTCTACGCGGACATTGTCGAAGAAAAGGCGGCAGAGCAGATTCAGAGGATGTGCGACTGTGAATTCACCGCGGGCAGCCGCGTCCGCATCATGCCGGACGTTCACGCTGGGAAGGGCTGCACCATCGGTACGACCATGACGGTGACGGATAAGGTCGTGCCGAACATCGTGGGCGTGGACATCGGCTGCGGCATGTACACCGTCGAGCTCGCCGAGCGGGAAATCGATCTCATGGCGATGGACGAAGCGGCGCATGGGATCCCCTCCGTGCGGGACGTCTGGGAGGAAAAACAGGAATCCTTCGACCTGACCCGGTTCGCCTGCTGTCATGAGCTGAAAGAACCGCTGAGACTGGAAAAGAGCATCGGAACGCTCGGCGGCGGCAATCATTTCATCGAGGTCGACCGGGCGTCGGACGGCAGGCTGTTTCTCGTCATCCACTCCGGGAGCCGCAATCTCGGAAAGCAGGTGGCGGAATACTATCAGTCGCTCGCGATCCGGCTGAACGAGGGCTGGGAGGATACGCCGAAGAAACGCGCGGAACTGATCGCCTCCTATAAGGCGGCGGGAAGGGAAAGAGAGATCCAGAAAGGGCTTGCCGGGCTGAAAGCCGCGAAGTGTGAGAGAACTGTGCCGGACGATCTCTGCTATGTGTACGGGGATGCTCTCGTTGACTATCTGCACGACGTGAAGCTGTGCCAGGATTTCGCGCTGAGAAACCGGGAACGGATGGCGAAGATCCTTCTTTCCCGCGTGGGGCTGACGGCAGCCGACGCCTTCCACACGATCCACAACTACATCGACACGGATGAAATGATCCTGCGCAAGGGGGCGATCGCCGCGCACAAGGGCGAGAGGGTCCTCATCCCCGTCAACATGCGGGACGGAAGCATCCTTGCCGTCGGCAGAGGCAATCCCGAATGGAACTTCTCCGCGCCGCACGGAGCCGGCAGGCTGATGTCCAGAATCAAAGCGAAGGAACAGCTTTCGATGGAGGAATTCAGGGAAACCATGGCGGGCGTCTACACGACCTCCGTCTCTCCCGACACGCTGGACGAAGCGCCGATGGCATATAAATCCCTCGACGATATCCTCAGCTTCGTGCGCGATTCGGTGGACGTGATCGACATCCTGAAGCCGATCTACAACTTCAAGGCGGCGGAGTGAGTCAAAGGAGAAGAACCTGAAAAGGCATCGGACTTTCTCCGTCCGATCTCTTGATAAGAACAAATAAGAACAAAGCGGGAGCATCCCACGGATCGGGTGATCTCCCGTTTTTTCTGTTTCACGACTCCGGACACCCGCGCACATGCGACCGACGACAGGAAGCGCGACGGGGCGGAGAAGGTCAGCGGGGTGCTGAAGGATGCGGTGTGACGAAAGCTGCACCGCTCAGACAAAGAAAGGCTCAGTTGGAAATAGAATAACGCAATCGTTCTGCGGACATGTTTGATAGGCGATGACCGGGTGGATATAATAAAGAATTCACTGCTTACGTGAACGACCACAACATCGGCAAGCTGGACGGCGCGGCTACGATGAGCTCTTCGTGAGCATTTCTGACAATCCCGAGAACCCGGTCATCCCGCTCATCTGGTACATCGTCGCTCATATTCGGTGAGACACGGAAGAGGTTGATCCCCTCATGGCTCCCCCCCTGCGCTGACGCCCCCCGCATCCCCCCGTTTCCCCTCAAAGACAAACAAAAACCGCCCGATCCCGACAAAGGACAAAACGCCCTTGTCTTTTCGGACGGTTTTTAATTGCAGCAGACGGATGTTTCCGGCCTGTAAAACTTCACGCCTAAACGAAATCAAACCCGCCGATTCACACAAACCCCGTCCTGCAATCCCCGCGAAGCTCAAGAACATACCCGGACGTGAGAAAATCGGGAGAGCCTTTCCCGATTCCCCCTTGCCATTCTCCCTTTTTTCTGCTATACTGGAAAAAAGCGGCGCGGACGACGCCGGGGGAGGTTCGGAGAACATGAAAAAGCTCATTCTGATCGGCGATTCCATCCGGATCGGATACGACGCCTATGTGAAGGAAAAGCTCGCCGGGCGGGCTGAGGTGCTCTATCCCGCGGAAAACGGGCGGTTTGCCCAGTACGTCTACCGATATCTCGACGGCTGGCAGCGGGAAGGCGGCTGGGGCAGCGACGCGGACGTGGTCCACTGGAACGCGGGACTGTGGGACGTTCTCCATCTCGGCCCCGGAGACGACGGACCGATCACGACGCCGGAGCAGTACGCGGTGACCCTCGGGCAGATCGCGCGGCGGATCCGGAGCCTGTTTCCCCGCGCCGTCGGCGTCTTCGCCCTCTCCACGCCCATTGTCGAGGCGGGATACGGACCGGACGTGTGGCGCAAAAACGCGGACATCGAGCGGTACAACGAGATCGCGCGGGAGGTCCTCGGGATGGAAGGGACCCTGATCGACGATCTCTATGCCGTCATGAAGGACGCGCCGGAGAGCGCGCGGTCCGACATGACCCATTTTTACACGCCCGAGGGAACCGAGCGGATCGGAAACGCGGTGCTGCGCTGCGTCTGCCCGCTCATGGGATTGGAGAGTGTGCTGTGAGAAAGCTGAAACGGGAAACCGTCGCCCTGCTCGAGGACATCGAGCGGCGCATCGACCCGGAGACGGAGGAGAAGCTCGACGCCCGCTGGCTCCGCTTTCTGAACGGAGAGTGCGAGGACGATATTTTCCGCCCGTGGAGGGACAAGGACAGGCTGACCTCGCCCGGGACGGAGCTCGTCGCCGTGAACATCAACGACGCGCTGGCCGATTTTGACGCGATGATCGTGTCGGAGATGAACGGCGTTTCATGGACGCTCGGCGGCTCGGGGTCCAATCTCGCCGTGCGGGCCAACTACGGATCGGCTATTCTGGCGACGGTGTTCGGCGCGGAGATCTTCGAAATGCCCCGGAGCACCAACACCCTGCCCACCGCCCGTTCGTTCGGCAGCACGGACCGGATCCGGGAGATGATCGACAGAGGCGTGCCGGATCTCAACGGAGGCTTCGGCGCGCGGGTGTTCGCCTGCGGGGAGATTTTCCGGGAAATCGGAGAGGCGTATCCGAAGATCGGACGGTATGTGTCCGTGTACCACCCGGACCTGCAGGGAGCGCTCGATATCTGCGAGCTCCTCTGGGGCGGGGAAATGTTCTACGCCATGTACGACGAGCCGGAGCTGGTCCACGCCGCGATGAAGCTCATCACGGAGACCTACGCCCGCTTCATGGACAAGTGGTTTGAGCTCTTCCCATGCGGCACCGAGATGAACGCCCATTGGTCCCATATCCGGCACAAGGGACGGATCGCCCTCCGATGCGACAGCGCGATGAACCTCTCGCCCGAGCTGTACAAAGAGTTTGCCGTCCCCTATGACAAGATCCTCCTCGAACGCTATGGGGGAGGCATCATGCACTTCTGCGGGCGGGGGGACCACTATATCTCCCATCTCTGCGCCCAGCCCATGCTGACCGGCGTGAATATGTCCCAACCCCACCTGAACGATATGGAGATCATCTATCAAAACACCGTGGACCGGGGGATCCCGCTGCTCGGCTTCTCTCCTGACCGCGCCCGCGCCGACGCCGCGAGAGGCTTCCGCCGCCGCATGCAGGTGTCGCCCTGACACAAATCACCGGGATTCGAGCGCCCGTTCGTATCCCGGCTTCCCGACCGCTCCGCGGCTCGGCACACTGCCGGACCGCGCACACGTTTGTCCGCCGATGCCCGGCGAAAAAAAGCGACTGCCGGATTTTGAACCGGAGAAGAAATCAACTCCCCGGGAACGGGAGAGAAACATGCAGGGGGCAGCTATGGAACTGAACGAAAAAACCTATCAGGCAATTCTTGACGCGTATCCCTATGAGATCGTCTTCGTCGACCGGACGCACACCGTGCGCTGGCTGAACCGGACGGCGAAGAGGCGGTACGGGAATGTGGTGAGGATCGGCGGCAGTCTGTTCAACTGCCACAACGAAAGCACGAAGCCGAAGATCGAAGAATTCCTCCGCCGCGCGGACAACGGAGAAGACGAGATGTTTGAGGTGTGGAACGGGTCCACCGGCGAGCGCGAATTCTTTGTCCCCGTCCGCGATGAAGACGGACGGGTGATCGGCTATTTCGAGCGTCACGAGGTCCCGTGGGACCGAGAGCACGCGGACGAGCCGGTCGGAGACTACTGGAAGCGGAAGGCGGAGAAGGGAAGCGAAGTGTGATCCGGCGCCAAGAGGCAGGGGAGGTTTTCCTTCCTGCCGGAAAAGGCGGCTGAGGATCCGCTCGGAAAACACCTCCGCGATCGGTCAGAAATTCACAAAGAAATCACCCCGACACCGGAATGCTTCGGCTTTCTTCGTCGGGGTATTTATAGAGGGAACTGCTCAGAATCGAATACGAATACCGCTCCCGCTTTTTCCGGCGGGGGCTTTTTCTGTTCGAATGCCAAACCGAAAGGAGTGATTTTCAAACGAACGAAATCCCAAACGACTGCCCCTGTCGGGTACGGCTTCCGCCGGTGCGTTTTCGGATGCATCGGTGACCGGCACCTCTGCTGCAGCAAATGTAATCGGTTTTTCAAAAGGATGTAACGATTCACTCCTTTGGGCGGTTATAGAGGGTGCAGAGAAAAGAAACGGAGGTTTTCCATGAAACACATGCGCATTCTTTCGGTGCTCCTCGTCATCTTGCTCCCGCTTTCCGCCATGCTTGCAGGATGCGGGAAGAATAAGGGGAACGCCCCGGACCCGACCGAGGACGGCGAACCCGTCATCCTCGAACACGTTTACCGCGGAACGGCTTTCCCGCTCCCCGAGAAGTGGAACCTGGACACCGGCGTGCAGCCCGTCTGGAAGGACGGAGCCCTCACCTGCCTCGCATCGATGATCGAGGAACGGGAAGACGCGGACGGTACGCTCCATAGTGTTCGGCGCACAGCCGTCTTCACGCTCACGGAAGGCGGCGAGCCGGTGCGGCGCGATCTTTCCCTCGGCGAAAATGCTTCCGTCGAGAGCGGCATCCTCTCCGATACGTCCCTGACCTATCTCCTCTCCGACATGGATTTCGAGACCGGCAGCACGAAGATCTTCCTGGGCCGCTATGACCTCGCGACGGGCGAGACGACGGTGAGCGGCGACCTTGCGCCGCAGTTCGATACCGGCGAGCATGGACTGCTTTTCGTCAACGACATCGCGGCGGACGGCGACGGCGATCTCTACCTCGCCTCCGAACAGCAGGTCTTGATCCTCACGCCGGATTTCATCCGCAAGGGGATCGTTACCGCGCAGAGCTTCGTCAACTCCCTGACCGCCTCCTCCGACGGGTATGTCTACGTCACGGGAAACTTCAACGAAAAAATGGGTTTCGCCGCGATCGACAAGGAGACCTTCTCCTTCGGTCCGGCAAAGCCTCTGCCCCCGAACGCGAGCGATATCTTCTTCGGCGCGGGGTACGATCTCTACCTGATGGGCGAGAGCAGCGTGATGGGGCTGACAGTGGGCGAAGACGGCGATACGGTGACGGAGACGGTCTGCGACTTCATGAATTCCGACCTGAGCCGTTCCTCAGCCGAACTGATTTCGGTCATCGACGCGGACACCCTTCTCATTGCCGAACGCCTCGACGAAACGGACTACATCCGCATACCGGTGCTTTACCGCCATGTCCCGGATGTCGATCTTTCGAAGGTCCCCACGGTGAGGGTGGCGTATCTCGGCGGCATCGGCTCCCTGCCCATGCGGCAGATCACGGCTTACAACCGCGCGCATCCGGAGTGCCGCGCCGTGGTGGAGGACTACACGGTCTACCAGACAGACGAGGACTACGCCGCCGGATACAAAAAGCTCGCGCTGGACATGACAGTCGGCACCTGCCGCCCGGATCTTGTGATCGGTCCGTATCACTGCGAAGCGGTCGATCTCCTGTGGGAGAAGGGCTGGTACACGGACCTCATGCCGTTCATGAGGGAGGACGATCTCGTCAATCCGGAGAACGTCTTCGGCGCGGTGCAGCACGCGTTCGGCACCGGGAACGGCGGCATGTGGGGCATTTATCCGCAGTTTTCCGTCGAAGTCCTCATGTCCACGAAAGAGCTGCTCGGTCCCTACGCGGACAAGGGCTGGTGGACCTCCGCACAGATGCTCGATTTTGCACAGAGCCTGCCGGAGGACGTGACGCTCATCCTGAATCTCTATCGGGAATCCGCCCCGTACCTGCTGTTCGGAGAGAGCGGCTTCGGCGCGTTTATCGACCGGGAAAACGCGGTCTGCTCGTTTGAGGACCCGGAGTTTCTCCGCTTCCTCCGCTATCTGAAAAACCTGCCGACGCGCGAGGAATACCGGAAAACGTCCCCGCTCCTCAGACTGGACCGTTCACAGCGGTATCTGCCGTATTTTGAGGGAAAGATCGTTCTGAAGCGCGTGGGGCTCCTGGATGCTCTCCTGCTCCCCGATTTGGAAACGCAGTTCAACACGAAGGACTATGTTCTGATCGGCAATCCCTCGGAGGAAAACCGTCCCGGCGCGGGAAACCAAGTCAACCCGCAGGGAGCAGCCGTCATCACCTCCTTCTGCCGCTCGCCCGAGGCCGCGTGGGAGGTAGTCCGCACACTCTTCACAGGCCGCTTGGGACGCGGCATCATCCCCGCGCTGAAAACGGAGTATGACGCGGCGTTCGCGCCTTACATTCAATCGGGTTCCGTCGGTTGGCGGTATTTCGACGGCAGCGGAGGAGGCTCGCAGCCGGACGATCCGGAGCACCCGATGACCGTGGATGACCTCCGGAGCCCGGGTATCCTGTTCCGCTACACGAAGGAGCTGGCGGACAGCTTCAAGCCCCTCCTCGATGAGGTCGGTTCCCCGCGCGCGGCGATCGTGAACGAAGAGATCTCCGACATCATCAACGAGGAGATCTCG
>JAEEGL013680025.1_pt1 | contig 10474 bp, 9 predicted proteins | sample 9134231 | NCBI WGS metagenome assembly JAEEGL01 (sample SAMN16246548, study PRJNA631951) | gut metagenome | biome: gut microbiome; feature: rumen; material: fiber-attached | host: Bos | place: Iran: Karaj | collected 2018-10 | reverse complement strand
TGAACTTACCCCAATAACTTAGACATTTAGTACTATAGTTATTGAGGTAGGTTTTTTATTATGCGGATTTCAAAAGATCAAAAACTTGAAATTGTCAGGAAGCATCTTAATGACGGAATCACTTTAAGAGAGCTCTCAGAAGAGTATGGCATGGACCAATCAATGCTGAAGTATAACGTTGCTTTATACTTGAGGCACGGAGAAGGAGCGTTTACTGACCAGTCAGAGAGAACGATGTACAGCAGGGCCATGAAACTAAAAGCTGTAAAACGTTACCTTGACGGAAATGAGAGCATTCGTCTTATTAGTGTAGACCTTGGACTTGCAGATCCAACAATACTAAGTGGCTGGATCAAGAAGTATCAAAATGGTGGGGAGGAAGCGCTGCAAACCAGTTATAGCAGGCCTAACTATGCACTGCCGGAAGATCGTCAAAAAAAGATCGAGAATCAGGAAATCAAAGAACGCCTTGAACACCTGGAAGCAGAGAATGAATATCTAAAAAAATACTACTCCCTAATTCTGGAGAGAAGCAGACGGTTAAAGAAAAAGTCAAAGCGATCTGTGAATTGAGGGAGCGATATTCTCTCCCAGTATTACTAGAGATAGCAGGCGTCCCCAGGTCAACGTTCTACTATGAAGTCAGTCATTTCAACGACAAAAAAGACAAAGACAAGGAACTGTTACGGGTCATAGAAGAGATATACGAAGCTAACAGAGGCAAATATGGGTATCTCAGAGTCACTCAGGAGCTAAAGAATCGGGGCTATAACGTAAACAAGAAACGCGTACAGCGTATTATGCAGGAGAACGATATCGCAGCCATACCTCCGAAAGTAAAGTACAATTCATATAGAGGCACTGTAGGCAAGATAGCTCCGAACATTCTGGACCGCGACTTTTCCACTTCGCATCCATATGAGAAACTTGGCACTGACATTACTCAATTCAAGATAGAATTTGGAACGTTATATCTGTCACCAGTCATAGATTTCCACACAAGAGAGATCCTTGCGTATGATTTGTCAGAACATCCCGATTTTGATCAGATCAAGAGAATGCTCAAAAGCCTGATCCGGGATCATGGTGATCATCTGGAAGGCGCCGTTTTACACTCCGACCAGGGATGGCAGTACCAGATGAAGTACTACCAGAAGTTTCTCCACATACACGGCATTACACAAAGCATGAGCAGAAAAGGAAATTGCATAGATAACTCGCCCACCGAAAACTTCTTTGGAAGGCTGAAGACCGAGATGTTTTACGGGCAGGAATACGCCTATGAATCACTGGAACATCTTGAATCTGCAATTCACGAATATATCGTTTACTATAATAAGGAACGTATTGTTTCGAGACTTTCTTCCAGTCCTTTTGCTTATCGGATAGCCTCCACACTCTAGATTCCTACTGCGCTATCATTTGGTGTGGATTCATCAATTTCATGTCTAAATAAATGGGGTAACATCATGAGAACCGTTTGCTTTTTTGAGCAGACGGTTTTTTTATCTCTCAAAGCCTTTATAAATGAATTACATGCGTACTTCATGTTATATTTGTAGTAAAGAGCAATAACCATTTGACCGAGGGGACTTTCCATGGACAGAAACGTTATCACAGCCAGTAAGGATACGACAGTTTTTGTTGAAGGAGATCGGTGCTTCAAGGTATTCGAATCGGAGACCGACAAGGCCACCATCCTGAGTGAAGCCCTGAATCAGGCACTGGTCGAGGGGACCGGCCTGAACATTCCGAGGCTTCTTGAAGTAACTACCGTGGACGGAAAATGGACTATAGTATCTCAGTTCATACACGGAAAGACAATGGCTGAGCTTTTGGATCAGTATCCAGAAAGAGAGGCCGAACTGATCAGCCGTTTTGTCGAGATTCAGATGGACGTTCAGGCAAAGCGATGCCCTTTGCTGACAAAACACCGAGATAAGATGAACAGAAAGATCTCTGAAACAGACCTTTCTGCCACCCTGAGGTACGATCTTCATAACAGGATCGAGTCCACACCGCGGCATAACGATCTGTGTCACGGGGATCTTGATCCTTCAAACGTCATAATCAGTGACAATGACGAAGCCTACATAATCGACTGGTCTCACGCGACTCAGGGGAACCGTGAAGCAGATGCGGCAAGAACGTTCCTTTTATTCCTGCTTGACGGGAAAAAGGAAAGGGCAAAGAAATATCTCGAGACATTCTGCGACGCATCAGGATGTTCCAGAAAGGATATACTCGGGTGGATACCGATCCTTGCAGCCTCCCAGTCGGTCAAAGGCATCAGGCATCAGAAGGATTTCCTGCACAGTCTGATCTATCTCAAGGAAGATGAACTGGAGGCGCTGGATGAGTAGTTTTGAGACGCGCATACAATACCTTAAATATCAGGTGCTGAAAGAAGTCGCCAAGGAGGCCTGGGAGCAGAACCTGGTAGAGAACGTTCTGGACATTCCTAAAAAGATAATACCCGGCAAGACGCCTACGATGCGCTGCTGCGTATATAAGGAACGCGCTATTCTTCAGGAGAGAGTCAAGCTTGCCATGGGCGGAGACCGCACAAACCCGAACATCATCGAGGTCATAGATATAGCATGCGATGAATGCCCCATAGGCGGATACGAGGTGACCAATACATGCAGAGGCTGTCTTGTCCAGAGATGCAAGGTGGCCTGTCCGAAAGACGCCATCTACTTCGACTCGAACCATCAGGCGCACATTGACAAGACCAAATGCATCAACTGCGGAGCCTGCGCCAGAGCATGTCAGTATACCGCGATCATCAACAGAAAGCGCCCGTGCGAGAACGCGTGCGCCGTAAAGGCTATAGAAGCGAATGAAGATCAGGCGGCAAAGATCAGTCCGGAGAAATGCATAAACTGCGGTGCCTGTATTTCACAGTGTCCGTTCGGCGCGATCATGGATAAATCATTTATTCTTGACGCGATCGACTACATCATCAAGAGCGAGAACAATACAAACTTCAAGGTATATGCTCTCATAGCTCCTGCGATAGCCGACAGCTTCAGAGAATACACTCTCGGGCAGGTTATATCCGGCCTCAAAGAGCTTGGTTTCTACGACGTGATCGAAGTCGCAAAAGGAGCAGACCTGGTAGCTTATGACGAAGCGAAAGAACTTGATGAGAAGGGATTCCTGCTTTCATCCTGCTGTCCGGCTTTTGTCGCTTACATCCGAAAGAACTTCCCCGATTTCGTCAAGGACATCTCATCAAATCTGTCTCCTATGGGTGCCATAGCCAAAAAACTTCGTGAGGAAGATGAGGATTGCCGGATCATTTTCATAGGGCCCTGCACTGCGAAGAAAGCGGAGATAATGCAGGACAGCGTGAGAGATCTGGTGGATGTTGCCCTGACCTTTGAAGAACTGCAGGCGCTATTTGACAGCAGAGACATAGACCTTGCCTCTCTTAAGGACAGCAGTATAAATCAGGCGTCCTACTACGGCAGGGTATTCGCCCGTTCAGGAGGCCTGACAGAAGCCATGCGCCAAGGCTTGTCCGAGATAGGCTCTTCTCTGGAGCTTAAGCCTGAGACCTGCAATGGGATCGAGATGTGCCGGGTCGCAATGCTGAAAAAGACCAAGGATCTCCTTCAGGGCAACTTCGTGGAAGGAATGGCATGTACCGGAGGCTGTATCGGAGGTGCCGGAACTCTCCAGAAATTCGGCATCAAAAAAGAAAACATCGATTCCTATGCAAAGAGCAGCAGTTTCACATCTATAGCGCAAAGCGTCAATACTCAGCTGGATCAGATCACAAACAATTGACCGCAAGGAGGATAAAATGATACCGATCAATAACGGTTGGGAATTCACTTCCGAATGGAGCCAGTCATTTCTCGATTACACATCTGAAGCTGAAACTGTAAGGATACCTCATAATGTCAAAGAGCTCCCCCTGCACTATGCGGACAGCAGGAGCTATGAGATGATAAGCGGCTACCGCAAAAAGATAACAGTCCCGGAAGAAGCTGCAGGAAAACGCCTGTTTGCCTGTTTCGAGGCAGCAGCTCATATCGCCACGGTCTTTGTGGACCGGGAAGAAAAACTGACCCATCTCGGAGGATATACCGCATTTGAAGTTGAGCTGACCGAATCTGGAGTGCCCGGGCAGGAGATCGAACTGGCGGTGAAACTCGACAGCACGGAGAATCCTTCGATCCCTCCATTCGGTTTCGTGATCGACTATCTGACATATGGGGGCATATATCGTCCTGTCCGTCTGGAGATCCGCGAACAGGTGTATATCTCGGATGTATTCGTGATGACTTCCGACCTAAACACTGCTCTTGTCAGTATCACTCTGTCTGACGGATCATCTCCTTCAGGGTCACTGACTGTCAGCGACGCTTCGGGCGGATGCGTGACCTCGTCATCTTTCAGCGGAAAAGACATTACACTGAGTGTTCCCGGTGCATCCCCATGGACCGTTGATTCTCCGGTCATGTATGCTCTTACGGTCACACTGGAGAGCGGAGCTTCCAAGACTGTTTCTTTCGGTTTCCGTACGGCGCAGTTCCGTTCGGACGGGTTTTATCTCAACGGTGTCAAAACATTCATGCGTGGACTGGACAGGCATCAGAGCTATCCATACGTTGGCTATGCAGTCCCTGACAGTCTTCAGATAGAAGACGCAAGAATTCTTAAGGAAGAACTCGGCTGCAACGCAGTCAGGACATCGCATTATCCTCAGTCTCAGTCTTTCATCGAGGCTTGTGACAGACTGGGACTTCTCGTCTTTACCGAGATCCCTGGCTGGCAGCATGTCGGAGATGCTGCCTGGAAAGATGTCGCCTGCAGACAGGTGGAGGAGATGGTCCTTCAGTACAGGAACCATCCGTCGATCGTCCTCTGGGGCGTCAGGATCAATGAGAGTCAGGATGACGATGAGTTTTACACAAGGACGAATGCGATCGCCCATAGACTGGATCCGAGCCGGCAGACGTCCGGTGTAAGATACATAAAAAAGAGCCATCTGCTTGAAGATGTTTATGCTTTCAATGATTTCACTCACTCAGGAAACAACGAACCCATTACTCAGAAATCGAAGGTTACACCTGATATGTCGAAGGGGCTCCTTATTTCTGAGGCGAACGGACACATGTTCCCGACAAAATCATTCGACAAGGTGGAAGTTCGTCAGGAGCACGCTCTGAGACACGCCCGCGTAATGAACGCAGCAATGTCGACGGGAGAACACGCGGGATGTTTCGAATGGTGTATGTTCGATTATCCAACCCACAAGGATTTCGGTTCCGGTGACAGGATCTGCTATCACGGCGTAATGGATGCGTTCCGCAACCCGAAGCTGGCCGCGAGTGTCTATGCGATGCAGCAGGATGATGCTCCTGTTCTTGAGATCGGTTCCACGATGGACATAGGTGACTATCCCGGTGGCATGGTCGGAAAAGTATACGCATTCACCAACGCGGATGCCGTTCGTCTTTACAAAAACGATGCTTTCGTTGCAGAGTTCAGCCGGACAGAATTCAAGTCGCTGAGACACGGCCCTGTTCTGATCGATGATACGATTGGCGAACTTCTGAGGTCGCAGGACGGCTACTCCGGGGATCTTGAAAAACTGCTGCATGACTGCCTTGTCTCCGCTTCAGTTCACGGCATAGAAAACATGCCTGTAAAGGATAAACTGAAACTTGCATGGATCATGATCAGGTACAAGCTGACCTATTCAGATGCTGTGGTTCTGTACGGAAAATATGTGAGCAACTGGGGAGGAGACGCCACGGTATGGCGCTTTGATGCGCTCAAAAACGGGGAGGTCGTACATTCCAGAACCCTTACCCCGTCTGCAGAGCTGCATCTGGAAGTCAAAGCAAGTGCCGAGACATTAAATGACGCAGACTCATACGATATGGCAGCTGTCAGGATCAGGATCCTTGACGGTAATGATAATACTGCGCACTACGCTCAGCTTCCGGTGACTTTCGAAGCGGAAGGTCCGATAAGCATAGTCGGCCCCGGATGCTCGACTGCAGAAGGCGGAATGACAGGAACATACATCAGGACAACGGGCTCCGAGGGCACCGGCAGACTCATTGTCAGCGCTCCCGGTCTTCAGCCGGTGGAACTGGTTTTTAATGTAAGCAGAACCTGCTGAACAGAAAACCATTCAATCGTCGTACGCTTGATCAAGATATAAAGACTCCCTGCTCCGATCGCTCAGAGCAGGGAGTCTTCTATGAAGGGAGATTAGCAATCTGCATATAGCAGGTGAATATATATCACCTTCCCAGATATCTTCCGAGAAATTCTCTGGTTCTGTCGTTCTGGGGATCAGTGAACAACTCTTCCGGAGGTCCCTCTTCCATGATCACACCGTCATCCATAAAGACGACCCTGTTGCTGACCTGCCTGGCAAAAGCCATCTCATGGGTGACGACCGCCATCGTCATCCCCTGTTCCGCAAGGTCACGCATAACATCCAGCACTTCTCCGACTAGTTCCGGATCAAGTGCGGAGGTCGGCTCATCAAACAGTATGACTTCCGGATTCAGCGCCATCGCTCTTGCTATTGCCACACGCTGTTTCTGCCCGCCAGAGAGCTGACGCGGTCTCGCATTGCAGTAGGGAGCCATCCCTACGCGTGAGAGGATCTGCAGGGCATATTCTTCTGACTCTTCCCTGTTTTTGTGCAACACCTTGATCTGTCCGAGAGTGCAGTTTTCCATGACAGTCAGGTTATCGAACAGATTGAAGGACTGGAAGACCATACCTACTTTAGCACGATACGAGAATACATCTTTACCGAGTTCTTTAATATCTCTGCCCCGGAACAGTATCGAGCCGGCTGTCGGAGTCTCCAGCAGGTTTATGCATCTCAGAAGCGTGCTCTTTCCCGAGCCCGAAGGTCCGATCACAGAGATAACATCTCCTTCGCTGATCTCAAAGTTTATATCCCTGCGCACAGGATTAGTCCCGAATGTTTTGGAAAGATGCCTGACTTCAAGGATCGCTTCCTTCTCCATATCTCAGTCCTTTCCTGCGTAGTCGCGGTTGCGTTCTTTAAACAGTTCGCCTGAAGCCGGGTTGCGATATACACCTGATGTAAGAGTCAGATGATCGGCTACTACGAGTTCAAAGCTGCTGCTGCCTTCAAGACGCTGCTCCATTTTTCTCAGCAGGAACGATGAGATCAGCGTCATAGTGAGATATCCTACCATCTCGATCACTGCAGAAGGGAAATACAGGTATGTAGCTCCGACCACTCCCCTGTGCGCAGCGAAAAAATCAGTAAAACTGATCATGAACATGACCGATGTATCTTTAAGATTGATGATAAAGTTATTGCCTATCTGAGGCAGTATGCTTCTTATGGCCTGCGGCAGGATAACGTACATCATAGCCTGCACGTGATTCAGGCCGATCGCCATGGCACCCTCTACCTGTCCCGGATCAACGGCAATGATGCCGCCTCTGACAGACTCCGTCATATAAGCCCCCGTATTCACAGAGACGACCAGGATCGAGGCTGCCCATACGCTTGAGAATCTGGCTGCTCCGTCGGTGAAATAAGGAAGCGCGTAATAGATAAATACGGCCTGCAATACCATGGGAGTTCCGCGGAACAATTCAACGTACGCCCTTATGATCGTCCGCATGATCCTGACAAGCACTCTCTTTCTGTACGGATCCCTTATATCATAGGGAACAGTATTGAGCACTCCGCAGACAAAACCGATCATACAACCGAGTACCGTTCCAACAAGTGCCAACAGAACAGTATTCTTCATGCCTGCAAAATACATAGGATAGTACTTTATACACAAGCGGAGCACATCCTGCAGCAGCTGCGAGAATTTACTCATGTCCTGTTCAATCCTCCGAGATCGGCTGGATGGAGATGGCATACGCCATCAATTCATTGAAGTCATTGGCGTTCATCCTGTTCAGGACAGCATCGATCTTGTCCTTGAGCTCTGTATTGCCCTTTCTGACAGACACTCCGATATTCACGTTCTCTGCTCTCTCTTCCTCAGTAAAAGTGAAATCTCCGTCTGTTCCCGTGAAATCAAGAATGACCATGTCAGGATATGCTATCACCGCTGCCTGCGCAGTGGGCGTGTCCGTGCAGACAAAATCTACTGCACCGGACTCCAGCGACATGAGCATCGCGGGGGTAGTCTCTGTAGCTGTCTGTATGTTTGCACCATCTATCTGAGCAAGGCATACATCGTACCAGATAGTACCCATCTGCGCTGTGCACTTGCCTCCTGCAAGATCATTGATCCCTTTTGCAGAAGCAAACGGACTGCTGTCAGTTGTAAGACATACGATAGTCGCGTAAAAATACGGTCCCGCAAAGTCTACCTGCTTCGAACGTTCAGCTGTCATTGACTGACCCGCGATGACACAGTCAAAAGTTCCCGACTGAACCCCTGGCACCAGGGAATCCCAGTCAGACTGGATGATCTCAAGTTCCCATCCGTTCTCTTCGCAGATCTTTTTTGCGATCATGACATCGTATCCGTTCGCATATGCGCCGGAAACGTTTGAGACCGGAACAGCTCCGTTGCTGTCGTCATTTTGCAGCCAGTTGTAGGGTTCATAAGCACATTCCATCGCCACAGTCAGCACCCCGTCATCCACTCCGTTATCGGCTTTAGAGCCGCAGGAAGTCATCAACAGGGCTACTGCTATTGCGAGCATTATCGAAACGAACCTTCTGATACTGATCATTTTTTCTCTCCTCCAGATCATTTTTTGAATAACAAAAAGGCCGTAAACGCTCGCGGAGCATTTACAGCACATGATCTTTCCGGACAGACAAATGCCGGATATCAGTACCAGATAGCGCTCCACTCACGTGACAGTCCGCCGGATATTCTCCGTCAGCCCAGCGAAGAAGCGCGCAGCTGCTTTTCTTCCCTTCGGCGATGTTCCCTTTCGCATCCCGCTAAAGCTGCTTATTACGGGAGGGTACTGATGGACACCGCGCCTCTATCTTGTGTCTTGATGTTATTCCTGTCACCCATGACTGTCAATAGCAAAGTATAACATTCTACGTTTCTGTATAATATTCATTTGTTGACATCACTTTTTTTGTTGCTTCCAACAATGATCGCCTTTGAGCAGCAAGAAGCCGGAGTTCCTGCGGATCTCCGGCTTCTTCATTGCTCTTTTATATCAGGTATGGCTGTTGAACCAGTCTGTGATCTCTTTGAGTCTTCTCACTCTGTGATCCGGCACTCCGCTGCGGGAAAGTTCATGGTTTTCTCCGTGGAATACCGCCATTCTGGTCTCAACTCCTCTTGTCTTCAGCGCCGTGAAAAACTGGATGCCCTGTTCGAAGGGACATCTGTAGTCCTGGTCCGAGTGTATAAATAAGGTCGGTGTCTTTACATTATCGGCATACTTCAGAGGTGAATGCCACCAGAGTTTTTCAAGGTCAGGTTTATTGAACAAATCCGCACACTGCTGATCTCTCGTAAACATTGGTCCTATATCAGATACTCCCTCGAAAGACACCCAGTTGCTTATGCTCCGCTGCGTTGCTGCGCAGCAGTATCTGTCGGTATGTCCAACGATCCAGTTGGTCATATAGCCACCGTAGCTACCGCCGGTCACACAGACCCTTTCGGGATCGATCTGAGGGTATTTTTTAAGGACTGCGTCGGTAAAGTCCATAATGTTGTTGTATTCAACAGTGCCGTATTTGCCCCTGATATCGGCGAATTCATCGCCTCTGCCGTCCGAACCTATCGGATTGCAGAAGAAAACGAAATAACCGAGTCCGGCCCAGTACTGCATCTCGTGGAAGAATATCTCGCCGTATACGGTCTTGGGACCTCCGTGTATATCCAGTACGGCAGGATAACTCTTATCCGGATCATAATCGATAGGTCTGAGGATCCATCCGTCTATATCCCAGCCTTCACTGTCAACAGTGATCTTCTCAGGCATCGCGACATATCTGTCTTTCAGAGCTTCCGTATTGAATGAGCTGACCTGCCTGACCCCTTCTCCGCTGATATCAGATAAGAAGATCTCCTGAAGAGATCCGGCAGAGATCATGACAGAGACGATTTTTCCTGCATCTTCAGAAAGGTCAAAATCATCCACTGTGCCTTCCGTGTCAAGCACAGTCTTTTTCTGACCTTCCGCATCAAGGCAGCAAAGCACTCCTGCATTTCTTCTGGTCTCAGTAAAGTAGATACCGGATTTGCCGCTTTTGAGTGAACGGCCGTGCCCGAGTCTGCAGTCGCTTCCGGTCGAATTCCCTACGGAAATATCTGTCTTGTAGAGCAGTTCTTCCCTTCCTGTATCGGGGTCGAACCAGTAGAAATCAGGATCCTGATTCATACCATGGCGCTTTCCGTCAGACATGAGCAGCACTAGGCGGCCGCCGAGCAGAGCGCTGCCGCTCACGGAGAAGACCTTGTCATCTCTGACAACGGTCGTCTTCCCTTCTTTCCTGCTGTATGAGAAT
>JAEEGL013674502.1_pt1 | contig 10474 bp, 9 predicted proteins | sample 9134231 | NCBI WGS metagenome assembly JAEEGL01 (sample SAMN16246548, study PRJNA631951) | gut metagenome | biome: gut microbiome; feature: rumen; material: fiber-attached | host: Bos | place: Iran: Karaj | collected 2018-10 | reverse complement strand
GTTCCGCACCTTCTCCAAGGTGGTCTCCACCTATGACTACGAAAACATGCGCATGGTGGATTCGCCGGCTCCGCAGGGCCCGAAATTCGTCACCTTCGCACATATCCTGAAGTACAACACCTTCCCGCTCGCGGACATCTTGACCGAACTGCTGGACATCATGCAGCGGGAAGTCAAGTGCGGCGTGGAGATCGAGTTCGCGGCCAACCTGGACGTCGGCCCTGACAGCCCCGCTATCTTCAACGTCCTGCAGGTCAGGCCGATATCGGCCGACGGGCTGGGCGCCGAAGTGGACTGGAACGGCATCGACTGCGAGGGCGCCCTGGTCTCTTCCGGCAGCGCCATCGGTCCGGGCTGGATCTCCGGGGTGCGCGATATCGTGTACCTGAAGGAGTCTGCCTTCGACGTGCTCAAGACCCGCGAGATGGCCGCCGAGCTCAAGGAGCTCAATGCGCGGATGCGCGCCGCCGGGCGCAACTATGTCCTGGTGGGCTACGGCCGCTGGGGCTCCAGCATCCCGTCGCTGGGCGTGCCGGTGCAGTGGGGCGACATCTCCGAGGCCCGCGCCATCGTGGAGTGCTGCCTGGACCACTTCCGGGTGGATCCCAGCCAGGGCACGCACTTCTTCCAGAACATGACTTCGTTCAATGCCGGCTACGTCAACGTCAATCCGTTCGCCCGCGAAGGCGAATGCTTCGACGCCGCGCGGCTGGACGCCATGCCGGCGGAGTTCGAGACTGAATTCCTGCGCCAGGTGCACTTCGACGCCGACCTGCAGATCTGCATCGACGGCCGCACGGGCCGGGCTTTGATAAAATAGTAAGATGAAGCGACAGATTATCCTTTTCGCCGCGCTTGCACTGGCGGCGGCTTTGACCATCGGCTGCGTCAGCCAGCCTCAAGAAGCGCAGGGAGAATTCCCGCAGCCGGACCTGGTGATTGACCTCTGGCCCGACGGGGCGCCGACCGACAACGGCCTCACGGGCGACGAGATCGACTACGGCAACCATGTCTCCAACGTGACCCGGCCCACGCTGGCGCTCTTCTTCCCGGAGAAGCCCGGCGGCCTGGCGCTGCTCGTCTGTCCCGGCGGCGGCTACGTGGACGTGTGGGACAAGACGGAGGGCTACGCCAACTCGAAATGGTACACCGACCAGGGGATCGTGTATGCGGTGCTCAAGTACCGCCTGCCGAACGCCCACCCGGAGGTCCCGCTGGACGACGTCCACGAGGCCATGCGCATCCTGAAGGCGCATGCCGCCGAGTACGGATTCTCGAAGCTGGGCATCGCGGGCTGCTCGGCCGGCGGCCACCTCGCCGCGACGGCTGCCACGCATTTCACGAACCCGGCGGAGCGCCCGGATTTCCAGGTCCTCTTCTATCCGGTCATCTCGCTGGATCCGGCCGTCACGCACGCCGGCTCGAGCTATTATCTGCTGGGCGAAAACCCCACGCAGGCGCAGCTGGAGGCGTATTCCAATGAGAAACAGGTGGGCGCCGACACGCCGCCGGCATTCATCATGGCCAATTCCGACGACGAACTGGTGCCGTGCGAGAACAGCATCCGCTACTACGAAGCCCTGCGGGCCAGCGGCGTCTCCGCCGCGCTGCACATTTATCCGACCGGTGGACACGGCTGGGCCGACCACCTCGATTTCCCTTACCGCGCCGCCTGGATGCAGGACCTGCAGCTATGGCTGGCAGGATTCGCGGATAATTAAGGATTAATCATTATCTTTGTCTTCGAGATCGCATAGAAAGTTCCTATTTGCTTTTACGCTTCTTTACTTTCCGCGATCTCTTTTTTTGATGATGGATCCGACCCTCATACAGTTCTTCATGGCCGCCGTACCCGGCGCCCCGGCCGCTGCGGACCCCGTCCGGCTCCAGGCAGATGCCTGCCGGTGCGGCTTCCTCCTCCACCCGGACCTGCTCAATACGGACCTGGAAGCCTTTGTCGCCCGCCAGACGGCCGATCCCAACGCCACCTTCTACAAGCGGTGGGAGGATGTGTTGTCCAAGACGCGTTTCGAGCTGCTGCTCGACCAGATCCGCCACTATGCCAGCACCTATGGGAGCGGCTTCACGCAGGAGGGCAACGGCTATGTGCCGAACGACGGGGCAGAGGCGCCGTATCTGCATGTATATACCCTTATCACGCCCATCACGGAGGAGGAGCTCTACCAGCGCTGCCTGGCCCTGCTGCAGGGCGGCGCAGCGCTCAAGTCCGAGACGGTTCGCGCGCTCTGCAGTGCTGTCACGGACCATCTTGCGCGGCACCCGGAGGTGTCTTTCGACATCGACGCCATCCGCAACCGGGAGGCGCTCAGCATCCTCTGCAAAGCCCTGGGACGGCGTCCGTCCGCTCCCGTCGACCTGCTTCGCTACATCGTCTACGAGACCACGGGGCAGACCCTGCTGATCCAGTCGAGCAAGATGCTCGCCGATATCCGGCTGGCAGAGCACCCCTTTGATTTCCGCCAGCTGACGCAGGCGGAGCTGGACGCCCTGGCCAGCATCTTCTACCGCTTCAAGAAGCTGTTCCTTTCCTTCCGGACGAAGATGGAATACGACAAGAAGCTCCAGGCCATGGTCCTGCGGCCCACGCCCAGCCGGGCGGTGATCAACCGGCTGCGCCGCGCCGCGCCCAAGCGCCACATCCCGCTGCAGGCGGGGTTCTGGGAGCGCCTGCTCGCCGCCGGCGTGACGGAAGAGCAGCTGAAAGCCCGCCTGGACGAGGTGTCCAGTTTCAAGCTGGTCAGGCTCCTGCAGGCCATCCGCGAACGCCTCCTGCTGCAGGAAGGCGATCCGGTGATGTATATCATCCGCAACGGCAGCGTGTGGCTGCAGGATGCCCCGGCGCAGGACGGGAGGACGGAATACCTGAAGATGCTCGAACGCGTCCTGTACGCGCGCCTGGTGCAGAACCTGTCCGCCCGGGCATGCACCGTCCGTTTCCCGAAGGAGTTGACGCTCACGTGCCCCGCCTCGGAAAAGACCTTCGTGGGCAACTTCCCCTTCGGCTCCTGCTACCGGATGACGGACCACAATTTCTTCGGCATCTACTGGCGCGCGGAATGGGGCTGCGAGGACTTCGATCTCAGTTTCGAAAACTGGGAGGGCCGGAAAACGGGCTGGAACGCCGAATACAACACCGGACAAACGCTATACTCGGGCGACATGACGGAGGCCGATCCCGAGGCGGCCGAGGTGCTCTATGTCCGGGAGGGGTGCCCCGACGGCACCGTCTATTGCAACCGCTATTACGGCGGGGCGGGCAGCCGCTTCCGCTTCTACTTCGGCCGGCAGGACATCGTGGAGCTGACGGAAAACTACATGGTGGACCCGAATGCCAAGGTCGTGGACGAAGAACTCACTTCCGACCGGCGGCAGCAGATGCTGGCCATCGTCTGCGGGGGCTGGATCTATCTCTGCGACCTGTCGGACGGCAACGGCCGCGTCTCGGGCGGCGCGGATGCCGGACGCAAGGAAGCCGTCATGGCCCGCAAGGCGCACTGCTTCCTGTCGCTGCGCGACCTGCTTCTCGAAGCCGGATTCACGGAAACGGACCGGGAGCCGGCGCTCGACCTGACTGCGCTGAAGAAGGATACACTGCTCTCGCTCTTTGCCTGATCAGATCCCGTCCAGGGAGAAACTGTAGGCCGTATCATAGTCGTTCCAGTTCCGGAGCGACAGCGTGATGCAGCTTTGGTCGTATACAAGGCTGTATTGCGTGTCTTCGAATTCCTTGTCGGGCTGCTCTACCAGCTGCGCCTTGAACCCCTTGAAATGCAGGTGGAACTGCGTCCCGGGGGTCAGGTTCCCGGCCGTCGGCAGGTCCACCCAGCGCACCCTGGACAGGCATTCCAGCGCTTCTTCCGCGGTAATGCGCCCGCCTCTTTCCTTCAGGAAATCATGCACGGCCTGCAGGCGCCACCAGCTCCGGCTGCCCGTGTTGCCCACAGCGGGATCGGGCTCCGTCGTCAGGTAGGCCGGCGCGAGCAGGTGGTTGGTCACCTGGAAATGGCTTCCGCCGTCCGGCTTGCGGACCACCAGCGTGTTCCAGCCGTCATGCGGATCGAACTCGATGACGGCGCAATCGCCCGTCGCGTCCGCGACCATATAGTGGAAAGCCGCCTTGAAGGAGGCGTCGTGCCGCACGTCGACCGTCTCCAGCAGCGCGATGGCCTCCGCGACCGTGGCGCAGCGGTCCAGCATCAGGCGAACGATGGTGGAGGTGCCGACATCGTGGCGGGGGGTGTCCTGCTGCGAAGCAAGCTGGTGGGGGAGGGCCATGATCGAGGCGCAGAACCCCTTCTCGTTCATGCCGTCAAGCGGCGCGTAGATGGCCGCCAGGCAGTTGATCCGCCGGAGGAAAGAGGTCGGCAGGCGGCGCAGGCTGTATCCGATGAAGGACATGTCCGACACGGCGATGGAGGCATAGCCCTCTTTCGGGTGCGAAAGGGTGACGACCGTCGGATTCTTGAAGAAATCGTAGTTGCGTCCGAACAGGAAGCCGCCGCCGTCTTTCTCCGCGTGGAAACTGGTGCAGCCGCCGACCCGGAAACTGGCCAGCTGCTCCTCCATCCGGGCAATGATCCGCCGGGGAGAAAGGATCTTCGAGCCGCGGGCGATGACATAGCCCAGCAGTTCTCCGTATTTGTCCACGTCGTACGCAACCATCTCATCCAGGTCGTACGACGCCTGGTAGTCCACAAAATAGAGATAGGGATTGCCTTCCACCTGCCTGAAAGAGGCCATCGTCCGGATCTCCTTCCACCAGCCCAGCAGGAGGAGGGCGGCCAGGAGGACGACGGCGGCAAGCAGGCCGGTCAGGGTTTTTCGGAATCTCGTACGCATAGCCGATGCGTGGGGTTATTTCCGCAGGATGCGGCGGATGTTGTCGCGGAGGTGGCATACTGCACGTCCGTCGCCACCTGCGCGAATGCGCCGATGCAGCCAAAGAAGACGAAAAGGAAGAATAACAGGTCCTTGTTCATGCCATGGAAGATTTTTACAAATATAGGCAACAATCCATCATTTTGACTATCTTTACAAAAAAAGAAAATCCAATACGATGAACCGCTTTTTCTTAACCTTATCCGCCGTCCTGCTCACGGTAGCGGCCTTCGCCCAGACCAGGACCGATCTTTACGGCCGTTTCCGCGAAGCCGCATCCGACTATGACGAGGATGCATTCAAGGCCGTGATCGCCGACTGGGAGAAGCTGTATCCCAATGACGCGGAGCTGTTCTCCGTCAAGGCGAACTATTATTTCATGCTCGCCATGGACGAGGTCATGGTGTTCTCCGACGAAGAACCAGCCGACCGGGAGAGCATGGCCGTCGAGGACGAGGACGGCAATGTCAGGTACATGTCCTCCGTTATCCAGTTCGACCAAAAGCAGCTGGACCAGGCAACGGGCACCCTGGCCAAAGGCATCGCCAAGTTCCCCGACCGGGTGGACCTGCGGCTGGGCAAGGTCTCTATGCACCTCAATGCAAACGAATATGGAGCTGCCGTCCAGGAGGTCAAGTCCTCCCTGGAGCGCTCCGTCGTCAATAAAAACAAGTGGACGGGCACCCTCGACGACCCCGTCGAATCCGACGGCGTGGCGTTCCTGCGGGACTGCGTCCAGGACTATCTGTCCGCCCTGCTGGAGGCCGACGAACTGCCGGCCGCCGAGGACATGATCGACACGGCCGTCAAGCTGTATCCCAAGGATGCCATTTTCCTGACGGACAAGGCTTCCGTCCGCTACTTCTCCGGCGACCTGCAGAATGCGCTCAAGTATTTCCTGTCCGCGCAGGACTGCGCCCCGGACGACCTGCTGATCACCAACAACATCGCGCATGTCTACGAAGAGCTGGGCGACACGCAGAATGCCCTGAAGACCTACCGCAAACTTGTAGACGACAGGCAGTATGGCCGCTCGGCCAGCAATGCCATTAAACGACTGGAGAACAAATAGATATGGTAAAGCACATTATTCTCTGGACGCTGAATCCGGAGCTTTCGGAAGAGGAAAAGGCGGTCGTTAAGGCCGGAATCAAGGCGGGCCTGGAAGGCCTGGTCGGCCAGGTGCCGGGATTGATGGACGTGAAGGTGCACATCGACGGGCGCCTCCCCAGTTCCAATGCCGACGTGATGCTCGACAGTACGCTGGAGAGCGAGGAGGCCCTGAAGGGCTACGCCAAACATCCGGCACACGTTGCCGTGGCGAATGAAAAAGTGCGTCCTTACACCATCCAGCGCGCCTGTCTGGATTTTGAAATATAATGGAATTGCTTTTTGTTATCAAACAAAAGGTCATGAGAAAGACATATTCCAGGACAGCCAGCCTGACGATCATCGCGCTGATCTATCTCGTCGCCGGCGCGGTTGGGCTTGGCATTTACTGCTGGGCCGCGGCATGGATGCCGGATATCTGGGCCCTGCTGGTGGCGGACGTGGTAGCGACGGTCGTCGTCTGGGGTTTCGGGCTGGTGTTTGAAAATGTCTCCGTGTACGACCCGTACTGGAGCGTGGCGCCGCCGGTGATGTTCACCCTGTGGGCGCTTCACCGGGGCAGCCTGACGCTCCCGGTGGTGCTCCTGCTCGTAGCCGTTTGGTATTGGGGAATCCGCCTTACGCTCAACTGGGCCGGGGGCTTCAAGGGCCTGGCCCACGAAGACTGGCGCTATACCCGCTACCGGGGGAGCCAGTCTCCGGTGCTGTTCTTCCTGACGAATCTTTTCGGCCTGAACATGATGCCCACGCTGCTGGTGTTTGCCTGCATGCTGTCGGGCTTCAGCCTGTTCGACGCGGCGGCGCCTGCGAATGCGCTGACGTGGCTGGGCTTTGCCGTCTGCCTGGCGTCGGCCTCCATCCAGCTGGTTGCGGACACGCAGATCCACCGCTTCCGGGCGGAGCATCCCGGCTGTTTCTGCGACGTGGGGCTGTGGAAGCATGGCCGCCATCCCAATTACTTCGGCGAGATCATGATGTGGTGGGGCGTGTGGGTGATGGCCGCATCGCTGCGCGGGATCGACTGGCTGATCCTGGGCCCCGTTGCCATGACGTGCCTGTTCCTGTTTGTCAGCATTCCGATGATGGAGCGGCGCCAGCTGGAGAACAAACCGGGGTATGCGGAGTACCGGAGCCGGACGAGAATCCTGATATGAGAATTCTTGTTATCTTTGTGGTATGAAATTTCTCGGCAATATCCTCTGGCTCGTCCTGGGCGGCTTTATCATCTCCCTAATCTATTTCATCGTAGGCCTTGTGCTTTGCGTGACGATCATCGGCATTCCTTTCGGCGTTCAGCTCTTCAAGCTCGGCATCTACGCCACGTGGCCCTTCGGCCGTGAAATGGAATACGGCCCCAATCAGCCGGGCTGCCTGTCCACGGTGATGAACCTCCTCTGGGTCCTGCTGGGCTGGTGGGAAATCGCCATTCTCCACGGCATCTTCGGGCTGATCTGCTGCGTCACCGTCATCGGCATCCCCTGGGGCGTGCAGCATTTCAAGATGGCCATCGGCGCCCTGTTCCCCTTCGGCAAGGTAATCCGCTAGCCATGGTTCGCCGCATCCTCCTGCAGGGCCTCCTGCTCCTCGCTTTCCTGTGCCCGCTGCGGGCGCAGGTGCAGTATGTGTCCACGGCGGAAGACATCGCCCTGGGCGGCCTGGTCCTGAAGGAGCTCGCCGCTGCGGCGGAAAAGGAAGACGGATCCCAGCTCATGGTCCGGGCGGCGAAGCGCCTGCTGGACCAGAAATACGTCGCCGGCACGCAGGAAGGCCGCGACGAGAAGCTCCGTATCTTCCTGACGCAGACGGACTGCATCCTGTTTGCCGAGACCTGCCTCGGGCTCGTCAGGACGGCGCAGCGCTGCGGGGCGGACGCTACCTTCGAGGACCTGGCGGAGACGCTCCGGGGCTCGCGTTACCGCGACGGCGTCGTGGACCGCTATGAGTCGCGCCTGCACTATGTCGCGGAGTGGGTCGCGCAAGGGGAGCGGACCGGGCTGTTCCGCGACTTGACCTCTGAACTGGGTGGCGTACCGGACAAGCGGCCCATCAATTACATGACGCAGCATTCGGACAGCTACGCCCCGCTGGCCGGCGAATCCGGCTACGCCAAAGACAACCGTGCGCGGATGGCCGCCATCGAGGAGCGGGTCAGCGCCATCCCGCGGACCTATCTCCCCAAATCGCAGATCCGCAGCGTGGAGTCGCTGATCCGCAGCGGCGACATCCTGTGTTTCACCACGGCTATCGAGGGCCTGGACGTCTCGCACGTCGTCATCGCCTACAGGGAGAAGCCTTCCGACCGCCTCGGCTTCATCCATGCGTCCATCACTGAGAAGAAGGTGATCATCGACCCCCGCACCCTCGAAGCGGCGCTCGCCGCCTCCCGCAACATCACGGGGATCCGGGTCCTTCGGGTCGAATGACGGCCCCTTTTTTGACCTTTAGCGTATTTTTTCGTAACTTGCACTCCGTTAGTTAGCATTTGTATTATGACGGAAGGCAAGGCCATCATCCTGCTGCATTGTCCGGACCGGCAGGGCATCATCACCGACGTGACGGGATTCATCACGCGCAACCACGGCAACATCGTCTATCTCGACCAGTACGTCGACACCATCGACGGGCACCTTTTCATGCGTATCGAGTGGGAGCTCAAGGGCTTCTTCATCCCCCGGGAGCACATCAAGGAGGTCGTGGACGAGCTGTTCGCGGAGCGCTACGGGATGGTCTCGAGCATCTTCTTCAGCGACGTGAAGCCCCGGATGGCCATCTTCGTGAGCAAGCAGAGCCACTGCCTGTACGACCTGCTGGCCCGCTACCGGGCGGGGGAGTGGGACGTGGAGATCCCCTGCATCGTCAGCAACCACGAAGACCTGCGTTTCGTCGCCGAGCAGTTTGGCATTCCCTTCCACGTGTGGAGCATCGCCCCGGACAAGAGCAACCGCGCCGAGGTGGAGAAGGCCGAAATGGAACTGCTTCACCGGGAGCGCATTTCCTTTATCGTGCTGGCGCGCTACATGCAGGTGATCAGCGACGACATGATTGCGGAATACCCGCACCACATCATCAACATCCACCATTCCTTCCTGCCGGCTTTCGTGGGGGCGAAGCCCTACCACCAGGCCTATGAGCGCGGGGTCAAGATCATCGGGGCCACGAGCCACTATGTCACGCGCGAGCTGGACGCCGGCCCCATCATCGAGCAGGACGTGGTGCGCATCAGCCACAAGGACACGCCCGACAGCCTGATCCTCAAGGGCCGCGACCTGGAGAAGATCGTCCTCAGCCGTGCCGTCACCAAGCACATTGAGCGTAAGATCCTGACCTACAAGAACCGAACGGTGGTTTTCGGTTAGGGGGCTTTCCCCATTGTCATCCCGGGCTTAGTCCCGGGATCTCTTTTTGTAATTAGCGGCTTTTTTATTATCTTGCGGCTGCGTACTAATAACCCACGAATGAAAAAGCCGTTTGCCCGCTTCGACATGGCCAAGGATCCCATCCGCACACGATGGTATCTCAAGCCCATCACCGCCCTGCTCAGTTTTCCGGCCATCGCCAAACACAAGACGATCATCCACCGTCACGGCGCGGATGAGCTCAAGCCGCCGTACCTGCTGCTCTGCAACCACAACGCCTTCATGGACTTCAAGGTCGCTACGAAGGTCATTTACCCCAACAAGGCCAATTATGTCGTGGCGATCGACGGTTTCATCGGCCGGGAATGGCTGCTGCGCAACGTCGGCTGCATCTGCAAGCGCAAGTTCACCAACGACGCCACGCTGGTGCGCCAGCTTCGCAAGGTCGTGGACAACGGCGACATCGCCGTCGTCTACCCGGAGGCGCGCTATTCGCTCTGCGGCACCACGGCCGTGCTGCCGGAGTCGCTGGGCAAGCTCTGCAAGATGCTGGGCGTGCCGGTTGCGACCCTCATCTGCCACGGACACCATGTCAATTCTCCGTTCTGGAACCTCCACGAACGCGGCGTCAAGCCCACGGAGGCCGACCTGACGCTCCAGTACACCGCGGAGGAGCTCGCGGCCGCCAGCGTGAACGAGATCAACGAGCGGCTCGTGCAGGCCTTCCAGTACGACGATTTCGCGTGGCAGAAGGCCCGCGGCATCCTGACGAAATACAAGCGGCGCGCCGAGGGGCTGCACAAGGTGCTCTACCAGTGCCCCGCCTGCGGCGAGGAATACGAAATGACCTCGGAAGGCACGCAGCTGAGCTGCAAGCACTGCGGCAAGACCTGGACCATGAGTCCGCTGGGCGAACTGAAGGCGGACGTTGGCGAGACGGAATTCGCCCACATCCCCGACTGGTACGAGTGGGAGCGGGCGAACGTGCGCCGCGAGGTGGAGGAAGGCCGCTACTGCACGGGCCCCCTGCACGTCCACGTGGATACGCTCCCCAACGCCAAGGCCTTCATCCGCCTGGGCCAGGGCCTGCTCACGCACGACATGGACGG
>JAEEGL012883734.1_pt1 | contig 10474 bp, 8 predicted proteins | sample 9134231 | NCBI WGS metagenome assembly JAEEGL01 (sample SAMN16246548, study PRJNA631951) | gut metagenome | biome: gut microbiome; feature: rumen; material: fiber-attached | host: Bos | place: Iran: Karaj | collected 2018-10 | reverse complement strand
GTCCTTCCCGAAAGTGCACCAGGAACTTGGCGGATTGCGACATTAAGCATTTCGCTCGCTAGTGCTTCTGTTATCGCATCATCGCCCAAATAGCCTCCGCTATTTTGCTGTGTGTCCAATATGATAACTCCACGACTATCAACAGTGTACAATAATTCTACAGTCCCATGAATAACGGGATCCGGACATAATAGATACGGATTAGGAGCAAAAGCCGAATAGTTAATGATTGTCTTATACTCGACTGTGCCCTCATCTGGCCGACTTACCTCAATTGTCTCGCTTCCCTCAACAGTATAAAACCACTTTCTCCCGCTTGAGTCTGTTTTATTTGTTGGGTTATTCCCGCAATACGCGAACATGTTGTAGCCGAGGATGCCTTGGCCGGTGGAGACGAATGCGTCCGCATTGATGAAGCGGCAAACCTCGGGGTCGTAGTAGCGGCTGTGCAGGTAATACAATGAACACTCTATGCCACGCCAGTCGCCAGGAGGGCAAAAATAGGCTCTTTTTGGAGGCAATCATGGTGGGGGAAAGTGGACCTGAACCGGGTGATATTTCACTTGGATTGTAGGCTTCTTTTGTTAATAGCAGGCTGGATTCAGTCCATGCGTGTCAGCACAATGACATCGTATTTTCCGTCAAAGCAATAGTCCTCCGTCACGGTTATGACGACTTCTTGCTCTGTGCACACACAGTGGCCCTCCAATATAAAATCGCTTTCCTGGATACTGCCCCCACGCTTTTTGGTGATCAATACGCTGTAGCCCCATTCAAAGCTGCAGCAGATTTTTACTTCTTCCTCATTCAGCAGCAGAGTTCCCTCTATTGATTTATCCGATTGTACTTTCATATAAAGCGCGGGATCCTCGCTTTGCCATTCGCTTCCCACAAAATCATGCGGCGATATCCTCGAACTCCGATATTCATACGGATCGATGCAGGCGGCAAGCGAAAGCAAAACGATCAAGCAAAGAAGTGCTAACAGCGGTTTTCTCTTGGGTTCGTGTCTATTGTGACCTGAAAACATGCTCCAATTCTCCTAATACAATCTTGATGTATTACGTCTCATTAGGTATATAAAACACACTAACAACAACAGGACAACCAAGTACAATGTCAGGAATAAACTCATAAATGCTACCCTTTTCAGTAGAGCCTCGACGGTAAACTTTCCAATTGTATGCTGTATACTTTTCTCCATCGCAGACCACTTCTATCGTGTGCATGCCGTTATGAAATGGATCCTCATTCATGTATGATAGAATATAGATTCCAGCAACTGGTCCACATTTATCGAATAAACTCATCTGAAGATTCGTAAGTCTCTGATAATTAATCTTTCTCGATACCAAAAAGCTTTCAATATCAGTTGGGCTTGCGCCCCACTTTCCCCCTTTTCCAAAACCGCTGAAAGGAACTGTTAAAAAACGGTTACTGAAATAACTAACCACATTCGAAAGCGGTTCAAACATTCCTAAATCAATTAGCATGTTGTAGCACGAAAGCGCTTCACACCCAGCGTCCCCAATTGTTGAGTTTCCATATGGAATTGAAGCATATGGAGCCAATTGTTGCCCATTTAGGTGTGGATCACCCCAATCATTTACCATGATTGGATTGTAATACTTTCCGCTCGAATCTACTCCATTCACCGGATTGTTCCCGCAGTACGCGAACATGTTGTTGCCAATGATGCCTTGACCGGTGCTGGCAAACTTGTCCGCATTGATGAATCGGCAGGTCTCGGGGTCGTAGTAGCGGCTGTGCAGGTAATACAACGCGCACTCTTGGTCGGGTCAGTCGTCAGGAGGCCGAAAATGGGCACTTTCTGAGGGCGGTTTTGACGGGTATTATAGGCTCCAATCCGGGTGTCAAAGCACCCGGATCGGAGCTTATTGAGGGCATGGAAACCGCACCCTTCCGGGACGGGGAATCGTCCTCTGTCCCACCTGTATTACGAGACGGGGCTTGGTTCTTGCGGCCTTTTTCGGGGGCTTACCCTTCTTTTTCGCATTAACCGTCCCCTGCGCTCTCCGCGCCTCGTGCTATTCCTCATGATGCCGCAAATCTTTCAACGAGAAAGAACGAAACTTAAATATCATGTGATGTGTGTCGGTTTCAGAATCGTAGTCCACCACCATCCAATAAATTGTTCCGTTATTTGAGATGTAGGCAGGCTCAAAAAGTCCGCTTGCGAGATCAAGGTGATACTGGCCGTACTGCTCGATGAATTCATCTAATGTTTTTCCGACCCATTGTTCCATTTCAGCCCCATCAATTGGATCGATCGGCTCCAGGCCATCTGCCTCCAGCAGTTCCAAGTCATCAGAGAATCGCACGACTGCAGATACTTGATCGGGCCCCCCATCAGTACAGGCGATACAATACCCTTTTGAATCTTTCCAAATAACACAGCAATATGAATACAAAAGCTCGACATCTTCACATTGATTCCAAGCCGTAAAAAACGAATCGCCAACATGGACGTCATATTCAACCGGTTCTGTCTCTTCCGGAGCCGCGATGCCCGGATCCGTTGCAGCTGGGGCATCCGTATTCTCGTCACGATCTGTATCGTCCGAGATGATATTTTCCTGTTCGGTCGAGCTTTCTTCGTCTTCTGAAAACGATGCACTGTTATCCGGCGTCGTGGCGCTTTCTTCCGCCGTAAGCGCCGTCTCCGTGGTTTGCGAAGACGCGCAGCCGGTCAGGGCAAGCAAAAGGCAGACGGCAGTGACCAACAAGATAAGCTTCTTCATAAAAACCTCCTGATTCGTCGGGGTCACTTGTATAACGTTTGCGGCCCGGAAAAGGTTTCACGCAGGCCAAAATATTTTTCCATACGGGACAGGGGACCGGGACAGAGAACCGGCCCCAGTCCCACCCTCAATTATGACACGGTATCGTTTATCCTATCTTTTTACTTCGCTTTTAAAAGAGTATCTATTACATTGCCATCATAATCAAGAAGAAAAACATTGCATTTTTCGTCACAGGCATAGATACCTGTGTCGTCAAAAATAAACAAGCCATCGTAAATGTTATCGCTGATTTTTTCCACAGAATAGTCAGTCAAATTGATCCGATATGTTCCAATTAGATCATCATGATCATAGCCTTCCATCCCTATCCAATCTGTTGAGCCCTTTTCAAAGCGGACAAATGATAGATATACTGTGTTATGATATACGGTAACTGCGCTTTTAGAAAGCGAGCAGGGGACGGAGAATAATTCGACAAGTGTTCCGTCAGACTCTATATAATACAGGAGGTTTTGGTGCCCATAGTTATGAATAAGGATTCCGTTGTCTGTTTGAATCAGTGATCGTTCGGACGCAGGCCCCAAAGAGATTTCAGATTCTTCTCCTGATTCGTTTAGAACTATAATGTGTTCTACGATATCTTTTCTTGGAGAAAAAATAGTATAGTACTCCTTATCTCCCAGAGTATAGTGTTCTGGAGAATCTGAAAACCCGATAATCTCACCGCCTTGAAGCGTCATATACTCCTCCTGGCTTTCTTCTGAGTAAAGAGGAATGCTAACGATCCCATTATCGGAGAAGACAGCATTTATATTCCCCATAAACTGTTCAGTGTAGAGAGTTAAAATGTCCTTTGTTTCCAGATTGCAGCATAGCAGACTTGAACCGTCGTCATATTTTGAGTCGTGTCCATAATATGAGCTATAGTAATACAAATACTGACCTGAGGAACCAAGAAGATCAATATGGTCAGTTTCTCTTTTTTTCAGTTGAACGATCTTTTTGATCGTGCCATCCTCGAACGTACATAACCATCCTTCATAAAGGTTACCGTTCTTTGTCCAAGGAACTGAAAAAACTAACTTTCCATTCATTGTGCCTATCCACACACTAGCGTGGTATTGCCTATTGTTTGCTGAACATGAAACGCTTGGATATATTGCGTCTGGTTCCCTGATTTTTACTTGTGTTTTTATCAGAACGAAAAGGGTTATCAGAATAAGGAAAACAAAAATTAAAGAAATCATAAATTTGTTCATTATTTACCCTCCGGTTTTTGCCATGATCTTATGCAAATTATCCCTTGTTCTTTCATCTGCAAGGCAGCCGTACATCAGCATAACGGTTGAGAGGGGAAAAAGGTTTCACGCGGGACGAAAAAATCGTCAGTACAGCGCCACGTTGCTGTCGGTGCGGGACTCGGTGCCGCCCGCAAGCACCCCGTTGGGGAGCCGGAGGATCATCTGTCCCCGGCCGAAGCTGGAGGTGTCCAGCTCCAGGCGCACGTCGTGGCCCATGCGCCGCAGGGCCCGGGCCAGCTCCGGATCGAAGCGGCTCTCCACCGTGACGCTGCCGTCCCGCATCCATTGGAAGCGAGGGGCGTCCAGCGCCTGCTGGGGGTCTAGGTGAAAATCCACGTGATTCATGACCACCTGTACGTGGCCCTGGGGCTGCATGTAGCCGCCCATGACCCCGAAGGGGCCGAGGGGGAGCCCGTCTTTCATGAGAAAGCCGGGGATGATGGTGTGATAGCTGCGCTTGCCGCCCCGCAGGACGTTGGCCGCCGCCGGGTCCAGGGAAAAGTCCGCTCCCCGGTTCTGCAGGGCGATGCCGGTGCCGGGGATCACGATCCCGGAGCCGAAGCCCATGTAGTTGGACTGGATGTAGGAGACCATGTTGCCTTCGCCGTCCGCGCAGCAGAGGTAGACCGTGCCGCTCTTCGGCGGCAGGCCGGGGCCGTAGCGCTGCGCCCGTTCCGTCATCTCCCGGGCCCGCCGGGCGCCGTACTCCGGCAGGAGCAGCCGGTGATAGTCCAGCTCCATGTACGCGGGGTCGGTGACGCAGCGGAAGGCGTCGGCAAAGGCCATCTTCAGCGCCTCGATCTGCCGGTGGCAGGTGAGGGCGCAGTCTCTCTCGGGAAAGTCGAACTCTTTGAGGATGTTCAGCGCCATCAGCGCCACGATCCCCTGGCCGTTGGGCGGGATCTCGCAGACTTCCACGCCCCGGTAGTTCACCCGGATGGGCTCCACCCAGCGGGGCTCGAAGGCCGCCAGATCCTCATAGCGCAGGTAGCCGCCGGATTTCCGGCTCTCCTCGTCGATCCGGCGGGCGAGACGGCCCCGGTAAAAGCTCTCCGCCCCGGTCTCGCCGATCTCCGCCAGGGTGTCGGCGTGGTCCGGCAGCCGGATCAGGTCCCCGGCCTCCGGGGCGCGGCCCGCGGGGGAGAAGGTGTCGAACCAGGCCTTAAAGCAGGGCTCCGTCAGCCGCTTTTTGTAAGAGGCCAGGGCCCGCCGCCAGCTCTCGGCCAGGTTGGGGGCGCAGGGATAGCCCTCCCGGGCGTAGCGGACGGCGGCGGCCAGGTCCTCCGCCAGGCTCCTGCGGCCGAAGCGCTCCGTCAGCGCCGCCCAGGCCCCCGGGGCGCCGGGCACGGTGACGGGGGTCCAGCCCAGAGCGGGCATCTTCCCGTCCCGGTCCTTCCCCTCGGCCAGGACCTGCTCCGCATCCGCCAGCATGGGGGCGGGGCCGCTGGAATTGAGGCCGTAGAGCCGCCGGTCCTTTTCCGACCAGATCAGGGCGAAGGCGTCCGCCCCGATGCCGTTGGCCGTGGGCTCCGTGACGGTGAGCGCGGACGCCGCAGCCACCGCCGCGTCCACGGCGTTCCCGCCCAGGCGCAGGGCCTCCAGCCCCGCGGCGGCAGCCTGGGGACTGGAGCAGTTGACCATGCCGCCCCGGGCGTAGAGGGGGAAGCGCTGGGAGACGTATCGTTGGGCCAGGGGGTCAAAGCCGGTGTACATGGCGGGGCCTCCTTTTTTCGGGTTATTCCTCCTCCGCGCCTGTGACGGTGACACCCTTGAGCAGCGTCAGCGCGGGAATGCGGTAGTTGTTGTACTGGGTCTGCTCCCGGCTCATGCGCATGTCCTGGACGAAGTCCAGCATGGAGCCGGAGACGGAGCCGCCGGACACGGGGGTGACGGTGTCGCCGTCGTGCCAGTAGCCCAGACGGATCTCGCCGAAGATGTCCCCGGTCATTTCGTCCACCTGGAAGTCGGAGAACTCCACCGCCTCCAGATAGGGGCCGCGGCGCAGTTCTTCCTCGGTGAGCGTGCCGCCGGTGATCTCCAGGTTGGTGGGAGCAAAGCTGTTCTCCAGACCCATATAAGAGGAGAACATGCGCCCGCCCAGGACCTCCTCCACCACGCCGTCCCGGATGAGGCAGGCGTCCCGGATGGGGGCGCCTTCACCGTCGTAGCCCCGGTTGCGGGAGGAATTGGGCAGCACCCGCCGGGCGAACACGCTGGGCCTGTCTCCCCGCAGCTCCTCCGAGACGGGCTTGCCCGGCTCCCAGTCGCTGAATTTGCGGTAGAGCATGGAGGCGTCGCAGCGATCGGCAAAGTAGGCATAGATGGAGACGGCGTCGGCGCCGGTGAAGAGCACGTCCGCCTTCCCCAGCTTGGGGGTGGGACGGGTGCGCAGACGGTCCCGGCCGTAGGCCATGGCCTTCTCCAGCTTCCGCTTCAGGTCCTCGCCGTCGCAGGTGCCGCTGGGGAAGTACCGGTACAGCTCGATCTCATGGCTGTCCTTCCGGGCGTTCACCACCACCTCGATCATGCTGTCGGGCCAGCGCTCGGTCACGTCCACCCCCTGGGAGTTGAGGAAGCGGCGGGTCTTGTCGCTGACGAAGATCTCATAGCTGTTCACGTCCTCGGTGTCCGTCTCCGGCAGGGAGCCCATGGCCCGGATGAAGTCCTCCGCGATGGCGGCAACGTCCACCGGCGCGTCCATGGGGCTGCCCGCCCGGGGCGGATTGAGGGGGTAGGGCTTGTTTTTCACCAGGGTGGCCCGGTAGGCCAGGTCGGCGATGAGCTTCTTCGCCTCCGCCTCGGTGGCGGTGGGCGGCAGCTCTGCCGAGGCGCTGCCCATGAACTGCCCGTCTTCCACGAGCTGATAGACCTTGATCTTGAGCTCTTCCAGGTTTTTGGCCCGGTGCTGATCCAGCGCATGGCGGATGAAATAGAACTCCCAGCCCCGGGTCTGCACGTCGCTGAGCTCCCAGGCGTGGACCCCGGATCCCTTCAGCAGGTTTACGATGTTTTCCAGCATTATCCCAGCCTCGCTTTCGTCTTGAGATAGGGGCCGCCGGCGGAGACCTTGACCCATTCCTTGTAGCCCTTGCCGCAGCCGCCGCAGCCGAAGATCTCCCGGTGGGGGGAGAGCATGGAGATGTTCCCCAGCAGATCCGGCACGTAGCCGGTCATGATGATGGGGGAGACGAGCTTGCCGGTGAGCTTGCCGTCCCTGATCTCCCGGCCCAGGGAGACGATGCACTGGATGCCCCAGTGCTTGGGATCCTCCATGCCGCTCTCCTCGCCCTGGAGCAGATAGCCGTGCTTGATGGAGGCGATCATGTCCTCCAGGCTGTCCGTGCCGGAGTCAAAGACGGTGTTGGTCATGCGGGTGTAGGCTTTGTGGGCAAAGTTCTCCCGCTTGCCGTTGCCCGTGGGGGCCACGCCCAGACGCAGGGCGCTCAAGGCGTCGCAGATGCCGGTCTTCAGGATGCCGTTTTCGATCTCCTTCACGTCGCCGGCCAGGGTGCCCTCGTCGTCGAAGGCGTAGCTGGCCACGTTCTCGGTGCACAGGGCGCCCTCGTGCATGGTCACCAGGTCGCTGCCCACGCGCTTGCCGATATACTCGCTGCCCAGGGCCCGGTCCTTCACGAACATGTCCATTTCCACCCCGTGGCCAAAGGCCTCGTGGGCGATGAGTCCGGAGATCTCGGGGTCTGCGATGATCTCATATTCGCCCGGCTCCACGCGCTCGGCGTCCAGCAGGGCCAAGGCCAGCTTCACGGCCTCGTCTGCGGCGGCGTCCAGGCCCTGGAAGAGCTCCGGGCCGCCCAGGCCCGCTACGCCCTTGTAGCCGACCTTGTTGTCGCCGTTCCGCGAGGCGACCGCGACCACGCTGCCCTCGCTGTACACGTAGCTCTGGCTCATGTCCCGATGCTCGGTGAGAAAGAGCTTGCAGATGTGGGTGGACTGGACGTTGGCGATGCAGTCGATGAGCTCCTCCGATTGCTCGCCCATCCGGTCGATGAGGGCGGAGAGCTTCTCCACCAGGGGCCTGGCGTCTGTTTCCTCGGGCAGCTGCTCCGCCTCCTTTTCTACGAAAAGGGTGATGGGCTCGTCCGGCAGCAGGGGCGTGGGATAGGTCTCCGCGCCGGTCTGGCGCAGGAGCTCCCGCTGGGCCTCCAGGGCGGCGCGGATCTCCTTCGCCGCAGCCTCGGGCCGGGAGGGGTCGAAGCTCGTCAGGGCGTATTCGCCGTACTGCCCCTCCTTGCGGAAGCGCACCACCACGCCCCGTTCGGTGGTCATGGTCTCGCTGCCCACGGAGCGGGCGTGGCGGGAGATACGGGCCGTGAGGCCCTTGGAGTCCGTGGCAAGGACGCTCACGTAGTCGCATTCGGTCCGCAGGAGCCGGATGAGCTGCTGCAGGCCGGGCTTGATCCCGCTCAGATAAGCGGAAAAGGGTGCTTTCATAGGCGCTGTTCCTCCTTTTGCGCTGGATGGTTTTCACAAATAAACAGTATACCAAGACGGCGTGCCGATGTAAAGGAAAAGCCCTCCGGACCGGTCCGGAGGGCGGAATGATCGGGAGGGAGGGCTGCTCACAGCGGATAGGCGCGTAAACCTCCCTGCTGCTCCCGTGTCCGGGGGCTTACTGTTCCCCCATGAGCTTTTTCAGCTCTTTGGCCTCGTTTGCCACGTCTTTCTTCATCTGCCGGACGGAGTCCTCATGAGCGGCCTCCGCCTTGCGGCGGTCCCGGCGGAGCTCCCGCTCCACGTCGTGCAGCTCCAGCGCCTCATCGGCGGCCTGCTTGACGCTCTCGGCCTCTGCGCGCACCTGCTTTTTCAGCTCGCTGAGATCCTGGCGGCTCTGCTTGGCGGCCTCCTTCAGCTCGGCGCGGATATCCTTTTCCATCTTCTTATAGTCTTTCATTTTCAGTTCCTCCTGTTCTTTGATGCGGCGGTAAAAGGTGTTGGGCTTCAGATCCAGCCGACTCATGGCCTCCCGCGCGGTGATCTGCCCGTTTTTCCACAGGGCGACCACGCTGTCAAACAGCGTCTCGTCCACGGCAATGGGCTTTCTGCCCTTGTACCTGCCCTCTTCCCGGGCCAGGTCGATGCCCCGCTGCCGCCGTTCCCGCCGATCCGACCGGTCCAGCTCCTGCAGCGCGGCGCAGAAACGGAAGAAGTCCTTGCCGCTCTCGCCCCGAGTGTCGATCCCGGCGGCAGGACAGACAAAGTCCAGCCCTCTCCGATCCAGCTCCTTCAGAACGCCCAGCAGCTCGCCGCTGTTCCTGGCCAGATCCGTCAGGCGCTCCGTCCGGATGCAGTCGCCCGCAGGGGCCTGCTCCAGCACGGACAGGAGTTCTTCCCGATCGTTCACGCTCTGCAAAGCCATGTTTCCACCTCCTCTGTCGTTCTGGACGCAGGATAACACAGAAAGCAAAGTGTGTCAATAGGGTTAATGAAATATTTTGCAATATTTCATAATGCGCTCACAATTTTATTTGAAACACAAGAAACGACAAAAAGCCGGGCGGCCCCAAACGGGGCCGCCCGGACAAGTCCTGCGGACAGGCTCATTCCCTGTTCGTGTTCACGGCGGTGTCGATGCTCTTGCCGAAGACGAAGAAGCGCTGATACAGAAACTCCGTGACGAAATTCAAAACCATGTTGATGGCGGTGACCAGATACTCGTTCCAGCCCAGGCGCATGGTGAGAACGTGCTCCAGCATGGTGGACAGGGGCGTGAACACCGCGTAGTAGCAGGCCACCTTGAACATGGCCACCGGCACGTTGGCCGCGGATTTGAAGGTGAACTTCCGGTTGAGGGTGAAATTCCACAGCACCGACAGCACCAGCGCGATGAGATAGCTCAGCCAGTAGGGCAGATGCAGCAGCTCGTTGAGCAGGGTAAAGCTGGAGATCTGGATGATCCCCGCGCTGATGGAAAAGAGTGTAAACTTCAGGGCCCGCAGAGCCTCTTTTTTCTTGTTGTTCTCCATATCGCCCCTCCTGACAGAGGCATCTTACCACAGGCACGGGGTAGAGGCAAGCGGAAAATTTCAAAAATTTGAAGAGATCCCGCCGCGGCCTTTACCGGGCCTGCTCCAGCTCCGCGATGTGCATGTACTCGTCGTAGCTGCACGTCCGGTCGATGATCCCGTCTTCGGTGATCTCGATGATGCGGTTGGCCACGGTCTGGGTGAGCTGGTGGTCGTGGCAGGAGAAGATCACGTTGTACTTGAAGGCCTCCAGGCCGTTGTTCAGCGCGGCGATGGATTCCAGGTCCAGATGGTTGGTGGGCTGGTCCAGCACCAGGAAGTTGGCCCCGGACAGCATCATCCGGGAGAGCATGCAGCGCACCTTTTCCCCGCCGGAGAGGACCCGGGCGGGCTTGTACACGTCGTCGCCGGAGAAGAGCATGCG
>JAEEGL012636903.1_pt1 | contig 10474 bp, 3 predicted proteins | sample 9134231 | NCBI WGS metagenome assembly JAEEGL01 (sample SAMN16246548, study PRJNA631951) | gut metagenome | biome: gut microbiome; feature: rumen; material: fiber-attached | host: Bos | place: Iran: Karaj | collected 2018-10 | reverse complement strand
CGTCATCACAGGCTTCGCCATCATCAAGCACGCCGTTGCCGCAGGTTTCTGCAGCTTCGATCAGCCTGCACACCTTGCCATCCGGGCATTCATAACCCGGTTCGACAGTACAGGTGTCAGAACATCCATCGCCGGGTGCAGTATTGCCGTCATCGCAGGCTTCACCCTCGTTCCAGCTTCCATCACCGCATACGCCGATGCCCGATGGTCCCGGAACTTTCGATGAGTTGGAATCATTGCCGCATCCAACGAGTGTTACCACTGCGAAGCACGCTGCACATATCCAGAATCTAGATCTCATCACGAATTCTCCTTCAAGGAAAAACAAGTCATTTCAAGAAATGATCAAGTGACGCTTATGCCCCCCGCAGGGGCAGACTCACGCAATATAGCCATTTTTTGCACTTCAATGAAATAATTAATTGTCAAAACGCGTTGATAATAAGACATTTTTTCGGTTCAACACGGGATCGTGCAATAGAACTTTTTTTATATATTTTTTTGGGGGGCAGAGGCCCCCTTCGGTGCTATTGGCAAAGCCAATACGCACCTTCCCCCGCGCGGCTATTATCATACGCCGCGCATAAATATACACGATGCACCACGACGGCATCATCCAATCATCCCATGCATGCCAAATATTCACCATCCACTCGAAATGCGCAGCATTTCAGAAGGATTGTGGAAGCAAGTTACCCCCTGCCAAAACAATTCCCGCCCGAACTCATATTCTTCACACCAATCGAAGGCTGCACATCAATCAAATCGGGAATTCGGGTTTTAACCTCGAACCGTAACTGCGTTCCATACAGAATATTAAAACCGGATAAATGCCGCCATCAAACAAGAGGTATGGAGGAGCCAGCTCCTCCATACAATTTTGCAGCACACTTCTAATTTTTCTTCACACAAATCGAGGCCTGAGCATCGATCAGATCGGGAATACCCATGTTAAGCGTTGATCCACTGCCGCGTTCCATAAAGAACACCGAAACCGGATAGATACCATTCTCGTACATTTTGTATTTTTTATTATATTTGACCGTTTTAGCATTATCTTTACCAACATTAACATCTTCCGCCCTAATCATATTCTTTTCTTCATTTGGGCCATGAATTCCGCCGTCATCCAACAACAATCGATGATTCACAAACATCCAGCTATCATCATCTGATTCGATGTAATAATTTTTATCAAATGATTTATATTTCACATAAGCATGGATTTCCGTTGTAAATTCAGAATTGTTACCGCTGCAGCTATCATATTCCAATGACTTACCTATAATAGGATAATAACCTCCTCCCCGTTCATTCAAATTATACCTTTTATAATAATATGTACCTATCAAATTATAATAACTTGACTTTAATTCCATCTTGGAATAGTTTTCACCACATCTGGTATCGTTATCTACAAAGGTGAGTATGTTGGAAAAGTCCGAATCTTTTAAATAAAACCAATATGCATCATTACCATTCCACACATGGAATCCAAGTGCCTGCGTAAATCTTTTATTAAAATTAGGATCATCATTGAACCACATATTGGCAGATCTCTTACAAGTCCACACACGTTCCTGTCTATCATCATTCTCATTGAGTATTGGCTTATCATTCTTGTCTAAATAATCGTTAAATATTCCTTTTGGACTATTATGGTTAAGGCGAGTAAAATCAGGATGACCATGATCCTTTTCAAATCCACGACTACCATTATTCTTGCAATTATCATCTTCAAGTCCATCAATGAACGTTTGAGTTGCGGTTCCCGGAGCATCTTCCGCCTGACTATCAAACTTCCTGAAATCACGCTGAGTCGCCATTACAAAAATGGTATTCTCAACTACATTATTAAACAAATACTCTGCATTTGCATCATCAAGCCCCATGTATTCCTTAAGCTCATCTGAGCTATTAAAAGATCTGGGTATACACTTATAATCTGGCTCAACCGTACATTTAGAACTACAACCATCTTCATTTTCTTTATTACCATCATCGCATTCTTCCCCCTTTCCTTTACCCAAAATCTTATCACTCAACCAAACGCCGTCACCACATATTGGTCTGCATAGGCTCGTATGATTATACTCCTTACACTCAAAGAACTGTTCGACATTGCACAGCGGATCACAGCCATCACCCGCACCGTTATTGCCATCATCACATGCTTCGCCAAGTAATGTGTCAATAAAACCATCCCCGCAATATCTCTTTACCCAATTACCACCTTCTTCCCTATATAGAGGATTAATCCTGCAATTTCCCATACACCAATTCGCATTGGAATTATTCGATCCTTCATCGCATTCTTCCGTGGCTCCGACATAATTATCTGCTTTGCCATCTAAAATCCCATTGCCGCAGACGGGGTGTATGCATATTCCACCCTCTTTGGGACATACATATCCAGATTCAAGATGACACGTTCCATCACAGCCATCGCCTGTATTATTATTGCCGTCATCACATATCTCATTCAACTCCACAATATCTAAATCTACGAAACCATCTCCACATTTTTTCTTTACCCAATTCTGGCCATCATATCTGTAGGCAGGATTAATCATGCAATTCAGCATGCACCAATAGTCATCTTTATTATCATTGCCCTCATCACAGTCTTCCCAGCCTTCCTTCTTTCCATCTCCACATAATATCTTAGTACAATTTTTATGAGTCTCATCACAATAAACATCTGTATTAATCGTACAATTCTCCCTACACCAATTATCATCACCATTATTCTCTTTACCCTCATCACATTCTTCGACAGCACCGACATAATTGCCAGGATTACTTTTTTCTGGATCATCGTCATCGAGAGCGGCATTGAGTTTTCCATCGCCGCATTGGATCTTAATGCACTCCCCACCGTTTTTTGGACATATATATCCATTCTCTATCTCAACTTTCTTGCAGTCGCTGCTGCAGCCATCTCCATCAGTCTGATTGCCATCATCACACACCTCTTCATCGGCTACAACTTCATCGCCGCAGCCGATACGTACACAATTATTGCGGCTTGCATCGCACTGATATTGAGGATTGAGCTTACATTGCGATGTACACCAGGCATCATCTGAATTATCAGTCCCGTTATCACACTCTTCATCACCTTCAATTATACGATCACCACAACCAATAACAGTACACTTTTTATGATCTTCAGAACAACGAACAGTGGAATTTATCTTACATTCCGAATTACACCATTTATCATCTCCATTATTTTCACCATCATCGCACTCTTCGTCGCCATTTATCACACCATCACCGCAGTCAGGCTTCCTGCAATTCTTGTGATCACTATCACAATGTACTTTGGTATTGATCTTACATTCCGAATCACACCACTTATCATTTCCATTATTTTCGCCATCATCGCACTCTTCGTCGCCATTTATCACACCATCACCGCAGACAAACTGGCTGCAATTCTTGTGATCACTACCACAATGAACATTTGTATTAATCTTACAGTCCGAATTGCACCACTTATCATCGCCATTATTGCCTTCCCCATCATCGCATTCTTCGCCTTCATCGATCACACCATTGCCGCAGCCAATCCGTACGCAGTTCTTTCGACTTGCATCACAGTGATAGTCAGGATTGATCTTGCACAGCGTTGTACACCAGGCTTCATCGGAATTATCAGTTCCATTATCGCACTCTTCATCGCCCGCAATCACCCCGTCGCCGCAGCCTATCGGCTTGCAATCCGTGTGACCATTCGCGCAATGTACTTCCGTATTTATCTTACAGCCAGACGTACACCATTTATCATCCCCATTATTGCCTTCACCATCGTCGCACTCTTCGCCATCGTCTATCATGCCATTGCCGCAGCCTGCCGGCTTGCATTCCGTACGTTCGCTGTTGCAATGCACGCCGGTGTTCATTTCGCATTGGGATGTACACCATTTATCATCCCCATTATTCATCCCTTCATCGCATTGCTCGCCCCAATCGAGCTCCCCGTTGCCGCACAAATCATCCGGCGACTTCCACGTAAGATCGCTGCATCCGGCGCCCACAACACAGAGCAGACTCAATACAAGACAACGATGAATGACTTTCATAACGACCTCCGAACTACCATTTCTTCACACCCATTTTCACATCGAAGCGTGCACAAAAACACATTTTATTATAGAATATTCAATGCTTTAAATGCAACGTATGTTTTGTATCCTGCAACTGATACGCAATAGATAACATAACCCAATAATATTCAATACAGACGTGTCGCTATAATTATGAATTAGCATTACAAATAGCATTACGTATTACGAATTAGCATTACGCATTACGAATTACGAATTACGAATTATGAATTACGCATTACGAATTACGCATTACGAATTACGCATTACGAATTAGCATTACGAATTAGCATTACGGCCTCCCCCCGGCCGATGCGTATTGCGCAGCAAAAGCAGCGGCAGAGCGGCGTATTTGCGCGCATTGATGACAACACATCATCTGTGCCGGCATCGTACCGGAAGTACACCGGACCAAAGCGCAAATAGCCGCACGCGCATGCCGCATGCGCCTGCGGCGCAAAGGCATGCCACAAAATATATTCACGCGCTTTAGAATTAAATCCGTCAACCTCTTTAGATTTTCTTATTAACTTGCCATACATGCCGAAAACTTCTATAATTGCTCGGCTTTTTTTGCTATTAAAACGCAAAATTATTCCCTAAAACCAAGGAAAGACATGAAAAAATACATTTTTATTTCCGCCATTTTATCCTTACTCGCCAGCGCATGTTCAGATGATGCCAGCCACTCCAAAGCATGCGGCAATGGCGTCATCGATGATCAGGAACAATGCGACACAACAGCATTTCCTGATATATCCACCGTTACTTGTCCCGAAAATACGATGCCCGCGCAAACGCTGTTCTGCACCGATACATGCACCATCGATATCGAAAAATCCTGCGTACCGATTATCGCCAAATGCGGCAATGGCATACTGGAGGACGGAGAAGAGTGCGATAACACATCGTTCCGACAGAATGCTGCCGTCAACTGCCCCGATAATACGACACCCGCACAAACGCTCGTCTGCAGCAACACATGCACAATTGATCTGCAGAAATCCTGCATTGCGGCTGGCCCCAAATGCGGCGATGACAAACTCGATGACGGCGAACAATGCGATAAATCACAGTTCCGAAATGATATCGATGTTTCCTGCCCCGAGGGTACGGAACCTGCGCAAAACCTCGTTTGTAACGATGCATGCACCATCGATCTTGAGCAATCCTGCGCCCCAAAATGCGGCAATGGTACGCTGGATGACGGCGAACAATGCGATTTGAACGAATTCGATGAGAATGCGGATGTCAGCTGCCCAGATAAATTCGAGTTTGCTCAAAAACGCGTCTGTACAGAATCATGCACCATCGATCTTGAGCAATCCTGCACACCCAAATGCGGCAATGGCCGCCTGGATGAAGGCGAAGAATGCGATCTGAATGAATTTGACGACAATGCAGAGGCCAGCTGCCCCGACAAATATGAGTTTGCTCAAAAACGCGTCTGCACAGAGACCTGTACGATCGACCTCGAAAAATCCTGTGTCCCCAAATGCGGCAATGGTGTCGTCGATGACAATGAAGCCTGTGACAAGAATGCATTCCGCGATAACGTCGAAGTCAATTGCCCGGACAAATACCTGGTTGCGAGCACGCTCACCTGTACGGATACATGTGAAATAGATATCGAACATTCCTGCATTGCACCTAAGTGCGGTGATGGTGTGATTAACGATGATAAGGAAGAATGCGACAAGGAGCAGTTCGATATGAAATTTGAATGCGGCAGGGGCAAGCACAATGCCGAAACGCTCGTTTGCGACGAAACCTGCCATATCAATGCAGCACAATCCTGCATCGACGACCCGATTTCACCGGTATTTACCCAATTTGTTATCGTAAGTGAGGACCTGCAAACCGGCGAATATGGAAACTACAGCATTTACGATACGTCTTTGTACGAAATTACGAATGTCGGCGATGGTACGGATGGATCAAAATGCGGCGTTTATCATGTCAGCTATACATTCAATGGCAATACGCCGGTGTACAAAGCGACTTCGCGCGTATGGTCATTCCCCGAATCCATGCCTTCAGGCAAATCGCTTGTTCTCTGTGCTGCGGGATTTAAGAAATACACACAGGATAATGCTTATTATACGCTCAATGAATATTCCAAACAGTTCTGCGATGAGATACTCGACACGCTTCAACCGCTCGAATTTTCCACAGAAAGGGACCCTCGCTCAGAGGGAAGTGCGCTGGCCATTGTCTGCGGCGACATTGCTGAACCCACTGCAAACGCACCTGTCGAAGTGACGCCCATCGAAGTACTCACACCGAGTCATGAATATATCAAAAATGGCGAATCGGTATATACCCACTATGAATTCTCGAACGGCATGCGCCGATGCGATCAGACATCACCGGTGTGCAGTATTGAAAAATCCATCAACACATGGCTGCCCGTTTCGAGCCTGGGAAGATCCTATTCTACCAATGATGGCGAAGTACTGGATAACAAATTCTATGAAACAGCACTCTTCTGGGAAGATATGGGCAAATATGAATGCAAGGTGTTTAAGCCCATCCTGACCCAGACAGATGTCGAAAGCCATGAGGATGATAAAAATATCTTTGCTCTTGAATTCATGAATGTCGGTTTGACAAAAGACCCGGGACATTGCGCTTTATATATTGCAGCGAGACCGCTTGGGTATGGCTCGGTTTATCCAGTAGAAAAGATAGATATCCCGGAAATCGAACCTTTCCATGTTTGGACGATCTGTTCTGAATCTACCAAGAAAACGATAGAACTCATGCCTCCCGATGCGGTACCTCCCATCAAACTTCCCTGCGATGCCTATATTTCGGATGATAAAGTAGACCATGCGCTCATGACAGACGAAAAGAAGGTAATTGCCATTTACTGCGATGAAAATGTCCCGGTCTATGCAGAAAGTGAGATCACGACTGAGACAAAAAGCGCCGGTGAAAGTTCACTTTTAATTACATTCCGTGTTGAAGGCGATGATACCATCATTCGACGCATTCGAAACTGCAATCATTTCGAACGCGATCTGTATACCTACGAAACGCTGGAGTTTTCATCCGATCTGACTCAGGATTATGGCGGAAGCAAATACATCAAACTCCTTTCAATTGAATCCGATGAACTTCTCAAGAAGTTTTCGGATGATTTCGGCAAATACTCTTGCCCACTGAATGTCCTGGACGAGATGCGCTGCGGCGACCGGCAACTGCAAACGGATAATGGCGAGGAATGCGATTACATGCCCGATACACAGATGAACTACACACCATCGGATGCGACATTCTTCACTGAAATCTGCAAAGCCATAGACTCGTCTCTCGTCGCCAATTTGAGTACTTATCCAAATTACAGCAAACCGGAAGAATGGTACTGCACAAAAGAATGCAAACTGGATACCGAAAAGAGCTGCACCAAATGCGGCAACGGCGTACTCGATCCGGATGAACTTTGTGATAAGGATGGCACCACAATTCTTTCAGCCTCCGTCGAAAAAATGAAACAATACTGCGAGGATGCGGGGATGATACTTCGCCCGGAGATGGAAGCCAGTATCCAGGAGGGCAAACTGTCAGCCTGCAGCATGCCGTCCTGTGTTCCAGGCACCTATATTTGCACCAAGTGCGGCAATGGTGTCGTAGACGGAGAAGAACAATGCGACGGCACTGAATTTAAGAATTGCGATACATTATGCGGATACTATCACTCAGGTTATTCGTGTCACACGCCCACATGCAAATCTGATTGCACTCTGGACAAGGAAAAGTCCTGTAGCCCAACAAATTAATCTGATGAATTTCATCTGCCATGCCCTGGCCTGGCAGATGTTAAATCCTCATATTAAAAGGAGTATTATGGGGCGGCGTTCAGTTTTCCTGCCTATTATCCCATTCGTACTGCTGATTGCTTCACTCTCGGCAGAATCCATGGCAGAGCCATCTCAGAACAATACCTACACGATTGTCAAAGGCGATACGCTCTGGTCCGTTGCAAGGCAGTATTACGGGGATCCAAACAAATTCACGCTCATTCTTGAGTACAATCCGGAAGTCAAAAAAACGCACGAACTCCGTCCCGGACAAGTCATCTTCCTTGGCCCGCGTCCGAACGACACACCGGAAAAGACTTCCCCTGCCGAACCTGCAGCGACACCAGAACCTGCAGATTCCACCGAACCAGCAAAACCAGCAGAACCGCCAGCACCGCCAGCACCCAATGTCCGGCAGCGGCCATTCGAATGGACTAAGTATTACGATGCCTCCGCCGAGGTTTACAGAATCTCCGTCAGCGACAAAAACGGAACATTTTTTACGCATAAACTTCCCATCGCCGCGAATGATTATTATGACAATGAATTAGCCAGCCGGATTCGAAAGAACGATCCGGATATCATGTCCCAAATCGACAAAATGGGTGATGTCTCATTCGTCGATGTCAATTTTGACGGATTTGAAGATCTCGTCATTGAAAAAGGGACGTTTGGCCCGCTTAATATAAGATTCAGGGATATCATTCTTTGGGATGAATCCCAGCAAAACTTTGTTCCACAACAATCCGCAGATTTGATCATTATCGGAAATCCCCCCGTCTGGAATGAAGCCAAAGAAGACTTCATCCAACCGGAATTCTTCGATCTGCTCAGTTCGGGCAATGTCAGCCTGTACGACAGCGAAAGAAAGATTCTGCTGACCAAACAAACCGATAAAACCAAATGGGAGTACTATAAATATATTATTAATCAGGACGGTCAATGGATAAGACATTCCAAAGTCAGGGAAGACTGCAGCAGAACAACTACAATTGGACAGTTTTATAAAATGAGAGAGGAGGAATTGGATAAAATTCCCTATTCCTGCCGATATGAGATTTACAATTATTCAGTCAAACATGAGGTTTACGGCAATACCAATAAAGATGATAATGATTATGCCGAAAGAATCGAATATTCTGCACTTTCACAGGAATGGAAAAAATATATTCAGGGCACAGACCATCCTGATAAATTAGCAGTCCTCATGGATCCCAAAGATATGGAAAAGGCAAAAGCGTACAAGCGATCTCATACGCTTCATTTTGATAGTCAGGAAGAACTCGAAAAATGGAAGAGGGAAAACAATGCTCTGGATCAGGATGAGATGCGGCGCATGTGGGGATTCTGATACGAACATCAACTCAGCAATTCATGCAGTACTTCTGCCATGCGTTCAATTCCCGCTCTGAAGATATCCGGAGGCATAATTAAACTGATGACGAGCGTGGGCTGATTGGGACGATAGCCAAAGAATAATCCGGGAAACACCCGAACGCCGCGTTCAGCCAGTTTCACGGCAACCTCTTCATCATCGGCCCAACCGGGAAGACGGACGCATGCGCTCCATCCGCCGTCGGCTTTGTCCACAGTCCACTGGACCTCATGCGTCCGGGCAAAGCAATGCAATTCCCTGTAATTCTCACGAATCCTCGCATTGCAGGGATCGGAAAAATCCTTCCGGTGTTCCAGAAAATACGGTGCCATCCGCTGCACCCACCCCGATACGCTCAGCGTCGAATCCGTGATAAAACTCAGACGCTGCATGGCTTCGCGGACGATCTGCGGTTCACCGCAGAATACCCCCCATCCGAGTTTGTGCTGCGGCAATCCGCAGACCTTCGACAAACCGCTCAGACTGATCACCAGTCCCTCATCAAAACGCGCGCAGGCCGGCTGCTGATATCCCCCGGCATCTTCATCCAGACGATAACAGCCAAAGACTTCGTCCACGATGAGCGCAATATGATGCTCTGCGCAAAATCCGGCGAGTTTGTCGATTTCATCGCATGGTATGAGGTGACCCGTGGGGTTGTTGGGACTAACGGCGAGTATTGCGCGCGTTTTTTCATTGCAGACCTGTTCGAGCGCCCAGAAGTCGATGGCCCAAATCCCGGCACAATCCTGGAGCTGAATTTTGCGCAGATTCACGCTTTCGAGCGAAGTCAGACAATCGAGCAGCGGATACGTCGGTTCGCAGGTGACGACTTCATCCCCGGGGGCACACAGCAATTTGAGCAGCGCACCAATTGCTTCGCTCGTCGAGGCAAACAGCTGAATAATATCTGCACTCACGCGGGGATGATGATAAAATGATGCGATAGCTTCGCGGGTTATCTGAAGCCCCTGCGCGGATGCACGGTAACCGGCACTCACTGCGTCTGCACAAAGTTCTTTGTCCAGCGCAATGGATGGCAATCCCACGCATGTCGGATTGCTCCCCGATAAATCGAAGCCTCGTTCACCGCATTGACAAAATGATTCCCATGCGGCATGACACGCGTTTGCTTCGAGGTCATCCAATGATGGCGTTCGGCTATGTTGAAAAATGGGCATTAT
>JAEEGL012631598.1_pt1 | contig 10474 bp, 10 predicted proteins | sample 9134231 | NCBI WGS metagenome assembly JAEEGL01 (sample SAMN16246548, study PRJNA631951) | gut metagenome | biome: gut microbiome; feature: rumen; material: fiber-attached | host: Bos | place: Iran: Karaj | collected 2018-10 | reverse complement strand
TGGCTGTTATTTATCATTCTTTTCGTGCCAGTTGACAATGAATCTTCAAAAGAAAAAACTTTTTGTTAAATCTCGCTTTTTGCTCAATTTTCTCCTGTTGAATATGGCAATTATTCTTTCAATTATCACATCGTTTGCATTTTATCGACATTTCCAGTATAATTTATGTTAAAAGGAGGCGCTTTATGGAACCGATCCTATCCCCCTATATACGCCGTGCCTGGTACAACATCCTTATGCCCAGTGAAGTGATAGGCCCGCGCGTGATCTTTGACTATGAACTTGTGCTGATCAAGGAAGGACATGCGGACATCGTGATCGAGGACATGCACTATGCCGCTTCCCCCGGGGACATGTTCATTTTCCGTCCGCAGCAGCCGCACTGTATCTATACCGCTCCGGATGAGCAGCTGATCCAGCCGCATATCCATTTTGACCTCATGGCTTATCCTGACCGGGAAGAAGTCCCCATCAGCTATCAGCCTTTGGATAAGCTACCCCCGGAGCAGCATACCTTCTTCCGGGAAGACATTCTGGATCAGTTCATCTCCCCTTTCCCGTCCTATATCCGTCCGAGGAATGAACTGTATATCGAGCAGCTTCTGTTCAACATCATCCACACGGTCGAGAATCCGCAGCCCTTCAATAACGTCCACCTGCAGCAGGCATTCCTCGCGCTGTGGGAGCAGGTGCTTCTGGATATCTTCTATACAAGCAAATATGAAAGCAGACAGGATATGAGTGCCGAAATGTTCAAGCAGTATATCGATCATCACGCGTCGCTTCCGTTGACGCTGGATGAGCTTTCACAGGCAACACATTTCAGCAAGAGCTATATCTCCAAGGTCTTTGGGGAGGCCTACGGCATCTCTCCCATGCGGTATCATGCTTCGGTCCAGGTGCGGACCGCCAAACAAATGATCCTGTTTACCAATATGTCTTTAAGCGAGATCGCCGAACTGGTGGGGTTCAGTTCGCTGCAGGATTTCAGCCGGGTATTCAAAAAAATCGATGGTCTTGCGCCTTCCTCCTACCGGCGTAATAAAACGACGCTGTCTGAATCCCTTCCCAGATCCTGACCGTTTTCATCAGCGTACCCATGCTATTATCAACGGAACCTGTTTTGCGATGTATCCCATTACCAAAGGAGTTATATTCTATGAAAATCTATTTCTGCGGTTCCATACGCGGCGGAAGAGAAGATGCAGCTCTCTATGCATATCTAATAAATGAACTCAGCAAGTATGGCAATGTCCTGACTGAACACATCGGCAATGACGCAGTTCTGACTCCGGAATTTGAAGGGAGCGACCAGAAAATCTGGCAGCAGGATACCGCATGGCTGAGAGAAAGCGACATTGTCATTGCGGAATGCACACGGCCTTCCCTGGGCGTAGGCTATGAATTGGCCTATGCAGAAAATCTGCACAAACCGGTTCACGTTCTGTTCCGTGAGCCGATCAGCAGGCTTTCTGCCATGATCTCAGGCGATCCGTACTTCATCATTCACCCGTATTTGGATGTTTCAAATCTTTCCGAAATCTTAAACGCTGTTTTTTCCACAATTTAATTCCAAGCAAAAACCGTTCTACGGTGTCCAGCTTTTTATATTTACCTATGAATCATATATTATTATTTATCTTAAAAGTTTCAGGGCAAAACCCTGAGTAAAACACCGAATTGTTCATGCGCTATACTTATCGGAAACCTTGCTCAATGTGGACCAGACTCACTATTAATAAGGTCTGGAATAACCATTTTTTAGTTTTTGTGTTTTACAATTCTCCTGTTTGAGAAAGCGTATCCTGAGAAGGTTCATTCAGTTTTTGATGTACCCTATAAGTAGATGGCGAACAGCCATCCACCTTTTTAAATACCCGGCAGAAATTCTGTGTGGAAGTGAACCCCAGATACTCCGCAATTTCAGAGATTGACATACTTGTATTATAAATCATAGATTTTGCTTTCTGAACACGTACATAAGCATAGTATTGGAAAGGCGTGGTACCATACGCCTTTTTAAAAACGCGAAAAATATGTGCTTGGCTTAAATGCGTCAAGTTCTTCAAATCCTGCAAAGTCAACACATTGGAAGCGCTTTGTTCAATGAAAAATTTGATTTTAGGAGCATAGTCCTCTTTCTGACTGCTATGATAATCAAAGCTGTAAGCAATTTCATCCAGAACATGAATCCATAAGCGCAAAAAAAGTTGTGTCAATCTAATATCGTTAAAAAGTGTCGGTTGATTATACGCATGAATAAGATCAAAGATCATCTGCTCGATATATTTTGATGTATGCGGATGCATAAGTTGTGGAAAAGGTGAAAAAAACTGATCCAGAATATCTGGATGAAATTGTGTCATTTCCTCAGGTGTCATTTCCTCGAGATTTTTGAAGGAAACAGGAATCTTTTCACGATTCTTCCGGTATAGTAAATCAAAATGAATTAGTGGCTGTACAAGCGGTGCCTTGGCTGATACCTGGATTGAATGCCGCTGACGCGGATGAAGAATAAAGATATCTCCTTGCTTTCCAGAATATTCAACACCTTCAATTATGATTGTCAGAAAACCTTCCTTTACATAAAGCAATTCATAATCGAAAATACACCGTTCTTTTATAAGATAATTAGGTTCCAGCACGCTGTATCGAGCCCGCCGAACATATGGTACAATCGGTTGTTGCATTTAATACCCTCCGAAAAAGTATATCAATCTATTATAATATTTTATCACAAACTAATGGTTTGTAATATCTCAAATCGTTTGAAAGCAGCAATATTTCCTCCCCAAAAGCCATACTTGAACAAAGAAAATTATTTTTATTATATAACAAGTAGAGAACTTATTTCAATATAAATTGGCAGAGTCAACCTGCTAAGCTCCAGCAATCTTATTCTATGATAGGATATGTTAAAAAGCTGATAGCTTCTGCTAATGACATTCACAATGCCCCACAATATTATATTATTAACATTTTTGTATGATTTTCCACAGTACTTCGGAAACGGATAAGCAACGATCTATCAGAGTAGTCATTTATTTTCGTTTGGCGGGAGGTGATTAGCAAAGTTATCCGTTTGGATAACCAAGAATACTAGAACTATTTCTTTAAGTAGCAAGCTGACAAATTGTCTGCTGCACGAAAGAAAGGGGGTATAGAGATAACAAAACGAAAGCAAAGTACCGTGGAGAAATCATTGAAAAACTGTACAACAAAAGACAAATCACATTTGGAGGAACAAACATGAAAAAAGTATCAATCTTCTTGGTTTTGTTAATGATGGCAAATCTGGTGTTTGGTACCAGCACTGCTTTTGCGGAACCCGAAATCATAGAGCTTACATTGATGACCTCTAATGTAGACGATGAAATGGCGGATTTCTGGGAATACGAATTACCGAAATTGTGGGCTGAGGCTCACCCCGACAGCAATATCGTTATCAAGCACGAAGCGATGCCGTTTAACGATCTGCAAGGCGCACCGTTGCAGGTACGTTATGCGTCCGGCAATGCGCCCGATCTCCAGTTGATGTCTGTTGAAATGACATTGACACTCGTAGAAGCCGGTTATCTTCTGCCTCTGGATGAGTTCTATACGGAAGAAGTGAAGAATGACTATTTCGACGGCATCGTTGAAGGCGTTTCAACCTTTAACGGACATCAGTATAGTTTTATGCTGCATAGAGGCTTGGAGATGCTTTGCTATGACAAATCGGTTCTGGATGAATTGAACATCGAAGCGCCGACAACTCCCGAGGAGCTGATCGAAGCAGCAATTGCCGCTACGACTCCGGACAGATACGGTTTTACCGCCTTCGTCAATCCGGTTGACCACTTGATTATGACCTGGATTCCGTTCGTATGGGGCCAGGGTGGAGACGCAGTCAACGCTTCTATAGATGCCGGTGCGCTGAATACTCCTGAAGTTATTAAAGGCCTTCAGTTGATTCGACAGCTTGCTGAATCGCCCGCTTTTAATCCTGCACCCACTCGTGCTGGCAACAACGTAGGCATCATCGGTGACGAAGAAACCGTGTTCCAGCTTGTACCGTTCTCTCAGTGCCGCATACTCGAGCAACAGTACGCCGATCGTTTGGATGATTTGGTTGCAACTCGCTATCCGACACCGGAAGGCAAGCCTTTTGTCACCTTTGGTGGCGGTTGGGCTTTGGGCGCCAGTGCCATGAGTAAGCACCCCGAAGAAGCCAAACAGGTAGCTTATTGGATGGCAGTTGAAAGCAATGAAATCGTAAAGCAGATGATCCAAAGCTCCGGAAATATGCCCTGCCGACGCTCTGTGTTGGAAGATCCCGAAATTAATGAAAGCTATTCTGGTCCCATGTATAGCATGATTATGAATGATGCTGAACATTTAAACGGAGTTCGCATGGCATATGTGGCAAATAGCGAGTTTAATAAAATCCTGATTGATCTGTTTGATCGTACGCTTTTTGAGCTTGAGACGCCTGTAGAAACAATTGCCAAGGAACAAAACGAAAAAATGGATGCATATCTTGCACAGTACACTGGTCCTCGCGAAGGTCTTAGTAGACAGAACCTGGGACTTCCCTCGAAATAATAGGAAGGACGAAAGGGCGGGGGTGCCCCGCCCTTTCGGTCAACCAAATACTATAAACATATGGTCGTAGCTCCATATATTATGGAACGAATTGAGGTGTTACTGTGAAAAATAAAGCAAAACGGCTTGAAGCAATTGCAGCATATTTATTTTTGCTGCCAGAGGTGCTGATCATGCTCGCCTTTGTCTTCATTCCAATGATTTATTCAATGTCTTTGAGCTTTTTTGATTGGAACGGTTTTAATCCAGAAAAGAAGTTTGTTGCTTTCGCAAACTATCTGTTTTGTTTTGGTAGCCGTGAATTTTGGAATTCGTTAAAAGTCACCTTCCTTTATACTTTGTTATACGTCGTTCTTCTTATTCTCCTTTCGCTTATATTTGCTCTGCTAAATCATTCCATTAAGAAAAAAGTAGGCTCGCTGTATAGAACGCTGATTTTTGCTCCTCACGCAGTTTCGCTAGTTATCGCTGGAATTGTTTGGCAATTCCTATTCAGTGCCCCTAAAGGCTATATAAATCAGGTTGTTCGCTTCCTTGGCTTTGGAACTCAAGCTTTTCTAGGATCTCGAAATCAGGCTTTGGGATGTATTATTGTTATTGCACTATGGATTGCTGTTGGATATAATATGATTATTTTCGTTGCAGCACTCAAGGAAATACCGCTTTCATACTACGAAGCCGCCGATTTGGACGGAGCGGGCGTATTTAAGAAGTTTTGGTACATCACTTTACCCAGCTTAAAAGATACATCGGTTTTCATCTTTATTGTATCCACAATTGCTGGGCTTCAGGTATTTGAGCCCGTTCAAGTTCTCACATCTGGCGGGCCGGCAAAGGCAACCTATGTTATTGTAAAATATATTTATGATACTGCTTTTCAGCTATATAACATAGGTACTGCTTCTGCGGCGGCATTCATCCTCTTTGTCGTTATTATGACACTCACTATCCTACAACTAAAGATTACAAAACAAATGTAGGAGAATGAAAAATGAAACAGAAAAAAGCATATCAAATTTTCACTCATTCGGCATCCATCTTAATCATCGCAGTGATGCTATTCCCCATGTTTGTTATGGTTCTAGGTTCTTTCCGACCAGGGCGGGAAGTGTTCAGTTTTAATCTGATTCCGAACATTGAGAGCTTAACGGTTGCAGGATATCAAAAACTGCTTACCAATCCGAGATTCATTCGCTCCTACAGAAACACCTTTATTTCATCGATCATCATTACTTTAGTTGCGCTGACATTTGCCTCTATGGCTGCCTTTGCATTGGCTAAATTGCATTTTCCAGGAAAAAATGGATTCTTCCTTCTCATTATCAGCACAATGATGGTCCCCTTTTCACTGTTAATGCTACCGCTGTTTATTATCATTAAGAATATTGGAATGATGGATTCTTTGTGGGGCGTCATTCTTCCCAGTTTGCCAAGAGCATATGGCGTTTTTCTGATTCGGCAGTTTATGCGCTCTATTCCAGATGACTTGATGGAAGCCGCTAAGATTGATGGTTGTACTTACCGCAAGCTGTTTACGCGCATCGTGTTGCCTCTTACCAAGCCCATTCTTTTCACGTTATCAACCACCATGTTCCTTACAAGCTGGAATAACTATACATGGCCAATGATTGTTATCCAAAGTCGAGATAAGCGGCTGCTGCAAGTGTTCGTGGCAAGCTTTTTCCAAGAGAATATTACTCATTGGGATCTCGTTTTTTCTTCGCTTTGCTTATCTACCATTCCTACCATTATTCTATTTTTCATTAGTCAGAAATTCATAGTTGAAGGCATTAAAACATCAGGCATTAAAGGATAAGGAGAAAACAAAAATGAAACCCAACGTTTTGTTTATCATGGCTGATCAGCAGCGTGCTGACACCATCGGCCCACACCGCCATCCTTGTGCAGATTATCCAAACATGGAGATGCTGCGGGAAGAGTCCGTTTACTTTGAAAAGTTTTATGCTTCCGCAGCACCGTGCGTTCCCTCGCGAGCAAATTTTTTGACCGGAAAGAATGCCTGGAATTATGAATGCTGCGGAAACGCGCGCTTTTATACCGACAACAATGCTTTGAGCCCTCAAAATAAAACTTGGATGCAGACACTCAGGGAAAATGGATACGCCTGTGTATCTGTGGGCAAAACGCACATGGTACATGCCGGCAGTTACCACGTTCAGGTGCCGTTGCGCCAGAGTTTCGGAGATGAAGATGGATGGGATCATTTCCATCCCCAGATAACTCCTGAAAAGGATGAGGAATTCTTTGATGTTCAGGTAGCAACACGTGCATGTGAAATTCTCGAGCGCATGCCTGAAGAACCCTTTGCGTTATTTGTGGGGTTTCATGCGCCGCACGAACCTTATGTGATGCCCGAAAAGTACCTTTCCTTCTGCCGGCCAGAGGACGTGCCACTGCCTGACGATTGGAATAACCAAGAAGGCCACTGTGAGGCATATTATAATCGCCTTGCGCATTTCCGCCGCTTGTTTGGTGATTGTATCGATAACGAAGAAGTCGTCCGTCGCGGCATTGCCGCTTATTTCGGTGCACTAAAAATGGTGGATGACTGTTTGGGTCTCATCATCAACAAACTCAAAGAATTGAAATTATGGGATAACACGTTAGTTGTGTACACATCAGATCACGGAGAAATGTTGGGTGATCATCATTTGTTCAATAAAAATGCTACATGCTATGAACAGGAAAGCCATATTCCATTTATGATGAAACTTCCTGGAAATACAGCAGCTGGAACTGTTGTGCCGCACTTGGCAGCTGGGCTTGACTGGTATCCTACAGTTATGGATATTCTGAACATTAACGCAGATGTTCCGTTGCCTGGTCATTCATTAGTTCCGTGTTTTTCCGAGGGGATTCCGGTTCGTGATTATGTACTTACATGGTATGATGCTTGTTCTATGGCAATTCGTACACAAGACCATGTTTTGATGTATGATCCTATATTCAAGGACGGCGAACTATATGATTTAAAAAAGGATTTGCAAGAAACTCATAATCTGTATCATGATCCGGAGTATGCTAACATACGAGCAAATTTGATTCATAGAATGCTTACACAGCGTATGATTGAGGATCATCGCTCAAGTATGCTGACAGAACGTGAATACTTACTGCATCGTGAAATCTATGCAACCAACGAATCTGAAGTTTGCTTGTTGCCGAAATCGTGCCGTGCAAAACATAATAGAAATTGAAATGCAAGTACGGAAGAAAGTGAGATTGTTTTTATGTTAAATAGTTTGACAAAGCTGAGGAACTATACCCTCATTTCGATTTCACCTGAAAATCTGACTGGAGAAAAGGGCAGGGGGGGCCATGCCTGTGGAGCATGGTTCCTCTGGCTCATGTGCACGTGATCTAGGACTGGGTTGGAAGGTCAATCCGAGAATGTTTATTCCCGCTGGCCAAACACTGACACTAGCTGATGTGCAGGACGAAGGAGAAATTACTCAAATCTGGCTAACTCCCACAGGCGATTGGAGAGGGCAAATTATCAGATTTTATTGGGACGGTGAAAAAATCCCTGCTGTTGAATGTCCGTTGGGAGACTTTTTCGCCAACGATCTAAATAAGTATGCACCTGTGCGCTCCATCCCTGTGTGTGTCAATCCCGGATCGGCCTTTAATGCTTACTGGAAGATGCCCTTCCGAAAAGGCTTTAAAGTCACACTTGAAAACCGCACCTCCACAGAACTTGTTGTCTATTATCAGATTAATTACCTGCGCAAGCCTGTTGACGCTGATGCTGCCTACTTTCACGCGCAATTTCGTCGCGAAAATTCCACTAAATACATGCAAGATTTCACCATGCTGGATGGCATCGAAGGCAAGGGCCAGTATGTGGGCACCTACATGATTTGGCAAACTAACAGCAATGGATGGTGGGGCGAAGGTGAAGTCAAAGCATTTATAGATGGTGACATTGAATTTCCATCCATCTGCTATACTGGCACGGAAGACTACTTCTGCGGTTCGTACGATTTTGAAAACCAGAAAACCCACGAATATGAAGAGTTTACTACTGCCTATGCCGGACTTCCGCAAGTCATCCGTCCAGACCGCTTGTATCGTTCACAGATGCGCTTTGGCATGTACCGTTGGCACTTAACCGATCCAATATATTTTGAAAAGAATATCCGTCTGACCTGCCAAGCATTAGGTTGGCGTAGCGAAAGGCGCTATCTGCCTCTACAATATGATGTTTCGTGTGTAGCATTCTTCTGTCTAGACAAACCATCTTGCAAATTGCCTAAACTCGGCGGCTTTGATAACTGGGAGTTAATCTAATGAGAACACCTAAAATCTTGGTAGTTGGTAGCTTTGTAATGGATTTAATCGTGTCCACCTTAAAATGTACCCAGGATGTCCGGACAATGGGGACTGTCAAAAACTCCAACTGTCCAAAATCCTGGGTACATTTTATTCAAAACAAGATAAATCCGCTGAAAACCTTGATATCTCTACGTTTTCAGTGGATTTTACCAACGCGTTTTGTCCTATAAGCCGGAAAAAATCTGAGACGCCTATTACACTTCAAGCCCCATGCGGTTCATTAAATCGCATGAGGCTTGAGGTTTTTCTATATTGGCCGAACCGAGTGACGCTGGACTTTACAGTACTCCTTTTTTCAGGATCAGGTTCGCGTACAGCGCCTTTTCCCCTGTAGAGACGATCACATGCGCTTTCTTCGCCAGCTCATAGAATGCAAACCGCTCGACCTGCGTCACAGGGATCTCCCGTTCTTCCCGGGTTATGATCTCGGTATACTCTTTCCAAATGGGCGGGATGCTGCCGTCATCTGTCTGCATGACCATGACAGGTTCGTTTTTGTTTTCATCCAGCGGGAAAAGCTGAATGATCGCTTTCAAAACGTCTGTCCCACTATGCCCGTCGCAGCGAACAAGATTCTTTGCGCAGCTCGCAGCAGGGAAGTTCGCGTCCCCGATCACGAGTGTATCCCCATGGCCCATCTCCATCATCAGTTTCAGAAGCTCCGGAGGAAGCAGTGAAGATATTCCCTTCAGCATTTTTCATCGATCCTTTCTATTAAAGTACTAATTAATCAAAAGTGATCTCACAGAGTTTTGAGTTATAGAACTGATCATACCACTGGGAAATGATCAGGATGATCTTCCTGCCCTGTTCACGGCTTAGCAGTTCATGTGTGAATCCGCCATACAGGCTGTTGCCGCCCGTCGGCCTGTCTTCCGTAAGGAAGCTGTGATCTATTGGGAGCATGATCTCCGGCTCTGTAAAAGGTCCGTACGGCGTATCAGACAGGCAGTACATGATTCCGATCTTCGGCTTGAAATAGGTCAGCAGCCATTTATCCAGGTAGCTGTTCCATGCCACGGCCATATTGCTGGTCGGTGCGGCAACAATATCGCATGCCTCTCCTTTTTCTCTGAGGACCTGCAGCCCGTCCGCGCCTTTGACCCAGACCGGTTTGTCCCCTTCAAAGCCCGTCAGGTACTCATATTCTGCGAATGTCTCAAAGCTTGCTTTTCTGACGCGGCCTACCTTAATGCCATGGATGCGTCCGCTGTGACGGCCATAAATGTAGATATAGCCGTCCTTGCCATTGAGCGCAAACATCTGACCGAACCCGGGGGCCACATGCGTGGACAGATCAAACTGATACCCGCTTGGCTGCAGATCCATGTCCTGCTCCACAAGCTCTTTGATCAGTCCGGCATACTTTCCCGTATCCGTTTCCACCCACGACAGATCATGAACACGTTCAAATGTCGCACCACCGTCCATGGACTTGATCACACCGCTGTAATTGACCCACCAGATTCCGCTTCCCGTTGGGCCCCAGCTTCGGATCGATTCATAGAAGCAATAGAGCACGCCGTCAATCTCA
>JAEEGL012226933.1_pt1 | contig 10474 bp, 7 predicted proteins | sample 9134231 | NCBI WGS metagenome assembly JAEEGL01 (sample SAMN16246548, study PRJNA631951) | gut metagenome | biome: gut microbiome; feature: rumen; material: fiber-attached | host: Bos | place: Iran: Karaj | collected 2018-10 | reverse complement strand
TACGGGGAGGTAATACTTCCACTTACAGTCATAAGAAGATTTGACTGCATATTGTCAGATACGAAGGATGCAGTACTTAAGAAGTATGATGAAGTTAAAGCACTCCCCATGAAAGATGTTCTGTTACGTAAGGCATCCGGCTTTGACTTTTATAATACCAGCAAATACACATTTGAACGTCTTATGGACGATCCTGATCATATCGAAGAAAACTTCAGGGATTATCTTAATGGGTTTTCAGAGAATGTTCAGGATATCATCCAGAAATTCAAGTTCGATGGTCATATCACAACCATGGCGAATAAAGATATTCTGTATATCGTTCTCAAAGAATTTACCACAGAGCGTGCCAATCTTCATCCTGACGAAATATCAAATCTTGAGATGGGCTATATCTTTGAAGAGATTATCCGTAGATTTTCTGAAGCACATAACGAAGATGCTGGACAGCATTATACGCCAAGGGAAGTTATTCAGCTCATGGTAAATATCCTTTTCTATGACGATAACGATATCCTTTCAGGTAATAATGTCGCTAAGACGATATATGATCCTGCCTGTGGTACCGGGGGCATGTTATCTGTGGCAGAAGAGTATCTTCACAGCCTTAATGCGGCTACGGAGCTTGTATCCTTCGGACAGGAGATAAATGACCAAACCTTCGCAATATGCAAGGCAGACATGCTGATAAAAGGCAATAACGCAGATTTCATCAAAGATGGAAACACTTTATCTGATGATCAGTTCAAAGGACAGACCTTTGATTATATCCTCAGTAATCCGCCCTTTGGACGTGAATGGAAAAACGAAAAGGCCAAGGTGGAAGAGGAAGCTAAGCTTGGATTTGGTGGCAGATTCGGAGCAGGACTTCCAGCAGCAAGTGACGGACAGATGCTTTTTCTCATGACTGCTATATCCAAGATGAAGGATATATCGCAAGGTGGAAGCAGAGTTGCCATCATTCACAATGGTTCACCGCTATTTACCGGTGATGCAGGATCCGGTCCGTCTGATATCAGAAAGTATATCCTTGAAAATGACCTGCTTGAGGCTATTATCGCTCTTCCAAACGATATTTTCTACAATACAGGTATCGCAACCTATATATGGGTATTGTCAAATAAGAAGGCAGGAACCGTAAGGGAAGGCAAAGTCCAGCTAATCAACGCCAATGAATTATATGTAAAGAGACGTAAAGCTCTTGGAAATAAACGTAATGATATCTCTGATGAATATATAACAGAGATAACTCAGACATATGGTGATTTCAAGGAAAATGAAATCAGTAAGATCTTTGATAATGCTGATTTTGGATATACGAAGATCACAGTAGAAAGACCTCTTGTTGGAGAAGATGGCAAACCTGTACTCAAGAAGGGCAAACCCGAAGCAGATTCAAGCCTTCGTGATACAGAGAATGTACCACTTAAGGAGGATATAAAAGCATATTTCGACCGAGAGGTGCTTCCTTTTGCTCCTGACGCATGGATTGATGAGAAGAAGAGCAAGGTTGGTTATGAGATACCATTTACTTGGTATTTTTATAAATATGAAGCTCCAAAGCCATCTGCAGAGATCATGGCTGAGATATTGGAGCTTGAAAAAGAACTGTCCGGAAGTCTTGAGGAGGTATTTGCCAAATGAGAGAGATGAAGGATAGTGGAGTTGAGTGGATTGGGGAAATTCCTAAAAACTGGGAAATAAGACGTTTCAAAAATCTTGGAAAAGGAGCGAATGGATTAACTTATTCACCGAATAATATTGTGGATAAGGAAGAGGGTACATTGGTTCTTCGTTCTTCAAACATACAAAATGGAAGATTATGTTATGAAGACAATATTTATGTTGATGTAGACGTGACCAATGCAAGGGTGAATAAAGGAGATATTCTGATTTGTTCGAGAAATGGCAGCCCGGCTTTGATTGGAAAAAACGCAATTATAAATGAAAATATAAACGCATATTATGGAGCTTTTATGATGGTCTATCGTTGTAATGAACCAGAGTATATCCATTATATAATGAATGCGGGAGTTTTTGATTACTATTTAGCACAGTTTTCGACATCAACGATAAACCAATTAACAGGGAATGCTTTAAGTAATATGAGAATACCATATTGCTGTGATAAAGAGGAGAAGATTAGGATAGTTAATTATTTGGATTCCAAATGCTCCAAGATTGATGCAATCATAGAAAAACAGCAGGCGATCATAGAGAAACTGAAAGAATACAAATTATCGGTTATTACGGAAGCAGTCACAAAGGGGTTGGATTCGGATGTGAGTTTGGATAGTTTAGATAATATTTTTTATCCAGTTAAACCTAAAAATTGGAATTGCTTGACGATCAACAGCTGTAATATGTTGTATGCAAACGGAAATTATGCGGAAAAGTATCCAAGAAGTGATGAAATGGTAAATGAGGGAATACCATTTATTCGAGCTAATAATGTACGTGATGGTAAAATCTCCCTTGATAATCTTGTATTTTTAACAGAGAAAAAGCATAACGAACTAAAAAGAGGCCATCTTCAACCGAGGGATATACTGATTTGTATTAGAGGTGCTGGCATTGGGGAATGTGGGCTTGTTCCTGAAACGCTAATTGAAGCAAATCTGAATGCACAATTAACTGTGATTAGAGAACGACCTGAATCCTTAGTATTAAGTGAATACCTGTTGTATTCTTTATTATCCAAAAACATGAAAGAACAGTTTAAACTAAATATAACAGGTAGTGCTCTACCACAATTGTCAGAAAAGAATCTTCATAGATTCTCTTTGTTGGTACCGAGTATAAATGAACAGATGAAAATTGTCGAATTTTTGAACAAGGAATGCAAACTGATTGACGAAACGATTTATAAATACGAGAAAATGATTCCACTTTTTTATAACTACAAAAATTCCCTCATCTATGAAGTAGTAACCGGCAAAAAAGAAGTATAAGTCAGGAGAGCAGTACAATGGATGATTTCGATGTCAAAGAGAAGAGATTTGAACAGGATATAGAGGAGTATCTTATCACAAAAGGTGGATATACCAAGGGTGATCCGGGCAAGTTTAACAGGCAGTCCGGACTTGATGAAGATACATTCATAGCCTTCATCAAGGCAAGTCAGCCTAAATTGTGGGATAAGTATATAAAGATATACGGTGATTCCTCAGAGAAACAGCTTATAGACCGTTTTACACGTGAAGTGAAGCAGACCAGCCTCTTAAATGTCCTGCGTCATGGCTTTACAGATCGCGGGATCAAATTCCGTGCAGTATTCTGGAAACCTGAGACAAGCCTTAATGAAACGAGCCGTATACAGTATGAAGCAAACATATTGCAGTGTACCAGACAGCTTCACTATTCGGTCAAGAATGAGAACAGCATAGATATAGTACTGTTTGTAAATGGTATTCCGATTGTATCTATGGAGCTTAAGTGCCAGTTTACAGGGCAGGATACAGCAAATGCTATAAACCAGTATAAGTTTGACCGTGCCGGCAAGGATGCGATCTTTACCTTTAAAGAGCGTGTACTTGTTCATTTTGCTGTTGATCTAACAAATGTATATATGACAACAAGACTTACAGGATCCTCAACATATTTCCTGCCGTTTAATCAGGGCAGTAACGGTGCGGGCAAGGTAGGCGGTAAGGGCAATCCGAACAATGAGGATGGATACGATATCGCATATCTGTGGGAGAATGTTCTTTGTAAGGACAGACTACTTGAAATATTACAGAAATACATGCATTTACAACAGGAATTTGATGATAAGGGAAATCTTAAATCAGAGATGATGATCTTCCCAAGATATCACCAGCTTGATGTGGTAAGTAAGCTGCTTTCTGACGTAAAGGAAACAGGGTCAGGGAAAAATTATCTTATACAACACAGTGCTGGATCAGGTAAGTCCAATTCAATAGCATGGCTTGCTCACAGGCTTTCAGGACTTCACAATGATCTTGATGAAAAGATATTCCAATCTGTTATCATAGTAACAGACAGAAGAGTTCTTGACAGTCAGTTGCAGGATACCGTATATCAGTTTGATCATGTTGAAGGCGTGGTGCAGAAGATTGATAAGAATTCACAACAGCTTAAAGATGCCATAGAAGCCGGTGCCGGTATAATCATAACAACGCTTCAGAAATTCCCTGTGATCTATAAGGAAGTAAACTCTGCCAATAAGCGTTTTGCGATCATAGTTGACGAAGCCCATTCTTCACAGACTGGAGATGCGGCTAAGAAGCTTAAGAGGGCCCTTGCTGACACAGAAGATATCCTTAAGGAATATGCTGAGATGGAAGCTGAAGAAGAGGCAAACAGGATTGATGACGAAGACCGTCTGCTTAATGAACTCGCGGCACAGGGAATACATAAGAACCTGTCATTCTTTGCTTTTACAGCTACACCTAAGGGAAAGACTCTGCAGATGTTTGGAACAAAGGATGCACAGGGTACATATCATCCGTTCCATATCTATTCTATGAGACAGGCAATAGAAGAGCATTTTATCCTCGATGTATTGCAGAATTATATGACCTACAATATGTACTACAAGATCATCAAAGCCATAGATGATGATCCTGTATTTGATACAAAGGCAGGCGCCAAAGCAATCCTTAACTATGAGACACTGCATCCGCATAATATTTCGCAGAAGACGGCTATTATGCTTGAGCATTTTATGAATATTACCAGGCATAAGATGAATGGTAAGGCCAAAGCAATGGTTGTTACCCCCTCGCGTCTACATGCGGTCCGTTACGTTAAGGAATTCAAACGTCAGATAGAAGAGAAAGGTTATACCGATCTTGATGTGCTTGTGGCATTTTCCGGGGAAGTGACCGATAATGGTGTGTCATATACCGAAGAGGGAATGAACACAGATAAAAATGATGAGAAGATAAAGGAAAAGGCTTTGCCGGCTGCATTCCATACAGATGATTATGGGATCCTTGTTGTGGCAGAAAAATACCAAACGGGATTTGATGAGCCGCTCCTTCATACGATGTTTGTTGATAAGAAATTATCGGGGGTTAAGGCTGTACAGACATTGTCAAGGCTTAACCGTACCGCACCGGGGAAGCTTGATACTTTTGTGCTTGATTTTGTGAACAGTGCTGATGATATCAAGAAGTCTTTTGAACCATTCTATGAGGAAACCGTACTCCTTGAAGAAACGGATCCCAATGTTATATACGATATGAAGAATACACTGGATGGTTTTAGGGTATATCAGACCAGTGAAGTAGAAAAGTTTGCTGACATATTCTATTCAAAAGATGCGCAGACGGCGGGTGATCTTGGCAAGCTGCAGAGCCAGTTACGTCCGGCTGTTGATAGGTACATAGCATTAGAGATTGAAAGACAGGATATATTTAAGTCTACGCTTGCAAGGTTCAACCGCATATATGCATATGTTACGCAGGTATGTCGGCTGTTTGATAAGGATATCCATAAGTTCAGCATTTATTCGAAGTTCCTCTATAAACTCCTGCCGAAGGATCATATTGATAAAATATACATAGATGACAAAGTACTGCTTGAATACTACAAGCTGGAAAAGGATTTTGAGGGGACGATAGAGCTTGAGAGTACCGAAGGGGGATATGTAGCAATAACAGGGGAAGCAGGACATAGGGAGACACAGAAGGATCCGCTTACCATTATTATAGATAAGATCAACGAGAAGTTCGGTACTGAGTTTACTGAGATGGATAAGGTTCTTGTTCAAATGGAAAATGATTATGCTAAACAGGAAAAGTGGCAGAATTATGCTAAGAATAATGATCGCTCGACATTTATGTTACTGTTCACTAAGGACTTTCCCAACATGGCGGCAGAAAGATATGAGCAGAATGATGAATTCTTTAAAAAGCTCTTCGCGGATCCGGATATGATGAAGATGGTCATGGATACGGTAGGTTCTGTGTTGTATGAAAGACTTAGGAAGAAAATGATATTTGATCCTAAGTCTGGGGTTGTACAGGAAGCAACACCGGAAACATATGTGGAAGATATATATGCTAAGCCGAAAATTTGACTTTGTTTAAACCGGCGGTTTGTAAATCTAATAGAATCTATTATAATCGTAAGAGCCCAGATGGTAGTAGAAACTATCGTCTGGACTTTTATCTATCATATCAGAATAAAAGGAATGGTTCAAAAATATTATATTGGGATAATAATAGCGTTTTCATTCTGTCATTTTTTTCAAGAAGGCAAAATTGTTGAAAAAATTAAGGAGAGTTGACACATGATAAAACTGAAAGATATAGAACTTAATGAAGATGAATATGGATATCTTAATGGTCGTATTCCATACGATTATGACATAGGGTTCGATGTTACAAAAATGAACATCTTCATTTACTATGTCGACTGGTCATTATTTGATAAATGTGTAGAGGAAGGCACAGTCAAAGTAAATATTGCACCAAAAAACAAACCGGAACAGTGTCTGACCAACTTGCCGGGGAATACCAAATATAAGAGCGTTGTTATTAAAATATCTGAATACGAAAAGCTTAAGATCCAGAAAAGTAACATCCCCACAAAAGATGATTTTGCAATCCTGGAAGTGCATGTTCAGCCCATGTTTGAAATAATGGGCAATATAAATAACTATTCCTGCGAGGAGTTGCAGAATCGGGTAAAGGTAATATTGGATATTTTAGCAGCTGAATACGGGCTTATGTGCGAAAGTACAGTGCTCTTGAACTCAGCAGAGATCAATATAAATTTTTCGGAATATATAGATAGGGATAAAATTAATTATGAATATTATAAATGGCTTTTGGCTCCGTATCAGTATAGTCTTGATAAGGATAGATTCAAATCGGCATACTACCATGTCCCGAAAGAATTTGCGTTTACTCCTGAGATGTATCCCACCGGGCTAAGAAGTAAATCTGAAACATTAAAAATAAATATCTATGATAAAGCGTTTGAAACGATGGACTCATATAACAACAAAAAAGCGTCAAAACAAGAAAAGGATAAGAGGCATAAAATAGAGGAGATGACACCGCTCACGCGCATAGAATTTGGAATCCAGAAAACAAAACAGATTATTTCACATTTTGGTAAAAGCAATCTCATGGAACTTGAACAAGCAGATGTTGAAGCTGCATTTATGGGACTCTTCGATAAATATGTTTATGAGCCGGTCTTAAAATATCAAACTCATATGGATCTTGAGATGAGGTACTACTTTTCGCATATAGATATGTCAAACCGGAAATGGAAGATGGAGTTGATTAAGTATCTATCAACTTACAGAGATGCAACCGGATATTTATGTCTTGATCTTGAAAGCATAGGAGAATACGTAAAGCTTATTCCCGGAAAATCCATAAAAGCTCATGCTGCAAGGATCCGTAAGGACATAATAAATGAAATATATAGCGCTTTTACGGTGGGCGAAACTATTCTATTATATAACAAACATAACGTTGAGTTGTTAAAAAACAGGATTATAGACAACCAATATGGGCCGAAGGAAATAGAGTTCAAATTGGCACCGGAATATTACAGAATGCTAAAACTTATTGTTGAAAACCCCAAATATAACGAAGAAGAAGCAAAAGCCTTATATAAAAAAGAGATTGAAGAATATGATCCTGATTTTAACTGTATGAAGGAGCTGTATAGGGGACTAAATATAAGGTATTACATATAAGAGATAAGCAAAAACGAAGGACAAAAGAAAATGGTGTAGTCCTTCGTTTTTTGTACAGGTTTTATTTTGTGACTAACAGATGGGCCGCATACGTTTGCGGGCATACTCTTTTGCTTCCCCTGGAGCTATTTCATTGTTGCGTTCAAGGGTGTGACCTTCGGCCAGGAGAGCGTCATAGTTAGTATGTACATGGCGGTTATATGCCTTTACTATCCTTTTAGCATACTCAAGGGATTCGATATCACGCAGCGGCTGTTTGCTACGGCGATACTCGTCTACACGCTTTCTTTTTTTTGGATCGTAGTGGATGCTTAACTCAGCTAAGAGTGGATTTACATGGGTGTAGTAATCGTTCACCCTTTGGTCGGCAATTTCTAATGCCAGCTCTCGTGTAATGGCATAAGGGGTGCCATAAAGATAATCAAATAATTTGCCTGCCCAGCTTTCTTTACTCATATATGTTCTCCTTTGAATGAAAATGTATGGAAGTTACATATATAGTATGGTGCAAAATAATTTAAAAACTGTTCCCTATATAAACAATGAAGATTATAAAATAGGTATTGTGACATAAAGTGATGTTATAGAACGGGGATTATATGAATCAGATAAGAATAAGAAAAGTTAACATATACATTTACGCATGATAAAAAATATGTTTTATATGGGCTTTCCGATATGTTGATAGTTATTGTGTATATACAATGATGCTTATAGACGAAAGATTACGAAAGATTATGCTTTTGATCGTGACATGGCTAATATCTAACCTGTTATAGGTGAACATAAACATTCAATTTATCCCATTTCATTACCTTTAAGGGGTGTAACGCTTTAATCTAGTTCAAGAATATTTAATAACCAGTAAGACATTTCATATAATCTCACAGGCAAGATAAGATAGTTGAAAAAGTTTATATAGGGATGCAATTAGCTCATTTTACTCTGTCATATTTTCTATGGAGCAGATAAATATAATAAGCGCCTTCAAGGTGCACGAGGTACAGAGAATGAAAAGAAAAGTAAGCATATCCGTATCAGAAGATACGGCAATAAGGCTCAGGCAGTATGCACGTGAGCACCACACATCAGTCAGCCAGGCTATTACGGACTGGATCTGGCAGGCCAAAGTCATGGGCACTGATCAGTTTCCGGGACAGATGCATATGAGAGACCTGTGGGATATGGGATACCAAGAATGATAATATGCTCATAATCATTCTAACAACAAAAACCAAAACGAAAAGTCTGCCAGCGAGGCAGGCTTTTTCTATTTTAAAAGCATTCTGTCATATTTCAAGTAAGAGCCCTTATATAAATTAGATAATTATATATTTTATAAAGGAAAGAAGGTGATTTTATGGGATAGAAGATAAACAGGTTCAAAGAAGCAGGGTGGACGAATTGATGCAGATGCTGCAGGAAGGAGTGGTGAATGCCTATTCATCGGAGAAGTATTTACAGTTGTTGAAAGCTATGAGCAAGTTGCATCATTACTCGCCAACAAACACTATTATTCTCTTTTCACAGAATGAAAATGTGAGCATGTGCATGGGATTTTCCAAGTGGAAGGAACTTGGATATGTGCCCAGGAGAGGCGAACATGGGCTGAAAGTGCTGGCACCGGTTTTTTATAAAGAGGAGATCGAAGAGGTTAAGGATGATGGAACGGTAGAGAAGGTACTAATTGACAGGGAACGTTTTAAGATAGCATATACTTTCGATGTATCTCAGGTTGTAAATATGAAGACTGGTGAACCGTATCCGGAATTAACGCCGGAATTATCCGATCCTGTGGCAGATTATTTTAATTGGTTTGCTGCGATTGAGTCCGTTAGCCCTGTGCCTATTCGATTCGGGGAAACGGGAACGGCTAAGGGATTCTTTTCGGATAAAAACCATGAAATTGTTTTATCCGAAAAAATACGTGGGAAGGAGCTTCAAGTGTTGAAGACTCTGACGCATGAGGTGGCACATGCTCGTCTGCATAGTGGTCAAAGTGGCCTTGATAAGGCTACCAAGGAAATACAGGCCGAAAGTATTGCTTACATTCTGACGTCAGCATTACAGCTGGGTGATAGTTCGTCATATTCCATACCTTATCTTCAATCTTGGAGTAGTGGACGAGAAATCAAAGAACTTAAAGCTAATCTGGATTTAATCAGGGAGGAGTCAAATAAGATGATTGACGAGATAACACAAAAAATCCAGATGACGATGCATCGTGAGATAGAGATCCCGAAGATGGAAGGCCAGACCATGAAAATGGCTATGTAATGTTTATATAGGAGCATTGTATTTATATAGGGATTTTTCGTTTATATAGGAGCGCAATTTTCATATAGGGATTTTTTGTTTATATAGGAGAGAACGATTTATGTATAGGAAAAGTTTTTTATATAGGGAAACGAAATGAAGTGGAAAGAAATATGGGGTTTTCTATGCCGGACGGGTATACCATGGTTTTTTATCGCATCGGGATCCGGTATAGCATTGAAGATTTGGTATATAGTAACACACCCACGTGGATCTAAACCGATTACATCCATACATGATTTTGAAGAATGTTTTTTTGCTGGTCTGCTGCTAATGGGGTTCGTCTTTCTGAAAAACAGCCAGTGGACAGGGACTGCCAAAAAGATCGGACTTTTTACCTGGCTGCAAAAATATCAGTATGAGCCGCCGTTGGAATCGCCGAGGAAAAAGGCTGCACAATATCCCGAGGTGCCAGCAGAGTACCTCAGCCCACAGCCGGAAGGGCTGGTGATCGGTTACGATAAGAAGTCGAAG
>JAEEGL012115633.1_pt1 | contig 10474 bp, 20 predicted proteins | sample 9134231 | NCBI WGS metagenome assembly JAEEGL01 (sample SAMN16246548, study PRJNA631951) | gut metagenome | biome: gut microbiome; feature: rumen; material: fiber-attached | host: Bos | place: Iran: Karaj | collected 2018-10 | reverse complement strand
GCTGAAGAAGAATTGGAATTAGAACAAAGGGAGTAAAGGAGAATAAAAAATGAAAATTAAAGATTACAAATGCACTTGTCAGTGTGCAGATTTTACTTTTTTAGAAAAGGATAAATCACATTTAGGCATTTATTGTAAGAAATGTGGCAAGTGGTATAAGTGGGCTGATAAGAATGAAAAACGCTTGTGGGAAATGGATAAGGAGAATAAGGAATGATCTTTGAAGATAAAGCAGAGATAGTTATAAATCAATTAAGAGCCGATAGAGATAGGTTACAGAATCTCGTTGATAATCACGTTGCCGAACTTAAAAAGATAAGAGCCGAGATTGAAGATACAGGAGCATATGAACAAGAAGTGAATGGAAAAACGGAATTTCTAAAAGGAATCACATATTGTTTAAGTATTATTGACAAGTACAAAGCAGAAAGCGAGACAGAGAGTGGTAAGGAATTAGAGAATCCGTTTAATGATTGTAGATTTGGAGGTTAAATATGGCAGATATAGAACTGTTGATTAAGATGCCCGAAGAATATTATAAAAGTATTAAAGATGATGCAAAAACATTTTCATCAAAAGGTATGAAAGTCCCCAGTTTATATGAAATAGTTATCGAAGGCACACAGCTTCCAAAAGGACATGGAGATTTGATTGATAGAAATGTTGCAAGAGAGGCTATGATGTTTGAAATGAGTGGCACAGGTTATCAAAGTAGGGCTATGAACGTAATAGATAGAGACTTTTATACACCAACAATAATTGAAGCAGATGAAGAAGAGGAATTGGAATTAGATCAAAGGGAGTAATTAAATGATAACTTATCCTGATAATGTAAAAATAAACTTTTCGGAAGATACTCAAAAAGTTATTAAAAAAATAATTGAAGATTTTAATTCCGGGCGTTATGGACATAAGAATATAAATGCGTACAAAATGTATGAAAATTACTTGTACTATGTTCGTTTAAATTATTCTTTAGATAACTTGGGATATAACCTTGTAATGCTTACACTTCTTTGTGAATATGCGAAAGATTTAAAACTCGTTGAATATAATGATAACTTTGTAAAAATTGAGTTTACTGATAAAGGAACAGGAATCATTTCGGATTTTACAGTTAAACATAGTCCGGAAGAGGGAATCCTAATATTAAGAACTGAAAAAAGAGATAAATTATTTGTTTTTGAAATGCCGGAAGACAGACCGGTACTGATTTTTTGGAGAGATTAAAATATGAGCAGAAAATCAAACAGAATTATAATTACAAATATAAAAGATTGTGAGATAAACGGTTCTCTTATCTATAATTATCTTCTTCATCATACGAGTGTTCAGTTATCTGACGGTTATTGGGAAAGCAAAGAAGATAATTGGGGACACGGGTGGCACGAAGAATTTTGGGAATGGTTGGAATTTGACGCTACAAAAGATAATTATTTAATTATAAAGGTCAAAGGAAAACCTACGTGGTCGGCTAAAGATATTTTTTCAAAAATGTCTGACGAAGAGGTAATTCATTATGTAGGTGAGGTCTTAAATGACTGTTATAATGACTGTCCCAATGTGTATTACAACGTATTAAAACTTGATCATGCTTCAATGGATTCATTGATAACCGGTTGTATCAAGAATTTATTAACATATAAAGCAAATGACGTAATCATAAAACTTGAACTTATAAAGTCGGAAATAGAAGGTTTTAAAATAAAGAATGTTACCGATTTTAAGAAAGCGGTTATTGATTTACTGGATCAGAATATAAAAGACGAAAAGGATTTTATATTAGAAGACATTTATGAAGAATATGAGAGGTAAATAATATGGATATAGGAATTTTAAAAGATAACTTTGATAAAGTTAAAGAGGCAGAAGATAAAATCGTTCTTGCAAGACAAGAGTGGAGAGAAAGTAAGGATATACTAATTAATAATATAAATCTTTACATAAAAGAAACTCTTGGAGAAAAAGTTATTAACGTGAAAAACAGGTTAGGAAACGATCTCGACAGAAAGGATCGAAGAATCGGTACGTTACGTGCAGACAAAGAGACTTCATCAAGTTCAGAATCAATATATATTGCCTTTTATCCGTTAAAGAAAGACGGAAAGAATTTTAGTAAAAAGGCAGATTATTTTGACAGACAATATATTTTTAATTTTTCAAAGAATTTTAAAGAAGATTTAATATCCTGTCTTTCTCATTATGAGAGTGCAGATAAGACTTTTGAAAAGGACGAAATTGAACAGGAAATGGAAAGGTAAAAACGGTTTATGGAAATATTGGATTTAAAGAAACAGTTTTTTTATTTTAAACAGAGTTCACAGCAATTAAGGGTGGCTCAGGAAGAATGTAGAAACAGCCATTTAGTAACTAAAGATATGATAAATGTTTTTATTAATGAACAACTTGGTGAAAGCGTTATTGATAAAGAAACAGGAACAAAAGGTGTTCTTAAAGCCAGAACATATACAAAAGGCATTATAATTGATTTCTTTCCTTATATGAAGACAAGGGATAAAATCAGTTCAAGATTTGTTTTAGGGAAATCTTTTGTTATGGATTATGATTTTTGTAATAATAATTACAAGTACAACAATAAGACGTTTGAAGAATATTTGAATCAATTCGAAGGTTTAGAAAAGAATAAGAATAATGTTTACAGGGAAGAAGAATATGATAGGTAAGGAAATGAAGTATATACTTGTTGTCGGAAGCAGAAGTATAACTGATTACGAATACATAAAAAATACATTAGATAAATATTGTAATTCCGATACAGTTATTGTATCCGGTGGTGCAAAAGGGGTTGATACTCTTGCAGAAAGATATGCCGATGAAAATAACCTTCAAAAAGTTATAATGAAGGCAGACTGGGACGGATACGGTAAGAGAGCAGGATATATACGAAATGCAGAAATGCACAAGTTTATTTCCGGTAAAGAAGATAAATTATGTATTGCTTTTTGGGACGGCAATTCAAAAGGAACTGCACATAATTTTAATTTAGCAAAACAATATAATAATCCCATTATTGTATTGAATGATAAAGAAAAAGAAATATCGGATAAAGAACTGGAGAGATAAAAATGAAAACACTTGTTGCCCTTGACGGTTCTACTACAAAGACCGGTTATGCAATATATAAGGTCTATGATAATAATACCTTTGCTTTAAAGAAAAGCGGAGTATTAGAACCGCCTAAACAAAAAAAGAAAAAGTCCAAAAAGGACACTATAAAGATAAAAAAAGAAAGCCGTACTGAGAGTATGGCTTTCCGTATGTTTTATCTTTTAGATTCAATATATAACCTTGTAGAAGAGGAAAAAACATTAGGTTATATCGTAATCGAGGATACTTTCTTAGGAAAAGACGCAAATGCTTATAAATGGCTTTGCAGACTTCAGGGTTTCTTAATGGGATATTCAAAGGTAAAGAATATCGTATACGAAACAATGTATCCTACCCACTGGCGAAGCATATTAAGTATCGCTACCAGAGATAAGGATCACGTTTTTAAACGTGACGAATTAAAGAATAAATCTTGGAATTATATTAAATTATTGGGTTTAAAGGCAGATACAGAAGACGAATGTGAGGCTATCTTAATCGGCAGAGCATATTTAATTGAAAAGGGATATAAACCAAAATGAGAAGAAAAGAACTTTTAGACGATAGTATAAATGTAATAGATAAACGTAAGGCTTTTGATTTATCTAAGCCTCGTTTTAATCCGTACCAGACAGGTCACGGTATTCTTAACGATACAAAATATAATCGGAATAAGAATAAATGTGAGTTTGCCAGAATATTAAAGGATAACTTAGAGAGGTAATAAAATGTATCAAACACTTGATGATAAGAGACATATTAAATTAACGGAAGACAAAATGAAACATTGTATGGAAGTTGCTAATTATATGTACGACTATGCAGTGTATTTTGATATAGATCCTGATATAGCCTATTTTACCGGATTAAATCACGATATAGGATATATTAACGGCAGAGTAAATCACGGTGAGAACGGTGCTGAGTTTCTTGGAAATTTAGGACTGGCTCATGATATTACTTATGCTATTCAAAACCACGGTAAGAATCCTTATGATATAGACAAAAACAGTATAACAGGATTAATGCAACTCTTATGGTGTGCTGATATGTCAGTTGATAAATATGGAAAAAGAGTTGGATTTGATAAAAGACTTTTGGATATTAAAAAGAGATACGGCGAAGACAGTATTGCTTATGAAACTGCTAAAAATACTGTGGATTACTGTAAAAATATAATAAATTACAAAACAACTATTTTAAATGAATTGGGTGTTAATCTCTTTAGAGATTCAAGATATTTAAAAGTTGATTTTGATCGCCTGATTAAATTTGATAAAAATCCGGTTGATGGCAGTAAAAACTTTACCTTTAAGATGGATACTAAGAATTATCCACCTGTAAAAGAATTTGAGCATCCTATAAAAGAAAGAATTTTATTACATCATTTTGGTATAGATTATAACTTTTTAAAGAAATATCATTTGCCTGTTCCTGAGCCTGTATTTGTATTTAAACTTAATGACAACGGAACAGTCGCTGATATGCAGTTAAGACTTGATAGATTTAAACAAACACATAATCACATAGATTCTAACGAAATAAGCATTAAAGATTTTTATGCTGATTTAAAAAGATTCAGTGCTTCAATTTCAGAAAATATGTCAAAAAAATATCTGGCTAAAATGTTAAATCTTTCTCTTGAAGAATTAAAAGAAAAGCCTTATGAATTTTTTGACGAATTAAACAAGTCTGCTGATTTAATAGTTTTAGGTATGTATGGTAAAAATCCTTTTTCTCACGATGAATTTATAAAGGAAGCCTTTGAAGACGATTTTAAGAAATATTTAAAAACACTTGAACTTGAAAAAGAAGAACAGGAAATTGAAAGATAATGAAACAGAAACTTGCAAAGATAACCGTATATAAGAATACTGAAAGAGTATCCGTTCTTATAGCACCTGAGGGCGTACACCCTACGGTTTATTCTACGTGCGAGTTTAAGAGAAAAGGATTATCTTTTCAGGATAATTTAAGAACTCTTGCCAAAGAGATTATAAAAGAAAACTTTATTCTAACTGAAGGTTGTAAGATAAACGAAAAAATGAATAAGGTTTATCTTCTTATGGATCAGATTTTTAATGATTATCCCAATATAAAGAAACTCAATAAAGATATAGTTTCGTTTCCGGAAGATTTATCCGGTCTTATTAATGGATATAAAGAAGAATATTACCAGATTATTGCTGATTATTTATGTACTTTAATATTCCATAAGCAATTTCCTTTTAAGGAAAAGGATATAATCGCTTATACTCTTGAAAAAATAAAAAGCCTTAATGAAAAGATAGATTATCTTTTCAAAGAAGATAAAAACAAACTATCGGAAGATAATTTTAAGAAGAGATTAAGTCTTATTGAAGAAAAATACGATATACCGGAGATATTTGGATATCTTAAACAAAGAGAAAAGGAAGAAAAAGAACCTTTGCTAAAAGAGTTTTACAATAATAAGGCAAGGATTTTTGCAAATCTTAACAAAGACAATATTGCTGAAGCCGAAAGATTCCTGAAAAACCTCGATTATGAAGGAATTTTCGAAATAGAAAAAGAAGAACAATCGGTTACACTATAACTTTTGTACGATATAGATATGAAAGTTTATAGAAAGAAAGGATGGCAAGTATGAATATTAACACTCTTGAAGTGAATTTTACTTCAAAAACAACAGAATCTTTTAACAATTACCAGAAAACAGGTAATGAAAATGAATGGATCAAGGATAACTGTTCAGTGTTTGTTGTAAAGGCTGAAGAAAGTGATTCAAAGTTACCTAAGACAGAATTCACTTTAACCGGATATGAAATATTAAAGGCTTTCTCTGACATTGATATTGATTTAAGAACCATTAATCCTGACGAACTTTGGGATATGATTCTTGTTTCAAGTTACAATTTGTTAGAGAGTCATTTATAAAATTATAAAATAAATCATAATCGAGGTATATATGAAAGATTATATTTTAGGACAAAAAATCTATGAAAATACGGCTGATTTTGACGGAAAAATGAGTATGCCGTATGTCGTTGTGGAAATCTATCCCGATCATATTATCGGATTTAATCCCGAAGCAGATATGACCTGTTGGATTGATAAAGATAACGAAGAAAACATAGACGATAAACCTAAGTATAATCTTTTTTATGAGTTTGAGAAAGACAATGATGATGTTTTAAGAGATTATGCGGAATATTTATCACAGAAAGGTATGGATAGATAATTATGGAAAATAAGGGCGAAGTTTTAGAAAAAAGAAGTTATGTGATAGAGAATGTTAATCATTTATGTATTGGCGATCCTGATTATCTTGACGCAATAGAGGATAAAACTGCTTCTTCAGGTATGAAGAACCTTGTTTTTAATAAGGCTGTTAAGGATATTGTTCGTAGTGAAATAGATATTTCAGAAACAAAATATATTTCCAATATTGACGGGAAACCCTTCGATTATACCGTAATTGAAGTTGATATTTACTGTTCAGGAACTAACCTTCAGTTTGATAATAAGACGCAAAACAGTAATTGCGTTAAAGACTATTTAAGTGAAAATTCAAAAATTCCTGAGAAATCGAGAGATTTTATAAAAGAACAGATAAACAAAAATATCGAATGTATGAGAGAAGGCAAATATTACAAGTCTAATGGCGAACCTAAAATGTATCCTTTAGGTTGCGATTCTGCTCAGTTCGATATAACAGTCAATAAGAAGAACTGGTTAAATATTCATACCGGGGCTGACGGATATTACGGAAGCGTTACCGATTATCATAAAACAGCCGGTATAAAGATAGAATTAACCTTTGACGGTAGTTTATATACAATGGACGAAATCGAAAAGGATATGGATTATCTCTTTAAGATAAAAGAACGTCTTAAAGACGATAAAGAAGCGGAAATTGAAGAAGATAAAGACGATATTGAAAGGTAGGGTAGGGCTATGATAGCAAAAGTAATGGCTAATATCGAAATCGATCCTAAGGAAATGATTGAAGATATGGTAAATGACAAAGATAACGGATTCTGGAACGGTGTTATTGATGTCACTATGGATGATGTGATGTCTCACCTTAACGATAAACTCTTATACATCAAGCCGGAAAGAGGCACTATAGGTATTTCCGAAGTTGCTATGGGTTGGGCTATTGATGGATTGGAAGAATCAACCTATCAGGAAATAGAAAATGTTCTTGAAGAAATGAAAGATAAAGCCAGAGAAGAAATGTTAAATAAAAATCAGGAAGAGATAGAACGATAAGGCAAGTTATTCCCACACGCTACCCTTACGGGTACGAAACAAGTTTCGTAAGCGTGTAATCAGATATACAAAGAAAGGATAGGTATTAAAATGGGTTGGGACGGTTCTCAAATAACACATTGGAAAAATGGCAAACCTGATATAATTGCGGAATATAATGACAGATTCCGTGATTACGGTGATTTTAAATGTCCTTTAGAACCGGTTAAATCGGTTGCAAAAGGATCTGTTATATATTCAGCAGTAAGAAATAAGAATACCGGACAGGTATTTGGTGAAGTTGCTTTAACCAGTAAAGACGGTTCTTATCTTATGTTTAAAGAAATCAGCGAAGCCGAACTTCCGTATTATTATGACTGTCCTAAGTCAATTCTTAATCTTTTGTCACCTACTGAAGACGAGAATTCTTTAAAATGGCGTGAAGAATGTATTAAGTATCAGGAAGAGAAAAAGACTAATCCTGTATATCTTCAGAATTCAAAAGTAGGCGATATGATTATTTTTAACAAGGAAAAGATTTTAGTTCATTCTGCACCTATGGCACAGTTTAAAACTGATTTTTGGAAGGAATACGGACAGTATAAATACGTAAATAAGAAATTAGTTACGCCTCAGTCGGCAGTTCCTTATACAAAAGATAATCTTGAAAAGTGCTTTATTTATAAGTTGTGTGAAATAGCCAGTAAGGAACTTTATCACGGGCTTCCTAATCTTATAAAGAACGATAATAAGGTAGAACTGCCTTATATTTATACAAATCTTTTCTTAAATACTGATGATCCGAAGAACTTTATGAGTTCTCTTGTTTTAAGAATGGTTGACGGTAAGGCAGTCTTTACTACCGATTATGAAGATATTCAGTATGATAAAGAATCACTCTCTGACGTTTGTAAAGCGTCTGTAGAGGTTCTTGAACAAAAGTATGCTGAATATGTCAAGAACGTGAATAAAGAAGACGTAGAGAAGTTTGAGAACACTCTTGAAGAACTTGAAGAAGAACAGGAGAGATGAAATATGGATTCTGTTTCATTATTTAGAGAATTAGAAAAGAAAATTGAAGAAATAGGCACTGCATTTGATTACTGCATTATTGACGGGGATGTATTAAGAAATGTTTATTACAATCCCGATTCAAATTCCGGCGGTCAGATTGTAGTAGACGAATATGAGATTAAAACTCAGATCATTCCTTATTTAGAGGATATAAACGGTAATTATAAGGAATTTTCTTGGGGCGATATATCAAGCGAAGCCTATGAATGTTTATATGACTTTGGTAATGATGAAGCGATATCTCTTATCTATCCGTGGGTTATGAAGGATTACGAAAAATCAACTTCTTTGGAAAAGACACTTGCCAGAATTGAAACCGAATATTATCCGGAAAGAGTTAATAATGAAAAACCTTCAAGAGAAAAACAAATGTTAAATGAAGATATGGAAAGGTAGGATAGTTATGAATTCAAATAAGAATATTGATGTAATTGATGATAAGAATTTAACCGTTGAAATCGAAGATAACGGTGTAAAAATCAGGCTTAATGAAGCAGAGTGTAGAATTATTTATGACCTTCTTAACAAGGAATATTGTAAAGAAGACATAAGAAGGGCTATTGACGATAAGATTCAGAACGAGGAAGTCTCAGAAGAGATTTTGGAAGACGAACTCTTGATTGATACATTAACGGACTGTTATATCGACAATATGGCTGAAGGTACAAACAGCAGAGAAACGGCTATCGACAATGCCTTTTATGAGTGCCGGTATGAAGTTAAAACCTATGAAGATTATGAAAGATAAAAGATAAACAGAAAGGTAACAAAATGATTACAATACTTTGTGGAAAGTCAAGTTCCGGTAAAGATACTTTACTTAAAGAACTTGTTAAGGAAAACAGTTTTATACCGCTTATTTCAACTACTTCAAGACCTATGAGAGTAGGTGAAAAGGAAGGTAGAGAATATAATTTTGTATCAAAGGACGAATTTTTAGATTTAATCAAAAGAAATAAAATGATAGAATTTCGTTCTTATGATACTTTAGTAAATCATAAACCTGATACTTGGTATTATGGTATGCCTAAGACACAACTGGAAAGAGAAAAAGACTATGTTGTAATTCTTGATTTGGATGGTGCTAAGGCTTTTGAAGATATATACGGTATTGAGAATACTTTTTGTGTATATATTGACGTTCCGGACGAACAAAGAACGAAATGGGCTAAAGACCGTGGATCATTTGATGAAACAGAATGGAATCGAAGGCTTGAAGACGATAATCTTAAATTTTCACCTGATAGAAGAAAAAATATCTGCCACTGTGAGTTACAAAACAATAACGGAATTAAAGATTTGAAAGCAGATTTTTTCAAAAGTCTTGTTTTTTATGAAAAACAAACGGAAAAATCAGTCGAATATGTTTATAACGATACTGATAAAATCTATATGCCAACAGTCGATAAGAGCCTTTATATCGAAAAGAAGGATATAAAGATTGAAGAAGCCAACGACTTTAATCAATTGAAGGACGGTTGGTACAGTATCGGAAAACTTAATGACAACAGTTTACTTTTATGCAAAGACAGTCCTGAAGGCGTATGGAAAAATGACTTTGATTTCTATGTTGAGTATACATATGACAAAGGTACTGAACTTATCCCTTTGGATATGGACTGGGAATATGCTGAATATTTAAGAGATTCGGTAAATGATTTTAAAGAAACGCTTATAAAAGAAACCGGAGATAAACTCTTGGAAGAGCGTTAATTATTTAAATAAAAAAACAATTACAGAAAATATGTTATAATTAGACTGTATTTGATATGCAGTCTAATTATTATTTAAAAGAGGTAATTATTATGGAAAAGAAAAGAAAACAAAGAGCAAGAGGCTTTATATTACTTGGAATAGGGTTACTTTTAATTATGATAGGTCAGTCAATGCAAGGTTGTGTAGTTGCAGTTCCTATATCCGAAGATAAAATTGACGCTGTAGATGATAAATTAAATCTTGACGGTACATTAACACAAATGTTCGAAGATAGTGGTAATTTCTTAAATCCTGAGAATGAAACTTCCGGATCTGAAATAAAAAATGAGCGTAATTATTCATT
>JAEEGL011733504.1_pt1 | contig 10474 bp, 11 predicted proteins | sample 9134231 | NCBI WGS metagenome assembly JAEEGL01 (sample SAMN16246548, study PRJNA631951) | gut metagenome | biome: gut microbiome; feature: rumen; material: fiber-attached | host: Bos | place: Iran: Karaj | collected 2018-10 | reverse complement strand
GCTTCACTCCTTCCCTAAACCCTATACCCTAGACCCTATACCCTAAATATCAAAATGCATTATGACTTGTGATATATCAACTCCATTTTCGTGTGTTCTGTCACTTGTAAAATACAGCTTTTTATGTTATCATAGTATCATAGTATTATGATACTATGATAACACTTTACTACAATAAAGGAATTATTATGAAACGATACGATCTTATCACGCCCGAGGGGACAAGAGATCTCCTCTTCGGCGAATCCTCAGCAGTAGATACGGTAGAGAGCCGTCTGCTTGAAATGTTCCGTTCGAGGGGCTATTCCCGCGTCATAACCCCGGGTCTCGAATTCTATGACGTGTTCATGCTCAAATCCCGCTATTTCTCGCAGGAGACCATGTATAAGCTGGTAGACCCCAAGGGCAGGCTCATGGCAGTGCGCCCGGATACCACCCTTCCCATCGCCCGCATGACCGCCACAAGGCTCAGGGGCGAGGTGCTCCCTATCCGCCTTTGCTATGCGCAGAACGTGTTCCGCTCCCGCCCCGGCATGAGAGGCAGACGCGACGAAGTGCGTCAGGCAGGCATAGAGCTGATAGGCTCATCCTCGGAGCGTGCAGACCTTGAAATGCTCAGCGCCGCCCTCGATGCAATATCATGGGTGCCCGGCGGCTACCGCATAGAGATAGGTCATATCGGCTTCTTCAAGGCGCTGCTCGCAGGTGCGGGCTGCGATGAGGACACCTCCGAGAAGATACGCTCCCTCGTGGAATACAAGAATTACCCGGAGCTTTGCGACCTGCTCAGCGAGTACACAAACAGCCCCGCAGTGTCCGCGCTCCGTCAGCTCCCCCGTCTCTTCGGCGGCGCAGAGGTGTTCGAGCGTGCATACGAGCTTACCCGCGGCATAGAGGCAGCCCAGGAGGCACTGCATCAGCTCGAGAGCGTGTATCTCAAGCTGCGTGAGACCGATGCCGCAGTAACGGTGGATCTCGGTCTTGTAAATCATATGAACTATTATACAGGCATCGTGGTCAAGGGCTATATCACAGGCTCGGGCGAAGCGGTGCTCTCGGGCGGACGCTATGACGGCCTGCTCGCAGAATTCGGATTTGATGCTCCCGCCACAGGCTTTGCGGTCAATGTGGATGCAGTCGCATCCGCAGTAGACGCACCCGTATCCGCCGCAGACGTGATAGTGTTTGGCGAGAAGGGCGCAGAGATGAAGGCGATAGAATATATACGGTCACTGGCATCACAGGGGATACGCGCGGAGTTCTCGGTGTTCGACACCAAGGAGGACACAGCCGCATATGCCCGCGAGAAGCGTATATCCAAGCTCGTTACAGTGGGCGATACCGTGACGGAGGAGGTGTTCTGAGGTGGAGAAGTTAAGGATAGCCCTGACCAAGGGCAGACTTGAAAAGGATACGGTCGCGCTTTTTGAGAAGATGGGATATGACTGCTCCGCTGTACATGACAAGGGCAGAAGGCTCATACTCCCCGTGGGCGACGATATCGAGGTAGTGCTCGCAAAGGCTGCGGACGTCATCACATATGTGGAGAACGGCGTTTGTGACCTGGGCGTAGTGGGCAAGGATACCATCATGGAGATGAACGGCAAGTTCTTCGAGCTGGTGGATCTGGGCTTCGGCAAATGCCGCTTCGCACTTGCAGGCAAGAAGGGCGATGATTTCTACGGCGGCACTCATGTGCGCACCATCGCCACGAAGTATCCGGTAGTCGCACGCACATTCTTTGAGAAGAAGAATATGGACGTGGATATAGTCAAGATAGAGGGCAGCGTGGAGCTTGCTCCCCTGCTCGGACTTTCCCACGCCATAGTGGATATAGTCGAGACAGGTACTACCCTCAAGGAGAACGGTCTCGAGGTATTTGAATACGTTTGTCCGATCTCTGCAAGGCTCATCGCCAATATGGTCAGCATGAAGCTGAGGCAGAAGGAGATAGAGGCTCTCATAGGAGAGATAGAAAGGAATCTGTAATGATAAGGATAATCAAGGCGGACGGCAAGGCTGAATACGACTTCATCCGCGAGCTCGATGCCCGCTCTGCCGACGTGAACAAGGAAATAACCGAGATAGTGAGCTTCGTAATAGAAAATGTCCGCTCCCGCGGCGACGAAGCCGTAAGGGAGTTCACCCTCAAATTCGACGGCAAGGTGCCCGACAGCTTCGAGGTGTCCCGCGACGAGATAAACGATGCGCTCACCGAGCTCAACGAAACATCCCCCGAGCTTGTCACCGCCATGCTCAATGCAATGGAGAACATCAGCGACTTCCACAACCGTCAGAAGGAGCAGAGCTTCATCGACACCCGTGCAGACGGCTGCATAGTGGGACAGCGCGTGAGAGGTCTTGACCGTGTGGGTCTGTATGTGCCCAACGGCTCCGCTCCCCTGTTCTCCACCGTGCTCATGAATGCCGTTCCCGCAAAGATAGCAGGCGTAAGGGAGCTCATCATGCTCACACCTCCGGGCAAGGACGGCAAGCCCTCCAAGGAGATACTCTGCGCAGCAGCTATCGCAGGCGTAGACAGGGTATTCACGGTAGGCGGCGCACAGGCTGTGGCTGCAATGGCATACGGCACCGAGACTATACCCGCCTGCGACAAGATAGTAGGCCCCGGCAATATCTTCGTTGCCACCGCAAAGAAGCTGCTCTACGGCCAGGTGGATATAGATATGATCGCAGGCCCCTCCGAGATACTCGTCATCGCCGACGAAAAGGCAGACCCCAAGTTCCTTGCGGCAGACCTGCTCAGCCAGGCAGAGCATGACAAGCTCGCAAGCGCGATACTCATCACCACCTCCGCAGATATCGCAGAGAAGACCTCACAGGAGATAGAGCGCCAGATGGCTCTCCTAGAGCGCCGCGACATCATGCGCACATCCATAGATAATCACGGTGCGATGATCGTCGCAGACGACCTCGCACAGGCAATAAAGCTCGCGAATATACTCGCACCCGAGCACCTCGAGCTTGCAGTGGAGGATCCCCTCAAGTATATCGGCCTTATCGACAATGCGGGCTCCGTATTCCTCGGTGCGTACTCCTCCGAGCCTCTCGGCGACTACTACGCAGGCCCCAACCACGTTCTCCCCACAGGCGGCACGGCAAAATTCTTCTCGCCCCTTTCCGTCAATGCATTCACCAAGCGTTCCCAGTTCATATACTATACCGAGGATGCGCTGCGTGAGGCAAAGGACGATATAATCACCCTTGCAAGGCGTGAGGGGCTCACCGCTCATGCAAATGCCATCGCTGTGAGGTTTGAGAACGAATGATAATGACAAAGAAGCTGCGCTCCCTTGACCTGTATATACCGCCCGACAGCGGATGCAGGATAAGGCTCGACTCAAACGAATCACCCTATGATATGGGCGAGGTCTTCAAGGATGACATCGCCCGTGTCATCACGGACACCTGTCTCAACCGCTACCCCGAGCCAAGGTATACCGCCCTGCTCGAAGCCGCATCCGACTACTTCGGCATCCCCGCGGACAATATCACCGCAGGCAACGGCAGCGATGAGCTCATATCCGTCATACTCGGCGCGTTCCTCTCCAAGGGGGATACGGTGGTGACCATATCTCCCGACTTCTCAATGTATGCGTTCTACGGCTTCCTCAATGAGCTGAAGGTGCATTCCGTCCCCAAGGAGGACGACCTGAAGATAAATATATCCAAGGTGATCGAGTACTGCTCGCAGAATCCCGTGGGAGCGGTGATATTCTCAAATCCCTGCAATCCCACATCGCTGGGCGTGCGCCGTCAGGACGTGCTCCGTCTGATAAAGAACGTGTCCTGCCTGTGCGTGATAGACGAGGCGTACATGGACTTCTGGGATCAGTCGGTCATGGATCAGATAGAGACCCTTGACAATCTCATCGTGCTCAAGACCTCATCGAAGAATATGGGCATGGCATCACTCAGACTGGGCTTTGCCATGGCGTGCAGGGAGATAACCGACGTGCTGCGTGCGGTAAAGTCCCCCTACAATGTCAACTCCTACACCATCGCCGCTGCCTGTGAGGTAATGCGGCACAAGGATGTCATAGAGGAGAACACGCAGAAGATACTCGCCGCAAGAGATGAACTCAGAGAAGGTCTGCTCCGCCTTTCGGAGCGGCACTTCACCATAGAGCGAGTATACGACAGCGTGACCAACTTCGTATTCGTGAAGACGCCCAAGGCAGAGACCATAGCCGAGGAGCTGAAAAAGCGCTCCGTAAGCATCCGTCAGATGGGCGGCTATCTGCGCATCACCGCAGGCACCCCCGACGAAGTAAAGGAACTTTTATACCAGATGGAACAAGTGCTCTCACTGCTCTGAATCAGCAATTAGTAATTGGCGGGACATAGCTGTTTGAAAGGCTATCCCCAGAAATCCAAAGACGAATAATTACTAATTACTATGTAAAAAGTTTCTTTCAAATGCGTATCGGGTGGCTTCCGGCCTGACCACCGACCACTGACCACTATATTGGAGGTTATATTATGCGTAACTCTGTGATCGACCGCAAGACAAAGGAGACGGATATACACGTAAGTCTGTGTCTTGACGGCAGCGGCAGATATGATATAGATACGGGCATCGGATTTTTCGACCATATGCTCACCGCGCTTTGCGTACACGCAGGCTTTGACATGGAGGTAAAGTGCAAAGGCGACCTTCATGTGGACGGGCATCACAGCGTGGAGGATACGGGCATAGTGCTCGGTCAGGCGTTCAAGGCGGCGCTCGGCGGCACATCCGGCATACGCCGCTACGGCTCATTCTATATACCTATGGATGAGGCGCTCGGCTTCTGCTCCCTCGATATATCCAACCGCCCCTATCTGGTGTACGAGTGTGCGTATACCAATCAGCAGACAGGCACATACGACAATTTCCTCACCGAGGAATTCATGCGCGCCTTTGCGATGAATGCGGGCATCACGCTTCATCTGCGCTGCCTTTACGGTGCAAACGACCACCACAAGATAGAGGCACTGTTCAAGGCGCTGGCTCACTCCCTTAAAGAAGCAGTGACCCTCACAGGCGAGGGCACCCTCTCCACAAAAGGAGTGCTCTGAATGCATAAGGCATAATGCAAAATGTATCGGGACGGCATTATGACTTCACCTCCTCCGCAATGAAAGGTGCATATTATGTGCATTATACATTATAAATTCAAATATTTCTGCACTTACCCATCGTTATGAAAGGAGCATATTCATTATGCATTATGCATTATGAATTAATAAAGCCATGAAGGATCCTTTTCAGACCGATGCCTACTGCCGCTATTTCCTGCGCAGGACCGACAGCGGGAATATAGGTGAGGGCTGGCTCAATACATACTTTTTCAGCAAGGGCGACACCTTCGGCGACGATGTGCTTGCCGCCCTTACGGATATGCGTCCGGACTACACCGACTTCGTGATACTTGAGATGTGCGAGCCCGCCTCTGCCGAGATATACGGCAAGGAGGGCAGACTCACATATATACAGTCGGTGATGCGCGAGGACTGCATACAGACCGAGATGCACTTCGAGATGGAGGACGGCACGCAGCTGCAGTTCGTGCGCTTCCTGCCCGAGATCGAGGACACCTTCGGGCTGTACAGATATGTCATGTCGGGCGGAGTTCCCGACACCGACGAATTCGACGATATTACGGAATTTATTTTCGGGAGACAAGAATGATCGCTATAAGCGACTACGGCGCAGGCAACATCTTCTCGGTGAAGAACGCCTGCAGTTATCTCGGCATAGAAGCCGGGCTCACATCGGACAAGAGGGAGATAGAGAATGCCGACGGGATAATACTCCCGGGCGTAGGCGCATTCCCTGCTGCTATGGACTCCCTCGTGAAGTCGGGGCTCGTGGATACTATCCGCACCGAAGCGCACAAGAAGCCTTTTCTCGGCATATGCCTCGGTATGCAGCTCATATTCTCGAAGGGATACGAATTTGAGGAGAGGGACGGTCTCGGCCTGATAGACGGCGAGGTCACCCTCATGCAGCCGCAGGGGCTCGTCATACCCCATATGGGCTGGAACAGACTTGAGAAGAACAAGGACTGCCCCCTTATGCACGGCCTTGACGGCGACAGCTTCGTGTACTTCGTGCACTCCTATTCCGCCCACTGTGCGGATGAGGACGTGGCGGCATACACCGACTACGGCGGAAGGATAACCGCACTGGTATCCCATGACAATATTTACGGTGCACAGTTCCACCCCGAGAAGAGCGGCGAGACAGGACTGAAGATGCTCGCTAACTTCGCAGCACTGTGCAAATGACGAAAAGGAACGAAAACAATGATACTCAACGGCTCAGAGATCCTGCTCGAAGCACTGCTCGAGCAGGGCGTAGATACTATCTTCGGCTATCCGGGAGGAGCGGTGCTCAATATATATGACGCACTCTACAAGTACTCCGACCGCATACGCCATATATGCACATCCCACGAGCAGCACGCAGGACACGCTGCCGACGGATATGCACGCATCACCGGCAAAACCGGCGTAGTCCTCGCTACATCGGGCCCCGGTGCCACCAACCTTGTCACAGCCATCGCCACCGCAAAGATGGACAGCATCCCCCTTATCGCCATCACGGGCAACGTGGGACAGTCCATGCTCGGCCTTGACTCCTTCCAGGAGGTGAACATCACGGGCGTTACCGCTCCCGTGACTAAGAAGACCTATCTTGTCAAGGATGTGACAAAGCTCGCGGATATTGTCCGTGAGGCATTCATCATCGCAAATGACGGGCGCAAAGGCCCCGTGCTCATAGATATCACCAAGGATGTTACCGCCGCAAAGTGCGAGTACACCCCAGTGACACCCAAGCCCATAAACTACCCCGCACCCGTGGGGATGCCCGCCGCAGAAAAGCTGCTAAAGGCTGCAAAGCGCCCGTATATATTCGCAGGCGGCGGCGTGGTAAGAGCAGGCGCAGAGCGTGAGCTCAGAGCCTTTGCAGAGCGCATAGATGCGCCCGTGTCCCTTTCCCTCATGGCAAAGGACGCATATGACAGCCTTGACGATAGGTGTCTGGGCATGCTGGGTATGCACGGCACAAGGGCATCATCCCTGGCACTCACCCATGCAGACCTTATCATAGCGGTGGGCACACGCTTCTCCGACAGGGTCACCTGCGATACAAAGAGCTTTGCGGACAGCATCAGCGGCGCAAAGGTGATACATATAGATATCGACAGGAAGGAATTTGACAAGAACGTGCACGCCGACTGCAGAGTATACGGCGACGTAAAGGACGTGCTCACAGCATTTGCGGAGAAGCTCCCGCAGGCAGACCACAGCGAGTGGCTGGCACAGGTATCAGAATGGAAGCGCTCCTATCCCCTCGTGCAGGTATCGAAGGACAGCGAGGCAGTGCTCCCGCAGTATGTGCTCGAGACCCTCGGCGACATCACCGACCGTGACGCAGTCATCACCACCGAGGTGGGACAGCATCAGATGTGGGCGGCGCAGTTCTACCCCTTCAAGCGCAGGCACAGCCTTGCCACATCGGGCGGTCTCGGAACTATGGGATACGGTCTCGGTGCAGCCATCGGCGCAAAGGTGGGCGCACCCGGGCGCACGGTAGTGAACATCGCAGGCGACGGCAGCTTCTACATGAATCTGGCGGAGCTCTCCACCCTCGTAAAGTACGATATGCCGGTTATAGAGCTGGTGTTCAACAACAGCGTGCTCGGCATGGTAAGACAGTGGCAGCGCCTTTTCTACGGCGCACGCTTCTCCGAGACAAACCTTGAGAAGGACACGGATATAGAAGCGCTGGGCAGAGCCTTCGGCGTGGAGGTATTCACCATCACGAAGAAGAGCGAGGTCAGGGAAAAGCTCGAAGCGGCAGTGAAGTGCGGCAGACCCGCCCTCGTGAACTGCATCATCGGCAAGGATATAAACGTTCTCCCTATGGTGCCCGCAGGTGCCAGTGTGGATAAGCCCATACTTGAACTGGAGATAGATACATGATAATAATGGCAGTGGATTACGGCTATTCCCGCACGGGCATCGCCGTATGCGACAGGATGGAGATGCTCGCATCCCCCCGCACGGTCATACATGAGAAGAACTTTGCACGCTGCCTTGAAAAGGTGGCAGAGGAGGTGCGGACGGTAGACCCCGGCATCGTAGTGGTAGGCCTGCCCAAGCGCACCGACGGCAAGGAGGGCGAGACCGAGATCAGGGCGAAGGAATTTGCCGAAAGGCTCGGCGAAATGACCGGCAAGGAGATCGCCATGTGGGACGAACGCTTCACCACCGTCTCCGCCCATCAGATACTCGACACCGCCGACGTACACGGCAAGAAGCGCCGCAACACAGTGGACGCGGTGGCAGCCGTCCTCATCCTCGAGGGCTATATGGCGTACAGGAAAAATAGGTCATAATTAAACGGGTCATCAGAAATTACCCGGAACTCCCATGCGAACGCTGATGGGGGCTTGGGGGTATACTATCTTCCGACCGAAGTATCGACAAGAAACGCCCGTAAAAGCTTGAATATATGCGGTTTTACGGGCGGAGATTGTCTATAATTCGAGGAGGAAATAGGATTAGCCCCCATTAAGAATGTGCTGCAAAGCAGCACTCCTTCCCTAAACCCTAAACCCTATACCCTATACCCTATTCACTATTCCCTATTCCCTAAGCACCCCTATTCTCTATTACACCGGAGGAATATACATGTCTGAAATATCCGACAAGCGCTTTGCCGTGCTGATAGATGCGGACAATGTGTCCGAGAAATATATCAAGCCCCTGCTCGATGAGATATCGAAGGACGGCATCATCACCTATAAGCGCATATACGGCGACTGGACGCGTCCCGCCCTCTCTCCGTGGAAAAACGTACTGCTTTCCCACAGCATCACGCCCATACAGCAGTACGGCTATACCACCGGCAAGAATGCCACGGACTCCGCCATGATAATAGATGCGATGGATATACTCTACTCCCATAACGTGGACGGCTTCTGCATAGTCTCCTCGGACAGCGACTTCACGCGCCTTGCCGCAAGGCTGCGTGAATCGGGGATGTATGTGGTGGGCATGGGCGAGAAGAAGACCCCCAAGCCCTTTATCGCCGCCTGCAACCGCTTCGTGTATCTGGAGATACTCTCCTCCGAGCAGCATAAGGCAGAGACGGAGAACGAGGACGGCATGGACATCAAGGCAGTTCGCAAGGCACTTTGCGACATACTCGACGAGATATCCGACGACGACGGATGGGCTTCCCTCTCGGAGCTGGGCAATCTCCTGCTCAAGCGCTTCCCCTCCTTCGATGTGCGTAACTTCGGCTTTACGAAGCTCACCCCCTTCATCAAGTCCCTCGGCAAGTTCGAGGTATACTCCGTTCCCAGTGAAAAGGGCAACGTAAAGGTAATGTACGTCCGCCGCAAATAGGGTCTGGTAACCTATACCCTGTTCCCCGGGGGGTATGGGGGCACAGCCCCCATTAAGAATGTGCTGCAAAGCAGCACTCCTTCCCTAAACCCTATACCCTAACCCGCCCTATACCCTAAACCGCCCTATGGAGGTATTTATGCATATTCTTAAAAACTTCGGCTTCACCGCAATGATAGACCCGCTGGGCGCAGAGCTGGTATCACTGCGCGACAAAGAGGGCAATGAGATCATATGGACGGCAGAGGACGTGTGGAAGCGCCACGCTCCCGTGCTCTTCCCCTTTGTATGCAACACCCCGTCAAAGAAATATACCGTGGGCGGCAAAGAGTACGCCATGAACAACCATGGCTTTGCCCGTGACAGTATGTTCACAGTCACCGCATACAGCGACTCATCCGTGACCATGACCCTTGAGAGCAGCGATGCCACAAGGGCGCAGTACCCCTATGACTTCAGGCTCGATGTCACCTATACGCTGAGCGCCGACGGCATAGTATGCACCTTTGACGTGCGCTGCCTGTCCGATGAGATGTATTTCTTCATAGGCGGCCACCCGGGCTTCCTCGTGCCCTTCTCCTCCGACAAGGACGGAGACTTCACCGACTATGACGTGGTATACGAAAAGCCCGAGACCATCGTGCAGTACATCCCCGAGGGGGATATCACCGTCCTCGATAACGGCACCACAGTGCCCCTCACACGCCCGCTGTTCGCACATGACGTGTTCCTGCAGGACAAGCCCGCATCCTCCGAGGTATCCCTGGTGCAGAGGCGCACGGGCAGAAAGATCACCGTGAGATACGACAAGGCAGGCACCATCGCAGTATGGTCGCCCTATGACGAGCGCGCCCATTTTGTGTGTCTCGAACCCTGGGCACAGCCCCCCGTATACGAGAGCGGCACGGAGGAGCTGACAGAGATGCCCCTTGCCACCCGACTTGAGCGTGACGGCGAGTACCGCTTCTCCTTTGAGATAGCTGTTGACTGATGAATATATCGGTGCGGCACATGTCCGCACCGACATATCCGTATATCGGAAAAAAAT
>JAEEGL011308872.1_pt1 | contig 10474 bp, 10 predicted proteins | sample 9134231 | NCBI WGS metagenome assembly JAEEGL01 (sample SAMN16246548, study PRJNA631951) | gut metagenome | biome: gut microbiome; feature: rumen; material: fiber-attached | host: Bos | place: Iran: Karaj | collected 2018-10 | reverse complement strand
CGCCGAGAAGGTGGCTGAGGTGGAGAAGGCCATCAAGGACGGCACCCTGCAGGTATTTGACATCAACAAGTTTACCGTTGACGGCAGCAAGATCACCACTTACACCTTCAATTCCAGCACCATGAACAGCGACTATACCGCGGTCCTGTACACCGGCAAGGACTATGAGTGCATCGAGAACGGCGCATTCCAGGAGTCCAAGTTCCGCAGCGCTCCCTACTTCAGCCTGATGATCGACGGGATCACGCAGCTCAGCTAACAATTTAACGTCCATCGCTGGGGGAAGTCGCGAAAAAACGGCTTCCCCCATATTCGGTATGCAAGGAGTCGCATTATGGAATACGCCGTGGAAATGCGCAATATCACCAAGAGCTTTGGGGATAAAGCGGCCAATAACGGAGTGGACCTGGGGATCAGGAACGGGGAGATCCTTTCTCTGCTGGGGGAAAACGGCAGCGGAAAGACGACGCTCATGAATATGCTCTCCGGTATTTATTATCCGGACGACGGACAGATCTTTGTGCGCGGCAAGGAAGTGACCATCCGTTCCCCCAAGGATGCCTTGGACCTGGGGATCGGCATGATCCATCAGCACTTCAAGCTTGTGGATGTGTTCACCGCCGCCGAGAATGTGGTACTCGGTCTCCATGAGCAGGGAAGTGTGGACCGGAAAAGGATCGCCGCAAAGGTGAATGAGATCAGCGAGCGGTACGGATTCCATATCGACCCCAATGAAAAGGTCTACAATATGTCCGTCAGCCAGAAGCAGACCCTGGAGATCATCAAGGTACTCTACCGGGGCGCGGACATTCTGATCCTGGACGAGCCTACAGCTGTGCTCACCCCCCAGGAGACGGAAAGGCTTTTTGAAGTTATCCGCAATATGCGGGCCGATGGAAAAAGCGTGGTCATCATCACCCATAAGCTGAACGAAGTGATGGCAGTCTCAGACCGGGTCGCGGTCCTGAGAAAGGGCTATTCCGTAGGCGAAGTCATGACCAGGGACACCAACCCCCAGGAATTGACGGAAATGATGGTGGGACACGCGGTTTCCCTGAACATCCAGCGGGATGAACCGCAGTATTCCGAAACGCGGCTGGTTGTGGAGCATCTCAGCGTCCGGAACGCCGAAGGCCTGTTGGCCCTGAAGGACGTCAGCTTTACCGCCAGGGGCGGTGAGATCCTGGGTGTTGCGGGTATATCCGGAAGCGGGCAGAAGGAGCTGTTGGAGGCCATCGCCGGTCTTCAGCGGGCGGAACCCGGTTCCAGCGTGATCTATCATTCCCCGGAGGGGAAGGACAGTCAGCTCATCGGCATGCGGCCGGTGGATATCCAAAACCTGGGCGTACACATGTCCTTCGTACCGGAGGACCGGCTGGGCATGGGCCTTGTGGGCAGCATGGGCATGAGCGACAATATGATGCTGAAGAGCTATCGTGCGGGCCGGGGACTGTTCACCGAGCGGAAGCAGCCCAGGGACCTGGCGGCAGCGATCCGGGAAGAGCTTGGCGTCGTTACGCCCAGCCTGAATACGCCGGTACGGAAGCTGTCCGGCGGAAACGTGCAGAAGGTCCTGGTGGGGCGGGAGATCGCCCTGGCTCCCAACGTGCTGATGATGGCTTACGCCGTTCGGGGCCTGGACATCAATACATCCTATGTGATCTACAATCTCCTGGCTGAGCAAAAGCGCAAGGGCGTGGCGGTCATCTACGTGGGTGAGGACCTGGATGTGCTGCTGGAGCTGTGCGATCGGATCCTGGTCCTGTGCGGCGGTGTGGCCAATGAGATCGCCGATGCCCGAACCACCACGAAGGACAGCATTGGATACAGCATGACCTTTTTGAAGGAGGGAAGCGCATGATGGCTAAACTGGAACGTAGTGAAGCTGCCCTTCATGAACCGCTGATCCGGATCGTCAAGCGCAGCAGTATCCATTGGTGGCAGAATCTGCTGATCCGTCTGGCTGCTGTTTTGATCGCCCTGATCGTGTGCGCCTTCGTGATCTTCGGGATCGTGCATTTGAATCCGCTGTTGGTTTACGGCTCCATTTGGAGCGGCGCCTTCGGCTCGGTGAACCGCACCTGGGTCACCATCAAGGAGACGGCCTTCCTGCTGTGCATCGCGGTGGGACTTGCCCCGGCGTTTAAAATGCGGTTCTGGAATATCGGCGCGGAGGGGCAGATCCTCATCGGCGGTGTTGCCACCGCCGCCTGTATGATCTATCTCAGCCGTATGCCCAGTATGCTTTTGCTCCTGGTCATGCTGGTAGCCAGTATCCTGGCCGGACTTATCTGGGGATTGATCCCTGCATTATTCAAGGCTAAGTACGGGACCAATGAGACCTTGTTCACCCTGATGATGAACTATGTGGCCATCCAGATCACCAGCTTCTGCGTGGCCAAGTGGGAGCATCCCGCAGGCTCCAACTCCGTGGGCATCATCAATTCCGGCACAAAGGCAGGTTGGTTCCCGGAACTCTTTGGGCAGAAGTACATGCTGAATATGCTCTTGGTCCTTGTCCTGGTCGTGGGAGTGTACCTTTACATGCACCGGTCCAAGCACGGCTATGAGATCGCCGTGGTGGGGGAGAGCGAGAATACCGCCCGGTATGCCGGCATCAATGTGCGGAAGGTCATCCTGCGCACCATGTGTCTCTCCGGCGCGATCTGCGGCCTTTCCGGCTTTATCGCCGTCGCGGGCAGCGGTCATACCATTTCCGTTACCACCGGCGGCGGACGGGGCTTCACCGCCATCATCGTTGCTTGGCTGGCAAAATTCAATACCTTCGTGATGATCCTTATTGCCTTGCTGCTGGTATTTCTGGAACGCGGCGCTTCCCAGATCGCCAGCCAGTATAACCTGAATGAGTATGCGTCCAAGATCCTGACGGGGATCATCCTGTTCTTCATCCTGGGCAGCGAATTTTTTGTACAGTACCGCCTGGTGTTCAGAGAGCGGAAAGGAGGCAAGGCATGAGTCAGATCCTGTCCCTCATTCAATCCGCCATCGTATTCGGTACGGTGATCATGCTGGGCGCCCTGGGTGAGATCCTGACGGAGAAATCCGGCAACCTTAACCTGGGTGTTCCCGGGATCATGAGCCTTGGTGCCATCGGTTCCCTGATGGCCGGTTTCTATTATGAGCTGTACGTATCCAGGCCCATTCCGATCCTCTGCGTTCTTATCGCGCTTCTTGGCGCCCTGATCCTGTCCTTCCTGGGTGGTTTCATCTATGCTTTCCTGACCATCACCCTTCGGGCCAATCAGAATGTGGCCGGTCTTACCCTCACCATCTTTGGCTGCGGCTTTGCCAATTTCTACGGCGGCAGTCTGAACAAGCTTGCCGGCGGCGTAGGGCAGATCAGTCTCCCCATCACCTCCGGCGGATTCCGGGCGACCCTGCCCTTTGTGCAGAATATCCCGGTGATCAAAAACCTGGGCTGGCTCGTCTACGTGGTAATCATCATCGCCGTGGTGATGCAGATCTATATGAGCCGTACCCGCCGCGGCCTTTCCCTTCGTGCCGTGGGCGAGAATCCTGCCACAGCGGACTCCGCAGGCATCAGCGTAACGGGGTATAAGTATCGGGCAACGCTGGTCGGTGCCATGATCTCCGGCTTGGGCGGCCTGTTCTATACCATGGACTACATCAAGGGCACATGGGCCAGCGACGGCGGCCTTGAGGCCCTGGGCTGGCTGGCGGTCGCGCTGGTCATCTTTGCCACCTGGAAACCGGTCCGGGCGATCTGGGCGAGTTACCTTTTCGGCGCACTCAGCTGGCTGTATTTCTACTTTGTGGATATCTGTGCCCTCCTGGGGATCACCGTGAGTATGACCCGGGCAGCGCAGGAGATATTCAAGATGCTGCCCTATGTGGTCACCATCATCGTTCTGGTGGCCTTCTCCATGCGGCGTAAACGGGAGAATCAACCGCCGGCGGCATTGGGGCTGAGCTATTTCCGGGAAGACCGGTGAGCAGTAGGTGACGGAAAAATGGAGCGGCTCCATACGGAGCCGCTCAGACGATTATGGACCTGACTGGGGGCTGGCGCCCCGGGAGACGCTTACATGAACCTGAATGATTTTGCACGGAAGCATAAAAGAGCAGTACTGGGTTTTTCCGGCGGCGTGGATTCCGCATACCTTCTGTACGCAGGGATAACTGCCGGTGCGGACTGGAAGCCGGTGTATATCCGTTCCGCGTTCCAACCTGCTTTTGAACTGGATGACGCGAAGCGGATCTGCCGGGAGCTGGGTGTGGAGCTGACTGTTCTGGATGTGGATATCCTGTCGGTTCCGGAGGTGCGCAGCAATCCCGGAGACCGCTGTTATTACTGCAAGCGCGCACTTTTCGGCAAACTCTGCGCGTGGGCGGCGGAGCAGGGGATCGGTCTGCTGCTTGACGGGAACAATGCCTCGGACCCGCCGGATGACCGTCCCGGCATGCGGGCGGCATCGGAAATGGGGGTGCGCTCTCCCCTGAGGGAAGCGGGACTCACCAAGGCGGAGATACGCCGTCTTTCACGGGAAGCCGGACTGTTTACCTGGAACAAACCGGCTTATGCCTGTCTGGCTACAAGGATCCCCGCAGGAACTGTTTTGCAGCCGGAGATGCTGAAAAAGGTTGAGAGCGGTGAGACCGCCCTGCGGGAACTGGGGTTTTCCGATCTGCGCATCCGCGTGTTCCACGAAGCTGCGCGCATACAGCTTCCTGCAGATCAAATGTGTCTTGCCGCAGAGGAACGGGGGAAGATCCTGGCCGCGCTGCGGCCGCTGTTCCCGGCGGTTATGCTGGACCTGGAGGGCCGGCCCGTCAGTCCGGATCTTGTCGAGGTGGGAAAGGGAGAAGTGTAATGGAGCAAAAGGAACTGCACAGCCTGCTGGAGCAGGTGTCTTCCGGTGTGCTATCCGTGGATCAGGCTATGCTGCAGCTGAAGCTTGCTCCATTTGAAGATTTGGGCTTCGCCAAGCTGGACACCCATCGGGCAATTCGTCAGGGGGTCGCCGAGGTGATATACGGAGCGGGGAAGACCCCGGAGCAGATCCGGGATATCGCCTCCGCAATGATCCAGCGGGGCCAAAAGCTCGTACTGATCACCCGTATGACCGAAGAGGCAGCGGAGCTTGTCGCTGCCGCTCTGCCGCTGAAATACCACAAAATCGGGCATGTGGGCCTTGTGGGAAAACTCCCGGAGCCGGACGGGTGCGGCAGTATCGTGGTGGCGACAGGCGGGACAAGCGATATGCCCGTAGCGGAAGAGGCGGCGCTCACCGCAGAAGCTCTGGGCAACCGGGTTGAACGGCTGTACGACGTGGGTGTAGCCGGTCTGCACCGCCTTTTAGCCCATGCGGACGAACTGATGCGGGCCAGGGTCATCATCGCCATAGCGGGTATGGAGGGCGCGCTGGCCAGTGTGATCGGCGGTCTTGCGGACTGTCCCGTGATCGCGGTACCCACAAGCGTGGGGTACGGTGCTTCCTTCGGCGGCCTTTCCGCTCTGCTGAGCATGCTCAATTCCTGCGCCAGCGGAGTGAGCGTGGTGAATATCGACAACGGCTTCGGTGCAGGGTATCTGGCCAGTATGATCAATCACCTGGGAGGTAAAGCATGAGAACGCTGTATATCGAATGCAATATGGGGGCCGCAGGGGATATGCTTGCGGCTGCGCTACTGGAGCTGGTGCCGGACCGGGATGCTGTTCTGGCCAAGCTCAATGACCTGGGTATACCCGGCCTTCAGTTAAAGGCAGAGGCCATGGTGAAACAGGGGATAACCGGCACCCATATGCGGGTCACGGTGCATGGAGAAGAGGAAGAAAGCCATGACCATGACCACGAACACCACCACCATCACCATGAACATGACCATGACCACGAACACGAGCATCATGAGCATCATCATATGCACCGTGGTCCGGGAGAGATCGACCAGCTCCTGACTTCGCTCCCCCTGCCTGCGGATACGGTGAAACAAGCCAAGGAGGTGTATCGTCTCTTGGCGGATGCCGAGGCAGCTGTACACGGTGTACCGGTGGAGGAGGTCCATTTCCACGAGGTGGGGGCATTGGACGCCGTTGCGGATATCGCATCGGTGTGTTGGCTTATGGAGATCCTGAAGCCTGAACGGGTGATCGTATCGCCGGTGGTCACCGGCTTTGGCCAGGTGCGCTGCGCCCACGGCCTGATGCCTGTACCCGCTCCGGCGACCGCCCGGCTGCTGGAGGGGATCCCCATGACGGCGGGCAGCCAGGAAGGGGAGCTGTGTACCCCCACCGGCGCAGCACTTCTCCGGCACTTTGCGGACGGCTTTGGCCGTATGCCCGTTATGCAGGTGGAAAAGATCGGGTACGGCATGGGGAAGAAGGATTTTCCGGCGGCAAATTGCGTCCGCGTTTTCCTGGGGGAGACGGAGGAGCAGGGGGATACCATTCTGGAGCTGCAATGCAACCTGGATGATCTGACGCCCGAGGCTTTGGGCTTTGCCCAGGAACGGCTCATGGAGGCAGGTGCGCTGGACGTGTATACCACCGCCATCGGGATGAAAAAGAACCGTCCGGGAACGCTGCTCACCTGCCTGTGCAGACCGGAAAAGCGCGAAGAAATGCTGAGACTCATCTTCCGGCATACCACCACCCTGGGAGTGCGGGAACACACTTGGGGCAGGGCGGTCCTGCAACGGGAGGAGCGTACGGAGGATACCGCGGCCGGTCCTGTTCGGGTGAAGACCGCACGGGGCTGGGGCGTCATCCGGGAGAAAGCGGAGTATGAGGACCTTGCTTCCATCGCCCGGAATAGAGGCATTTCCCTGAAAGAAGCGGCAGACCTGTTGAAAAAGAAATAAAAAAGGAAGTCCGGAGCATTCCGGACTTCCCGATTCCTGTGCGGTTACGGCACGGAAATGTGCCCGCTGACCTCCAGCTTTTCCATCTCCACGCCGCTGTAGCTTCCCGTGAAGACCCAGAACGCATAAAGGTCCTGCTGCAGGCTCCCATCCTCCATCAGCGGCATGGTCTCGCTCCAGGTGTACAGCTCGGTTTTGGTGAGACCACCGGAGGGGACCTCCAGAGCTTCGGTGCGGTAGGTGATGGGAACGCCGTTCAATACCAATTGGTTTGCGGTGCGTTCTCCCACACTCAGACTGTAGGATTCCAGCGAGAGCCTGATGGTGAGGCGCACATTCTTCGCGCTGACGGAGACACATTCCCAATCCGCGATCAGATTCAGCGCGGTCCCCGTATCGCTGCGGAAGCTGCCGGAAATGTCCACCGGATCAAATTCCGCCTGGGACTCAAGGTAAAAGGCCGTCGGAACCGGCGTATTCACGGGGCTGGGTGTACTGCCCGGTTCCGCGGTGATCACCACTTCGCCGCCCCGGTCCGTGGGTTCAACGGTGGGCGCGGGCGTTTCCGTGGGTTCTGCCGTCGGGGCCGGTGTTTCCTTTTTGCCGCAGCTGCAGAGAATCAGCAGGCAGAGGCAAAGCAAACAGAACATCATCCGTTTCATTTTTGCACCCCCTTTCTCTGATTATACGACAAAATCAGACGAAAGTATAGGGCAAGATCAAAAAACGAAGAACTGAGGACCGGAAACATGGATAGAGATCGGGTGGAAGCGCAGCTCAGCGAATTGCCTTTGGCCCAGTATGCCTGGGTGAACACAGAGGATCTGACCTTTTCCCAGCGGATCCGCTATGTTTGTCAGACCGAGTGCCCAATGTACGGGAAATCCTGGGCATGCCCGCCGGCGGTGGGCACCGTGGAGGAATGCAGAGCGCGCTGCCAACGCTTCTCCCAGGCCCTTGTCATTACAACGGTGACCGAGGTCCGGGATATCGCGGATATTCAGGAGACCCTGAGTACCAGGGCTCCCCATGAAGAGCTTACCCGGCAGGTAAGACAGATCCTTCTGGAGCAGGCGGAGGAAGTGATGGTCTTATCCACGGAGGCCTGTGCCTTCTGCGAGTGCTGTACCTATCCCGAGGGAAAGCCCTGCCGGAACCCGGAGCGGATGTTCCCCTGCGTGGAGAGCTACGGTATCGTCGCCACGGATTTGGCGGAAAAGTATGAGATCGAGTTTTACAACGGAAACCTGGTGACATGGTTCTCGATCCTTTTTTACCGTTGAATCACGAGTTTGCCCCTTCCATCGCACGGCGAAGCTTTGCCAGGGCTTTCTTTTCCAGGCGGGAAACATAACTGCGGGAAATGCCGAGAAGCTCCGCCAGCTCCCACTGGGTACAGACCTTATGCCGGTCCAGCCCGTAGCGGAGGATCAGGATGGTTTTTTCCCGCTCCGTCAAAACCTCCTCCATGCACCGCCGCAGCTTTCTGCAGCTCTCCCGGAGAGAGATGCGGTCCAGAAGGTCCTCCTCGTCCTCGCCCAGTACGTCCAGGATGGAGAGCTTGCCCTCTCCGTCCTCGTCGATCGCTTCCGACAGGGAGATGTCGCCGCTGGATTTCTTCTGGCTGCGGAAATACATGAGGATCTCATTTTCCACACATCGGGAGGCGTATGTAGCCAGCCGGACTCCCTTATCCGGATCGTAGCTGGCGATCCCCTTGATCAGGCCCACTGTGCCGATGGAGATCAGATCATCCTGCTCGCAGGAGTTGGAGTAGTATTTCTTGCAAATGTGTGCCACCAGCCGCAGGTTCCGTTCGATCAGCGTGTTCCTGGCCTCCATGTCTCCCTGCAGGGATAGGGCGACGCAGCGCCGTTCCTCTGCGGCGCTGAGGGGTTTGGGAAACGATCCGGCTGTTTCCCCCAGGCGCAGGGTCAGGAACGCGGTGTTCAGAAGTAGGGTCAGCGGTGAGAGCATGGTCCTCTCCTTTCCGGAGCGCGGAATACACCGGCCCCATTTCAATGTATTCCGCATCCGCAAGTCCACATTCGGCCCGCTTTTTTACTTGCCGAAGCTTCGGAATTATGGTAAACTCAACATACTATTTTCCCTGGCGTATACAGGAGGAACGCAGAATGAAAAAACTGACGCTGGAAGAGGCAAGACGCCTGAACGATACAATGGTCACAGAGGAACACCTGCTCATCCACGCCCTGAATGTCAGCTATGCCATGGGCGCTATGGCACGGCATTTCGGGGAGGATGAGGAGCATTGGATGGCCGTGGGGCTGCTGCATGATTATGACTATGAGAAGTATCCGGAGGAGCATCTGCAGCATACCCGAGAACCCCTCCTGGCTGCCGGGGTACCGGAGGCGGATGTCCGGGCGATCCTCAGCCATGGATACTCCGTATGCTGCGACGTGGAGCCGGTCACCAATATGGAAAAGAGCCTGTTCACGGTGGACGAGCTTACCGGGATCATCCAGGCCTGTGCCAGGATGAGGCCCAATGGGATACAGGATCTGGAGATCAAGAGCTTTATGAAGAAGTTCAAGGATAAGAAATTCGCGGCCAAATGCAACCGGGAGCTGATCCTGAAGGGCTGCGAGATGCTGGGCATGGGCGTACAGGAGGTCAGCGAACTGTGTGTCGAGGGAATGCGTCCCCACGCCCGGGAACTGGGCATTGCCGGGACAGAAGCGTAAGCGGCAATGAACAAGGAGGACTGACCATGCCGATCAAAATTCCCGAAAATTTGCCGGCGGCAAAGATACTGGCTGAGGAAAATGTGTTCGTCATGACGAACGACCGGGCCTTTTCCCAGGACATCCGTCCGCTTCGCATCCTGATCCTGAACCTCATGCCCACAAAGGTCGTAACGGAGACCCAATTGGCCAGAGTCCTGGCCAACACTCCGCTGCAGATCGATATGAGTCTGCTCACCGTAAGGGGGAGGACCCCCAAGCACACCTCCCAGGAGCATATGATCGCCTTTTACCACACCCTGGACGAGGTCCGGGAGGAGTGGTTCGATGGAATGATCATCACCGGTGCGCCGGTGGAGCTGCTGCCCTTTGAAGAGGTGGATTATTGGGAAGAACTCTGTGAGATCATGGAGTGGAGCAAGACCCATGTATACAGCACCCTGCATATCTGCTGGGGTGCCCAGGCAGGCCTGTATTACCATTACGGTGTACCGAAGAAGCCTCTGCCGGAAAAGCTCTTCGGCGTGTTTGCCCATCGGGTGACCGAAACCGGCTCCTACCTGTTCCGCGGCTTTGACGATTACTTTTACATTCCCCATTCCCGGCATACCACCGTCCTGCGGGAGGATGTGGAGAAGGTCCCCGCGCTGCATATCCTTGCGGAAAGTGAAAAGGCGGGCCTTTACGCGGTCTCCACCAGGAATGCCAGACAGGTTTATCTCATGGGCCATTCGGAATATGACCCGGAGACCTTGGCCAAGGAGTATTTCCGGGATAAGGACGCTGGCCTGCCCATCCACATCCCCGAGAACTATTTCCCGAATGACGATGATACGAAGACCCCCATTTGCCGCTGGCGCTCATGCGCGAATCTCCTGTACAGCAACTGGCTGAACTATGTGGTATATCAGGAGACGCCCTTCGAT
>JAEEGL011112145.1_pt1 | contig 10474 bp, 6 predicted proteins | sample 9134231 | NCBI WGS metagenome assembly JAEEGL01 (sample SAMN16246548, study PRJNA631951) | gut metagenome | biome: gut microbiome; feature: rumen; material: fiber-attached | host: Bos | place: Iran: Karaj | collected 2018-10 | reverse complement strand
AGCCCCGTGCATCCATAGAACATATAGGAATAGCAGTTGGCTGCCATCGTTGTTGCGGGCAGTGCCGGAGGTGTAGTTATATTCCTACAATTATAAAATAAACGTTCATAGCAACTCTTTGCCATTGTCGTTGCTGGCAGTGCTGGTGCTGTTGTCATTGACGTGCAATCGCTGAACATACTGTAATAGCAGTTTTCTCCCATTGTCGTTGCTGGCAGTGCAGGTGGTGTTACCAGTGCTGTGCATCCACTGAATATATAGGCCAGGAAATATGCCGGAGCAGTTTCATTTGGAATTATTAGATCTTCTGCAGAAACGATTTTTGTGTTTTGGTAGAATAATTGATAGAACTGGTATGGAACGAGACTCGTCTTGTTAGCAAAATTATCACCGTGGACCAAAGACATGATATTACCTGATACAGTAAACTGTCCTGTTGCGCTGAATTTTCCTATACCGTTTCCACCGCTATTCGTGTCGATAAATCTGTTATTTTTCCATAGGATGTCGTTTCCTGCCGTTACGGTAGGGGTGGCGGTGTTTGCCGCAATTTCCGTCCAGCTGCCACCATTATCGAGTGAGTATGACAATCCTGCTTTACTGAAAGTAAATGTACCGTCTTGTATGGCTGTAAATTTAAAGTAGTTGTTGGATTTCTCCTGAATTTTTTTTCTTGTTGTTATCCCTGCCGGAGCTGTAAGAGTGTATGTCCCGTTATCTTCTTCAAAGCTCGTTGGGGTGTCGGGCTTCATAAGAAAATATCCGTTATCCCCGATTGTATATGGGATATTGCCTACGAAGGTTGTGCCCGCAAAGGCTTCACCATTAAAAAGGGCCAGTCCTCTTTTATGTGCCATTGTGAACTTCACGGTTCCGGTTTCGGCATTCGTGACCGTTCCTTTGGCGATCATCAGGTTACTGTAGGTGAATCCTGCCTTTGTCGATTGGTTAGCCTGCCAGAAATAGTTGCTGGCATCGCTGATGAAGTTGGAAAATTTCGTGTCGACAGCATCTACCGTTCCTGACGAAGATGGTGTATATGTCGTAGCCCGGTAGGGGAAATAGGCGTAGTAAGTATGGTCTTCGTAAAATGGAATGCCCTCGACGTATGAGGGATCGCATGCCCACGATCCGTCCGACTGTTTTGTAAATCGGACGTTGTTTTCAACATAGGAGCTACCATCGAAATCATATAATCCGATGGCATCGCCAGTTTCAAAAGCTGTTGCGGGAAAATCACCGTAATCAGCTCTTGTTAGTATATGCTCGTCTTCCACAATCAAAGTTAATTTGCTGGAATTAATGCTCACTGTGTCAAAGATGTCTTCACTGCAGGAAGAGCATAAAAACATCATTATCAGTATTAAATAACTAAATCTTGTATTCATAATCGTATATTTTTTATTTAATGTGACATAAAAAAGCTTTTATGGAATATATGTATTTTTTTTCCATGTAGAAGGTACTCCGTTATTTGAAGTATCGTTCCAAGTTGCAGCTGCATTTTTATAAAACGTTCCATAAGAGGTTGTTTGATAAAGCCAATAACTCGTATAGCTTGATGAAGGCGGTGTCGTAAATGCTGCTTTCACTTCAATTAGTGACGAGCATCCTTGGAACATATTGTTATAACAGCCATTTACCAATGTTGTTGCAGGCAACTCAGGAGCTATAGTCAGCGACTTGCAACTGCTGAACATGTTGCTATAGCAGTTGTTTGTCAGTGTCGTTGCAGGTAATATAGCCGGAACTCTACTTAGTGCAGAACAGCTGTTGAACATGTTGTTATAACAGCTCTCAGCTAATGTTGTTGCGGGAAGTTCCGGTGCTGTTGTCAGTGAATAACATGCCTGGAACATATAGGAATAACAGCTATTTGTCAGTGTAGTAGCGTTTAACTCTGGTGCCGTCGTCAGCATTCTGCATCCTTGGAACATGCCATTATAGCAGTTGTTTGCAAGTGTCGTTGCTGGCAGCTCTGGTGGAGTTGTCAGCGCCCAACAGGAGTTAAACATATTATTATAGCAGCTGTTTGCAAGTGTCGTTGCAGGTAGTTCCGGAGCTGTTGTCAGCGACGTGCAATTTTGGAACATACACATATAGCAGTTGTCTGTCAGCGTTGTTGCTGGCAGTTCTGGTGCCGTCGTCAGCGACGAACAACCAAGGAACATTTGTTCATAGCAGTTGTTTGCCAGTGTAGTTGCAGGCAGTTCCGGAGCAGTTGTCAACGACTTGCAATTAGCGAACATACCGGTATAACATCTTTGTTTCATTGTCGTTGCTGGCAGTTCCGGTGCTGTTGTCAGCGCCGTGCATCCGTAGAACATGTTGTTATAGCACCAGGTGTCCAGTGTCGTTACAGGCAGTTCCGGTGTTGTTGTCAGCGACGTGCAATTTTGGAACATGCCATTATAGCAGCTGTTTGCCAGTGTAGTTGCAGGCAGTTCCGGAGCAGTTGTCAATGAAGTACATCCGTTGAACATGCCGCTATAGCAACCGTTTACCATTGTCATTGCGGGCAGTTCCGGTGCCGTTGTCAGCGACGTGCAATTTTGGAACATGTTGACATAGCAGCTGTTTGCCAGTGTCGTTGCGGGCAGCTCTGGTGCCGTTGTCAACGAAGAACAGTTGATAAACATATTGCTATAACAGTACATTTGCAGTGTAGTCGCGTTTAACTCTGGTGCTGTTGTCAGCGCTGTACATCCGTCGAACATCTGAGAATAGCAATATTGACCCAGTGTCGTTGCGGGCAGTTCCGGAGCCGTTGTCAGCGCCGTGCATCCGCCGAACATTTGTTGACAGCTATAAGTGTTCGCTCTCGTAAAGGAAAGAACAGGTGGCGTCGTCAAATTAGTACAACCATAGAACATACGGTCATAACAGTGGCTTGTAAGTGTCGGTGCTGGAAGCGTTGCCGGTGCTGTTGTCAGCGCCGTGCATCCGAAGAACATGTTCTGACAGCAGTATTGTGCCAGCGACGTGGCTGACAGTGCTGGAGCTGTTGTCAGTGATGTACAATTGCTGAACATGCTTGAATATGCATAATCCCATAGTGTTGTCGCAGGCAGTTCCGGTGCTGTTGTCAGCGCCGTGCATCCGCTGAACATTCCTTGACAGCTGTATCTTCTCACTTGTGTTGCTGGTATTTTAGTTGGTGCTTTTTTTAAGCACCTGCAGTTGTAAAACATATTTTGATAGCAGTAGTCCGCAAGAGTTGTTGCTGGAAGTTCCGGTGCCGTTGATAAATATTCGCATCCGTAAAACATTTGAGCATAATTATAAGTCCCTAATGTTTCAGCAGGAAGAATTAGTCCGTCTGCAAATATTATATTTTTGTTGTTGTAGAAAAGATGTGCAAACTTTGACAGATTAATATTTGGAAGGGTTTTCTTACCGCGATAATCATCGCCGTAAATGAGTGACATGATATTTCCTGAAACAGCGAATTGACATGTAGAACTAAATATGGATGAAGCAGTATAGCTGTTTCCGCTATTTGAAGTTCCTTGGCCTGTACTTTTCCAGAGTACAGTTTCACCGGCTTCTACTACTGGTGTAGTAATTACAACATTACTGTTGGTGTTGGCCGTTGTAGTCCAAGTTTCTCCATTATCAAGCGAGTAAGATACTGAAGTTAGAAAAGTGGGAGTGACGCTTGTTGGGATTGTCAGTGTAAAAGTTCCTCTATTCAGTGCCGTTAGAGTGAAAGGCTGATCTTCCCAGTCTTCTATGTCAGAATCTTCGTCAACAACTAAGGTAATAATGTTTCTTTGTATATCCAGGGAATAGTTGTACTGTTTCCCGGCCACCCAAGATCCGGTTAGTTCCGCTTCCAGCGGATCCTCGCCGTCAATGGAAATTTTTACTTTTGCTCCTGCAGGAATTGTCTGCGGCAGCATCAGGAAGATGTTCGTCGTTCCTGTGACGTTCACCGTTGCGTTGGCGGCGATGGAGCTGCCGTAGGAAAGGGTGAACGGGTTTGACGAACTGCTGTTGACGGCAGAGCCGAGCGTCCATGTCTCCTCTCTCAGTGTTCCTGAGTATTTTACGCCCTCGATGCTTATGGAGTTGAGGGTAACAGCCTCAGTCCTGCTATTCGTTACGCTGAAGCATATTGCCGCACAGCGGTGTTTGAATGTCAGGCTGACGGGCGACGAGCTGCCGCCGGTAATATTGACGTTCTGAGCCGTCATCACGTCCACCTGGTCAGCTATAGCCGACGGTACGGTATAGGCGTATGTTGGCGCACCCAGGGCGTTGGCTGCGGACTGCACGGTGAAGTTCGGGTTCCCGTAGGGGTAGTACGCAAAGAAGGACAGTTTATAGTCTGCCGTCGGCCAGAAGTAGTCTATGGACGTTCCGTTCGTCGCTGCCTCATTGAAGAAGTACGACCCGTATCCTGCCGTTGTGTAGGACGAGGAAGCTCCACATACTGATGCGCTGACACCGAAGGAATTGACGGATGAGACCTTTGTTCCGCGGGTTACCGGACTCTGGCCGTTGAAATCTTCATTGTCAACGGCGAATGAGATCTGGTTTGTTGACACCTCTGTCATCAGGTCTTCCGTACAACCTGAAAGTAAGCCTGCAGCAAGCGTTATCATGCCTGTCAGCAATAAATGATAAAGTGATTTCTGTTTCATATCGTTTATTATTTATTATTATTTTTATCTATTGTACTTCTAAACATGAATCCAAGCAGGAATCCGATAAATATCCCAGCAAAAACGAATGCACCCTGTTCGATAAAATTCTCCATATTCATCTGTATCTAATTAACCTTCTTTCTTACCAGCAGCTAAAGCATTTATCAGTTCTTCTCTCATGAAGTAGATGTGGCCGTTATGATCTTCGCCACGTCTGATATAAGTATATTCGTCTTTTATCTTGTACATGTGGCTCGTAGAGACACCTATAAGTCTCGCAGCCTCCTTGACACTCACATATACTGAATCCGGCTCCGGTTTAAGGCGGCGCAGGATGATATCTGCCGTCCTATCTGCTATAAGCTGAATTTGTTTATCATTAATGACTACTTCTTCCATATGTAAACAATATATTTTTTGTAACCATCGGCAAAATTACGTACTATTGCTATAACTTAAAAATTATACAAAATAAAAGTCTTGATTTAACAAATTCAAGACCCTAAACGCCTAATTTCCTGTCGGTGTCTTTTGATGCGCGGCATTTCCATCGCTACGGAAATCGTTGTCCTTATTCTTCAGTCCTCTTACTAAAAAAAATATCCCGTGTCTCACGACAGAGGATAATAATGATTCTTACTCAATTTGTAATTCACTTATAGTATTAATTATAAATTTTTGATGGATACACTTATATTCGTTACGTGTGTGCAAAGGAACGAAGAAAACCCGAGATAACCAAATTATACAAAATAAAAGTCTTGATTTAACAAATTCAAGACCCTCTCGCCATTTTTTTTCACAATTGATACAGTAAAAAGAAGCGGCAGGCGTTATTGTTGCGCCTGCCACCAGTCTAAGTCAAAAGACATTTAATGTTCTCAATCGGAGCTTAGAAGCTCAGATCGCCGGGCTGAGGATCAGCATCCGTCCAGTCAACAGCTGTTACACTGAATGTGATGGGATCAAGAGCGTTAGCACCATTGAACTCGATGGTGTAGATATACTTCTTACCACGCTCCCAGGCAACAGTCAGGGGCAGGTAGATAGCATCAGCCTCGGCATTACCCTTGATGACCACACCGTCCTTCTCAAGCTGTACACGGAGCTTGATGTAAGCACCAGAGGTGGGAACACCGCTACCGTCAACAGATGTGCCGTCCCATGCAGTCGTTGACTGAGGAATCAGGAACCAAGCGTTCTTCTTGGTAGCGTTGTTGCTAACAGTCAGGTCGAACGGAGTAGTACCCTCGGTAGCAGCCTGCCAGTCGGCACCTTCCAGATCAGTAGCAGCCAGTGAGAATACGTCGGGAGTAGAAACGGTAGCAGGACGAACAGCACCGCCGTAGAACTGACCCTCACTGTTATAAACAAGTGTAGCAGTCTTGTTGATACCACCAAGTGCGATCTCAGCGATTGTTGCGCGGGTCACAGCACCAGAGCTGTTGAACTTACCCTTGAACACAATCTGTGACAGAGCGTGCTGGAACTGGAAGGGAACATCATTAGAATGATCAGCCTTCTCGATGTCATCAGCGTTAGCGAACATGATGTCATCCTGATCCTCCACGTTTGTAGAGAGTGTGAGGGCAGTAGTCAGCGTAACAACGTTGGTAGCTGAAGCGCAGCCAGTAGATACCGTCAAGCCGTTAGGAGCGGCAGGAGCCATAGCCACGAAGTTCAGTGGGTTAACCGGCCAGAACTGTTCGGGAGAATACGTCCATGCACCAGCGCCATCACCTGTGACGGTCACACCAACTGTAGCAGACGAACCCATGTAAAGTCCGTCAGTAGTGTCGTCGTAGGCCCACGTCATAAAGTCGGGGATTGCGGTCTGCGCATTGGCGGAGGTGGTTGCTACACCACGAGATACGACACTACCTTCACCGGCGACAGCAAAGCCGATAGCATTACCACGAGTCTGGGCGATATTACCCATCTCTTCATCGTTGTTGCTACAAGCCGTGAAGCCCATTGAGAACATTGCTGCCATAGCAGCCATTACAATAAACTTTGTCTTCATAATTGTAAAAGTTTAAATTAATACTAACTGTTAACTAAAATTTATGCACGAATAAAATAATTATTAAACGTGCTGCAAAGATAGTAGTCATCTTTATGCCCACCAAATCGTATAAAACAAATCTCTTGATTTAACAAATTCAAGACCCTAAAGGCGTAAGAATATGGTTTTGGAGCTTTTTTTGTGTGAATTTTGTGTGAGTTTTACTATTTTTCTTTGTCTATTAACGGAAAAAACGTATTTTTGCAGATGATTGATTTTTCTTATCTCCGGAAATAGAGTTTTCCCCTTACCGGGAATTATAAATTATAACAATGTATGTATGTAATTGAAAATAGTGGGATTGCAAATCTCAATGTTGGAAATCGTGTTGAAATGGTCTTTCTTGGAGTTCGTTTTACAGTTGACTTCGTGTACGAAGATGGTGCCGGACTAATTGTATTGAGCAAAGAAGATTCTGTGGAACCAGGTGTGTTCCATGTTATAACAGAAATTGATATTTCTCTTAACAAGAAAGAAGCCGCAGCCTACGAGAGCCATGTATCTATTCATCGTCAGTCTTTGGTCGGGAATATAGACACTCTAATTGTCAGGAAGGTCATGAGTGATATCTTGGCGTTTTATCAAACAAATCTTGGGAACTATGCTCCGTGTTCTTTCCAATTCGACGATAAATATTACAAGAAAAGCTGGGTAGATTATGTGAAATACCTCATTCATGAGATTATGGAAGGACGCGATGTTCGGGCTGTTGTTCCAGAAGAGTTAAAAGAGGTAATAGACAAAGATTCACCCGATGACACTATTTGTCCTGTTTGCGGTGCAAAACTTGTGGAAAGGAAAGGAAAATATGGTGAATTTATTGGCTGTAGTAATTATCCAAAATGTAAATACACAAGACTTATGTAAATTTTTTCTTGTTGTGTATTGTAAACATCATATGGTTTTAGGTCAAGGACATTGTGGGTGGTTTGTAGTTAAGTGAAGTACAAGCACCCACAAAATACATAAATACAGCAGGAAAAGGAGCAATCAATTTTATATGGTAGATACAGCAAATTTGTCATAAAACAAAGATTTTTGCCTTTTTGTATTATATATTATATATTAAATATGTACGCGTATAAGGTTACTTTTCATTGAATTTTGCCATCGCATCAGATTTTGCAGAATCGGCAATGGCAATGTATGGTTTCATAGCGGCGTAATCGCTATGTCCTGTCCATTTCATGACAATCTGCGGAGGTATGCCCAGCATCAGTGAATTACAGATGAACGTCTTTCTGCCAACATGGGTGGTCATCAACTCCCATTTGGCATAGATTTCATCAACTCTTTCGCTTCCCTTGAAGAAGGTGATGTGGACAGGTTCATTAAACCCGCAGATTTCTCCTATAGCTTTCAGATGTTCATTCATCCGCTGCTCACTAATAACAGGTAGCGGTTGGTTTCCAGAAAAAGACTCGTTTTTATACTTTTCAAGCAAAGCCTTTGAGAACTTATTTAGTTCAATTTTCAAAGTGTCTGTGTCCTTCTTTGTAGTAATCAGAATGTATTTGGCAAATACGTTTGTACGTTTGAGCCGTTTCAGATCCGAATAGCGAAGTGAGGTGAAGCAGCAGAAGCAAAAGGCATCACGAACGCGCTCCATTGTACTTTTTTCGAGAGTTACCTTCTTCTTATATTCGTTTCCGTGAACATCTTCCAATGTTAGCTCTGTACCGACTTCTGGAAACTCGAAATATAACAATTTTATAAGATCTTTCCATTCCAGAAAGACAACGGGTTTGTTTGTCTTTTGTAATCTCGGTTTGTAATCTCCCTTTAGGGTGGTGTAGCCCTTCTTATTTGCCCAGCGAATGAAATAACGCAGCCTGCTAAGGTATTTCTCAATAGTGGAGTTACGGAGATCCTTCACATCGAGAAGGAAATCAACGAAGCTTGTTGTTCCGTCCTCATCAAAATAATCAATTGAAGTGATCTGTTCAGAATCAAAGAACTCCACCAGATGATTCTTAAATGAGTCCATACTCTTGACAGTCAACTCGCGCCATTTCTCTTTATCCTTCTGTTCTTTAAGGAAGGCATCGAGTCGTGCCTTAATGTCTGGAGTTTCTTCGTCTTCCTCTACGGTGTGCATTTTGGCAGCCTTGCCGAAATGCTTGGAAAAGATTTCCTTGAGGTCACCGACATCCTGATGATTTACACGCAGGCTGTTTTCATATTCTGAGAACCAAGTGTCTATTCTCTTCAGCTCAGCATTCATTTGCTTAGCTGACATTTGTTTTGAGTTCATGACAATCTTGCCCGCAGCAGTAGATGACAAGACTCTTTGGGTCTCAGAATCCCAAAATTCAGGATTAACGGATATTTTAGTGGTCGTCTGCAAACGATGACCTTGGATAGATATCGAACACCGTACTGGTGTTTCGCCTTGTTTATTAGTCCTTTTTTCGATTGAAAAGCTTACTGCCATAATTTGTTCGTTAATCGGTTTACATCTATTTACGCACAGAAATACGCACATTTTGGGCGATTTTCTTGCGTATTTGGGTTTTTATTAATACCTTTGCAGCGGTCTTCGTGAAGACCATGCTGGCTAAGTGCCTCTAAATTTACGCACAAATTTACGCACACTTTTCGAAATAAACAAGTTTTAGCCAGTTTATTTAATTTAATTAACGAATTGAAATTGAACAGGTTACGAAGCCTCGCAGAAATAACAGTTGTAGGGGGTTTATAGTGCGGTTAGTCCCCTATCGACTACAAAGAAAGCCCTGTAAGTCAAAAACTTACGGGGCTTTTCTTATGCTTAAATCAGTTTTACTTTAAAACTTTACAACGGAACTCCTGCTGCGCCAGTCGCATCTGCTCCAGGAAACGCTCGCTGGTATGCATGCGCGCATAAGCAGCGGCAGCAGCCAGACGACCGGCATCCACGTCGCTCTGCCAATGGGCACCAACAATCACACGGCTCTCACCATACATCATGCCTCTGGCGAGAATTGTGTCGGCACGCTCGGGGTTGATCTCCGTGAGCAACAGGGCCGACGCCCAACCAAGGATGGTGTGTCCTGAAGGATAGGAGTAATTACGTCGCAGATCCGGCTCGAACTGAGGGGTTGCCGTGGATTCCTGGAAGCGCATGAACGGACGCTTGCGCTTATAGAAATACTTGGGGAAGCCGCTGATATTCTCACACGTAGCCTTCGCATCACGCAGTAGTTTCCAAATCTCGGGTGTCTCCTCCTCGGAGATCTTCTGGCCGAAGGGTTCGCTGAATTCCTGGGCGATACATTCGAGGCTGTACACGGCATCGCGGATGGCAATCGCAGTACGCACGGTGTCCTTCTGGCGCAGCTCCTTGCCCCACATGTACTGCATGATATCGTAGGTGAAGGCCGCGCCGGTGGTATCGGGTGGCGCAGGGCACCACTTGAGCATGTTGGGCAACTCCCTGAACGAGAAATAAGGTTCTGGTCTACTTTGTGCCGAGACACATACGGCCGCTGTCATCAGCACAGCCATCATCATGTACTTTTTCATAAGTTCTTTAAGTTTGTAGAATTTATTCATCCATTAGTTTACGATAACGTGCACGCTTGGGTTCCTCGAGTCCTAGACGCGCAGCTTTGTTGGCCTCGTACTCCGAATAGTTACCCTCGAAATAGAAGACATTCCCCTCCCCTTCAAAAGCAAGAATATGTGTACAGATGCGGTCGAGGAACCAGCGGTCATGGCTGATGATAACAGCACAACCCGCAAAGGCCTCGAGACCTTCCTCCAAGGCACGGAGGGTGTT